>OBWQ01000587.1_pt1 | contig 12850 bp, 6 predicted proteins | sample 1476511 | NCBI WGS metagenome assembly OBWQ01 (sample SAMEA2580126, study PRJEB22360) | human gut metagenome | biome: human gut; feature: human-associated habitat; material: faeces | place: Denmark | collected 2008/2010
GTGTTAATCATCAGCACACCATTGTTAGCCACAAAGCCCAGTGGTGTGTTCTTACTGTCACGTGCCCAGGTTCCCCCCGGCACAAACTCACCGTCACGCTGCTTCACCTGCAGCAGGTAACGCTTAACTTTCAGGGCATCAAACGGCATCCACACCACCGCCTTGTCCGTCGGCACCACCTTCTGACTGGTGTTCGTCAGTTCGGTGCTCAGCGGCAGTGTGCCCGCATCAATCGTCACCGTGTTCCAGTCATAGCTGTTCAGCGGTACCACCAGGTTGCCGTCGCTGTCAGTCTGTCCGTCACCGGACGTCACCTTCACTCCGGGCGTATCCTTCACGTTCACTACCGCCACGGTGTCCCCGGTCGTGCGGCTGAACATAATGTCTTTCGCCGCCGGAACGGCCAGTACCGAACCGCTGACCGAGACAGAACCACTGGTTCCGCCGGACTGCGAGTGATTCAGGGCACCATTCAGATAAGCCCGGTCACCACTGTACGACGCATTCAGATAACTGCTCACACCACCACCGCTGTCACGCCCACCGCCCAGACCATAGCTGAAGCGGTCATTCAGTGAGCCGGACAGCCCCGTACTGAAGCCCGTACCGCCGTCCTTACTCGTACTCACCGACGTACTGCTGCTGTAGCGACGGTCAAACAGTGTGAACGGTACCGACACTGACGCCGATGCAGACCAGTTGTTTTCTCCCCGGGTGTTCCGTGAACCAGCCCAGCCCAGGTTAAGACTGACACCCTTAATCTGTGTGCTCAGAGTGCCGGTAATACCTGTGTCCTTACCGTTGTCATCGCTGTAACGGTAACTCCCGGTCATGGATGCGGGGTAATAGCTCCGCTGCCAGCCGGACACCGACAGACTGAACAGTCTACCCACCGGTTGGCTGACACCGGCATTCCATTCATTCTTCGTCCGGCGACCATGATTTAACTGCGACCACAGCTCTGTCGGGTCAAAGGAGGACATGTCCTCATATTCCTCACTCTGCCGTGACCAGCTCACCCGCAATCCGGTGTTCGTCATCTCCAGTTGTTTACTCCAGGATAACAGCACCTTATTTCCGCTGCGGCTGCCGTCGCGGTATTTTGCCGTGGCATAAGCACCGTCAGCAGACACCGCCCCCAGGTAACCCAGCCCGGCAACCACACCGACACTGGCCCCCTGCCAGTCCTGGTTGAACACCCCGCCGGCTCGCAGCGTCAGTCCGTCCAGACCGTAACCGTATGACGCCGCAAACACGCCGCCTTTCAGGTCACTGTCATCGTCAGGCAAACCGGCTGCCACACTGAACTCATGTTGCCCCGGGCTTAACTGCCCGGCCATCACCGACAACGGGAAGTTCTGTACCTGCTCGCGCCCGTCTTCACCGGTGATTTTCATGGTCACATCACCACTGGTGTACAGCGGCACATCCGTGATGGAGAACGGACCTGCCGGCACCATCTCCGAATGCAGCAACCGCCCGTTCTGTGTCAGCGTCACCCTCGACGGCCCGTTCGCAATGCCGCTGAACACCGGGGTATACCCCAGATTGCCCGGCTTCATGCTGTTGTTCCGGCTCAGCGACACGCCGTACGTTCCCGTGCTGCCCAGCAGACTGTCCCCGGTGGATGTTTTCCCGACCGCCAGGTCCGCACTCAGTGCCCGGATAGCCCGGGTGGCCGTAAACATGTTTATCGTGGTGGAGTTATCCCCGCTGTCACCGCCGCTGGCCGTGGCAGAAGAACTCACCACCCAGCGCCCGATATTGGCTTTCAGGTCCGCAGAACCAAAGGCCGAGGTGTTATTACGGCCGGTGTTGGCGTTCGCGTTATAGTTCACGCGAAATGCACTGGTCCCGTAATCCCAGTCCACATTCTCCGGCATCTTCACCAGCCCCTTCTGGGGAATGAACAGCGCCAGACTCTGGGTGGAAACATCAAAATCCACCTTCACTGACGGGGCTTTTGTCAGCACATAGCACTGTCGTGTGGCGTCATATCCCTCACGAAAGTAATCTGTACTGACGTAAATCCCGGCCTTCGTCAGCCATGCCTCTGTCAGACACAGTTCATTACTGTCCTGTGGTGCCACATCCAGTATCTGTTTCCCGGCCTCCTTCCCGTTCAGGGACAGGTCAACCAGATAACGCCCCGGCGCATAGCTGCCGTTCAGGGCTGCCCAGACTTCCGGATTAACCCCGGCACCACCCTGGATAAAGGACATATCCAGTTTTTCACCTGCAACACCTGTGGCACTGGCGAAAACAATTGATACAGCAATCGCAACTACGGCCCGACAGAAAAACACGGATGAAACCGGCTCTGCGATTTCCTTCTTTCCTGCACACACAATCCTTTTCTCCGTTACTGATACGTGACCACACTGGTACTGCCCGCATCCACCACATGACAGGCTGAAGCAACTATGTCTGCACAAAAAACAATTCTCTGTATGGAATCCACCCCACCCCACACAAAGAAAATAAAAAAATGCATATGTGCGCTCGTATACATCTCAGGACAATCATTTAATCGCTAACCACAATGTGGTTGCCTTCTCTGCGATTAATTATCGCCTCTTCAACCCTAAAAAAAACACACAACACGAAAAAACAGGAAACAAAACATGAAATACATAAGAATAATTCACATGGCCACATGAAATAAACCTCAATACAGAATATTGGACGTTTAATGAAATGCATTACCACTTTACACAAAGATAATAATACCCTTCAGTCCACAGCTCTCTGGCCATCCTAAAACAATGTCACAATCATAAAATACTCCTCCTCAATAGAAATTGATTAATAAGCAGAAAGTGAATCGCTATGTATAGTTTTGATGCTTCCAGTTTGTGCGTATTACCGTGAATGAGATCGGTTCTCCCTGCGTCAGAATAGTTATCACCTTGATTTTTTTACATATAAAAGAGACTATGCCTGCACATGCGGTACCAATTTATATAAAAGAACAAGGTGTTACCTAGTTATTAGTACCTTATAGCATGATCCATACAGAATATTTTCTGTAAACCAGATCTGAGTCCTTCAGTAATACAAGATGGAGACTTGAGCTCGTGCAACAAGGCCTATTACCGGAAAAAAATATCTTCTGTCGATGGAAATGAATGGACACCGGAGCAACGGTTTTCTGTTGTTGACAGTTGTAATCGAAACCGCAATTTTATCTGAAATGGAACTGGCTGATTATTTCCAGAGAATGGAGTTTTTTGTTGAGCAAGTTAAAGAATGGAACTATATTCATTCAGGATCATGAAAAGAAAATGACAGAAAGTCGCCGTGCTGATAAATAATTACGCGAAGCAAAGACTCAGTTACGGGAACTGGAAAAAGAACGTATCCGTAAAGATAAAGCTCTGGCGGAATGGACTGCACCCCACCCCGTTAGACGATCCTGCCCTATAGTTTGAGCATAGGGGGAGCATATGGGCACACCACGATTTACACCAGAATTTAAGGAAGAAGCCGTCCGTCAGATCACGGAACGCGGCTATTCCGTTGCCAAAGTATTTGACCGTCTGGGCGTTTCTGCACACAGCCTCTACAAGTGGCGACGGGCTATCAAACCAGGTAACAGCGAGCAGCATGCCCGGGATTTACTAGAAGCCAAAAGCGAGATACTGAAACTACGGGCGCAGCTAAAACGTACCGAAGAAGAACGGGATATCCTGAAAAAGGCCGCGCGGTACTTTGCAAGGGAGCCCGACTGAAGTACCGCTTTATCAATGAACACCACACTGTATGGGGTGTGATGACGATGTGTCGGGTACTGAATGCCGCCCGGGCCGGGTTCTATGCATGGTTGCACAACCCGGTCTCGGCGCGTGATAAAGATAACCAGCGTCTGCTGACGCTTATCCGTGACTCATATTTACTGAGCTGAGGCGTATACGGTTACCGGCGGGTTTATGGCGATCTGAACGAAATCGGGGAAGCCTGCGGTAAAAACCGGGTGGGCCGCATCATGCAACTGAACCGGATTAAAGCTGTACGCGGCTATAAAGCGCCGCGTCGTATCGCTGGCAGACCTTCAGTGGTAGCGCCTAATCGTGTGCAGCGGCAGTTTACTGTTGTCCGGGCCAATCAGGTCTGGGTCACCGACATTACTTATAGTGTGCCCGGAGTTCAGGGCGAGCATGGAGGCTCAAATGAACCATGAGTCTGTCTGGAATATTGAAACGGTAACTCATGACGAGAAACCCAACAATCCCACCGGGTGTGATGGTGGAGAACCTGAGCGGCAGTGACCTGCGGCATGCCTGCAGGGTGATGTAACCCGCTGACAACGGGGATTGAGGCGAGATCACTAAGCCGAGATGATCCTCAAGGTTAAGTACTGAAAGGCTGAAGAACATGAACCCGTTAATCCGCCTCTGTGGGTTGAAAACGTCACCACGGCCTACGTGATCTGACAGGCCGTGCAGGAGGAACTGGCAGTGATACGTAAGCACTGCCGGTCGAAGGTGTTTTGACATGTATGCGAAACACCGGGGCAGCAGCGTCTATCACGCTTGCGTTGCTGACTTCTGCCAACTTGCGGCAAGCAAGGATAAAGAGTGCGACGGGCAGCCTCCTCAGTATGCCTGAGTCCAGGCAGGTAAACCGGGGAAGGTCAGCGACGGATGTTAAGGGGGCATGGCTCCGATGACGCGCTGGCTGGCGGAGCTTCCGTAGTAGTCCGCGATGGGGAAAGCCCATTACATGGCGAAGGGAAGCAGTTTGAATGTGTTTGCGACGTGAATTAACTGACCTAACGAGGTGAAGACCTTTGATAATCAGCGAAATGCAACGCAAGCTTGCCACATGGGCAGCCACCGAACCGTCCCGACGGATTGAACGACTGCTGCGTCTGATAACACACCCAGAATGGCTGGCTGAAGCGGCGCGCATCACGCTTTCATCAACGGGGGCTCATCCCCCCGGCGTTGATGGTGTGAACAAAGCAACGCTACAGGCCAGACTGGCTGCTGAGCTGCAAATCCTCAGGGATGAATTACTCTCAGGTCACTACCAGCCCTTGCCCGCCAGACGGGTTTACATCCCTAAAAGCAACGGCAAGCTGCGACCTCTGGGTATCCCGGCGATGCGTGATCGTATTGTTCAGCGGGCTATGCTGATGGCGATGGAGCAGATATGGGAAAGTGATTTTCATACACTCTCATATGGCTTCCGGCCTGAACGCAGTGTCCACCATGCGATCCGCACGGTGAAATTGCAGCTCACCGACTGCGGTGAAACACGGGGCCGCTGGGTAATTGAAGGCGACCTGTCCAGCTACTTCGACACTGTACACCATCGGTTGCAGATGAAGGCAGTACGCCGCAGGATCAGCGACACTCGTTTCATGGCTCTGCTGTGGAAAACCATCAAGGCCGGGCATATTGATGTCGGTCTCTTTCGGGCGGCAAGTGAAGGCGTACCGCAGGGTGGCGTAATATCGCCGTTGCTGTCGAATATCATGCTCAATGAGTTCGATCAGTATCTGCATAAACGCTACCTGAGCGGGAAAGCCCGAAAGGATCGCTGGTACTGGAATCACAGTATCCAGCGAGGCCTAAGTACCGCTGTCAGAGAAAACTGGCAATGGAAACCTGCTGTGGCATACTGCCGGTATGCCGATGACTTCGTGCTTATCGTCAAGGGTACCAAAGCACAAGCCGAAGCCATCAGGGAAGAGTGTCGTAGTGTGCTTGAAGACAGCCTGAAACTCAGGCTGAACATGGACAAGACCAGAATCACCCATGTTAACGACGGCTTTATCTTTCTGGGTCACCGGATCATCCGCAAACGCAGTCGTTATGGCGATATGCGGGTGGTCTCGATGATCCCGCAGGAGAAAGCCAGAAACTTCGCTGCATCGCTGACGGCTTTGTTATCAGGTAATTACAGTGAAAGTAAAATCGATATGGTTGAGATACTCAACCGGAAACTGAAAGGCTGGGCCGCGTTCTATCAATTCGTTGATTTTAAGGCCAAAGTATTCAGTTATATCGACCGCGTAGTGTTCTGGAAGCTGGCTCACTGGCTGGCCCGCAAGTATCGTACAGGTATCACTTCCCTGATGAAGTGGTGGTGTAAATCACCGAAACCGGGTCAGAGCAAAACATGGGTTTTATTTGGAAAAACCAACCACGGTAAGCTCAGCGGTGAAATCCTGTACCGGCTGGTCGGGCAAGGCAAGAAGCTGTTCCGCTGGCGTCTGCCTGAAGGTAACCCTTATCTGAGGACGAAAGCCAGAAACACGTATACATCGCGCTACACTGAGGTGTCAATGGCGTTCGCCAGCGTTTAAACGGAGAGCCGGATGCGCTGAAAGGTGCACGTCCGGTTCGGGGAGGAGAGGCAGGGAAATAGTCCAACTACGCCCTGCCTCTTACTCTACTCCGTACCTGGCAGGGCTGGCTGTATCTGGCGGTGGTTATCGATCTCTTTGCCCGTAACGTGGTGGGCTGGTCGATGAAGCCCACTCTCTCACGCGAACTGGCGCTGGATGCACTGATGATGGCGGTCTGGCGACGTAAACCTGACGGAGAGGTCATCGTGCACTCAGACCAAGGTAGCCAGTACGGCAGTGACGACTGGCAGCGTTTCTGCCAGGCCAATAACCTGGCCCCGAGCATGAGCCGGCGTGGCAACTGCTGAGATAATGCAGTGGCCGAGCCGTTCTTCAGTTCACTGAAAAAAGAACGGCTCAGAAAACGTATCTATAAAACCCGGGATCTGGCCCGCACCGATATCTTCGATTACATTGAAGTGTTCTATAACCGGGCCCGGCGCCACAGTCATCTCGGTGGCGTCAGTCCGGAGGCCTTTGAACAGGCCTCGTCGTGAGGACAGGATATGTCCACGGTTGTGGGGACAGTCCAAGGACTGTAGCGTTGCTTTGCTCAGGGAGGGATACGCCCCTTTTGACAAGGTACTACTCGTGGCAATCCAAGAGGCCCATTTAACATATAATTGATATCGAACTCTATTTATATCCCTTGCTATTGATGGCGAACTATAATTGCTATAAAATAATATCCTGTTGTTTTGCATACATTATATGACTCTCATGAAGAAACATTCAAACACAGAAAATAACAATATTTTTCTTCCCGATGAATGGTCAAGGGCGATAAAAAATAAATTGAATTTTTCCAGTGTAAAAATAATCCCTTCATTACAAAAAAAAGAAGGTTTATTTGATGGGCGCATGTATATTGACGAATTAAATGGAGATATATTTAAAACCTTAGTAAAGTCTTCCGCTGTTACTGTATCCCTTACACATAAAGATGTAATAAATTCTACTTTTAAAAAAGTATTTTTTATATATTCATGTGGCAATGTACTTGTGAGAAATAAAGAGCACCGAGAAATTATTTCGCCAGGAGATGCTTTAATTGTTCCCTCACATGACGAGTTAATCATAGATTCTCCTTCGAAAAGAAATACTATTTCTCTTATCGTGGATGTTAAAAACATAACCGAAGAATCTGAAGAAACGTTAAAAAACTTAGCATGGAAAAAAACTTCAGAATTAATGTATGGTGATGATATTAACAAGTTACTTTTAAACTATCACTCTAATTATTCAGATAGATTTTGTGAGAAGAACACCAAAGCGTTGATTAGTCTGTTATCATTAGAGCTTGAATCTCATGATAAAGCCTACCTAGGAAAAATCAATAGCGATGACAAACTCACACCATTGATCTATTTTATTAAATCCAATATAAAAAACAGTGAACTATGTCTATCATCTGTAGCGAATTCATTTAATATTTCCGAGAGGATGATTCAGTATATTCTTTCAGAGAACAATATAAAATTCAGTGAATTTATTGCAAATGAACGCTGTCGACTTCTGGCAAAGAAAATAATGGACGATCCCTATATGAATGTTGATGTTCATATATATGAATCAGGTTTTAACTCAATCGCCACAGCTAATAGACAATTTAAAAAAAGATTAAATGAAACACCCAAAAAATATCAAGAACGGCAAAAGAAAAATTTACACAAACAACAAAAAAACAATTCTTTCTTTTCCTAACTGTTGGTTGGCGTGTAAAGGAATTACATATTCCCGTCGTTATATGATGATATCCATCTGATATATTAGATCACCCCCTAGGTTGACAGGTGTCGATTATTTATATAGACATCTGTCACATTAAATCTTGTTTAAATTTTTTCTCAATCCAGATGTATTTTGATCAAGTAATGTTTCCATCGGTACCCGCCACAGCACATTTATCCCTGATAGTAATACCGGACTTCACCAAGTTCTTTGCAGCAGTCTGGAGTATACAGTGAATAGAAAACCTAGTTGCGCCATAGACCGCTAGGTTAGAGTTACCGAACTTAGCAGCATGAAATGAAGCGTTAATTATTTTCCCTACAATCTCCTCCTTTCTTTGCGGTGTCCTTTTTTATGCGTTTCGGGATAGTTTGATTTCTCCTGTTAACATCAGTGGCGGATGATAATTAACCATGATGTCAACGAAACAAATTCCCTGTCATCGTTAGTAATAATGACGTTCTTTCTGTAACCAGAATAATTTTCCCACTCAATAGAATTGCTATCTTTAACCATAAGCATGTCTATATCTTGATTATTTCGTAAATTGCACTTTTTTTTTCACATATAGCAAAAATATTTCACTTTTTTTTGTTATTAATTTATATCCTTGGTAGTGTAAATAAACTAGGAGCAAACCAAACAATATGCAAACATATAGCTTTCATTTATTAGCATTTAGCCAACAAAAAGCAAACAACATGCAGCAATATTAATTTTAATTGTTATTGTGTTATCTATAGATTAATTATTATTGTTAGGATGAAATATGAGCAAATACACACACCTGTCAGGGGTTTCGTTAATTAATAATGCTCTGTTAAATAAAGGTACGGCATTTTCAGTATCTGAGCGGGGTGAGTTCAATCTGAATGGGTTGCTCCCGAACAAAATTGAATCGCTGGAAGAACAGGTTCAACGGGTAAAAATTCAGCTTGATCGCTTTGCTACTGATGAGGCGCGACATGTGTTTTTACGCAATCTTCAGGACACAAACGAAACGCTGTTCTACAGATTCATCACTTCCCATCTGGAAGACACGCTGCCGCTAATCTATACCCCCACCGTCGGTTATGCCTGCCAGCATTATTCTGAGATATGGCGAAAACCCCGGGGTATATGCATTGCCTGGGAAGACAGGGACAATATCGATGCTTTGTTGAGGAACGTTCCGTCAGATAATATCAGGATCATCGTTGTGACTGACGGGGAACGTATTCTTGGACTGGGAGACCAGGGCATTGGCGGTATGGGGATACCGGTTGGAAAACTCTCTCTGTATTCTGCCTGCGGGGGTATTGATCCTCAGATGTGCCTGCCGATGGTTCTGGATGTGGGGACCAACAATACGTCATTACTGGAGAGTCCCGTATACATGGGTGCCCGGCATCCTCGTATTCCTGACAGTGACTATTACCCGTTTCTGGAACGGTTTATTGTTGCCGTGGAAAAACGCTGGCCCGGCGTGTTGCTGCAGTTTGAAGACTTTGCACTGAAACATGCCACGCCGTTACTGGAAAAATACCAGGATCGCCTGTGTTGTTTTAATGATGACATTCAGGGAACGGCCGCTGTGACCCTGGGGACGCTGCAGGCAGCCTGCAGACATAAAAGGCAGACACTATCTTCACAGACCCTGCTTTTTGTCGGTGCGGGCTCAGCAGGATGTGGGATTGCGGATTTGATTGTGTCAGCAATGATGGCCGAAGGGCTGAATGAGCAAGAAGCGCGTCGCCGTATTTATATGGTGGATAAAGACGGTCTCCTGCTGAAAGACAATCCGTCATTAACAGACTTTCAGTCACCCTTTGCCTGGCCTGCAGAACAGCTTGGTTTCTCTCCTGAAAACAAAGGTCTTGATGCATTAATCGCGGAAATCAAACCTTCCGTGCTGATTGGCGTGTCCGGTGTAGCGGGGCTGTTTACAGAACAGGCCATCAGACAGATGTATGCGCATTGTGAAAAACCGATCATTTTTCCGCTGTCCAATCCCACCTCAAGGGCAGAAGCGGTACCGGCAGATCTGCTGTCCTGGACCAAAGGCAATGCGATTGTGGCCACAGGCAGCCCGTTCTTTCCTGTGGAATATAACGGGGAGCAGAGGGTGATTTCTCAGTGCAACAATGCCTATATTTTCCCGGGTATCGGACTTGGAGTGCTGATTTCCGGTGCCACACGAGTCACCCGGAATATGTTTCTGGCATCCGCCCGGGCACTGGCATCATTTGAATGTAAAAACACAGGACTGTTACCGGATATCCGGCACATACATGACATATCCCGGATGATAGCATTTGCGGTTGCGCAGTCTGCGATAGCAGACAATGTGGCTCCCCCGCAGACACTGCCGGCACTGACAGAAAAGCTGGAAAACACATTCTGGCGTCCTGAATACAGCGATTACCATCGCATTTCTCTTTAATCCGTTGATAACAGGAGGCTGAGCCTCCTGTATATGTTTTTTCGAACATGAGTTATGCATGTCTGATGAATAAAAAATTTCTTATATTAGCACCAGTATTATTAACGTTGATTATCTCTCAACTCCCGGTGCCGCTGGGACTGTTACCGTATTCGTGGTATTATTTTTCCTTGTTTGTTGGAGTCATTGTCGCATTAATTATTGAGCCATTGCCGGGGGCTGTAATTGGATTATTGGGTATTGTTATTGGCGCAGTTTTCTCTCCGATATTTTTATTTTCTCCGGAACAGCTTCATTCTCCGGGAGTTAACACAACATTAATGGCGTTTCACTGGGCTGTATCCGGGTTCTCCAACGATACGGTATGGCTTATATTCAGTGCTTTTATGTTTGCACAGGGATATGAAAAAACAGGCCTAGGAAAACGCATATCGTTGTGGCTGGTCAGGTTGATGGGGGCAAGAACGCTGACGTTAGGATATGCAATTTCATTTGCAGATTTACTCTTGGCGCCATTCACACCATCCAATACGGCACGCAGTGCAGGAACAATTTATCCGGTGATCCGTAATCTGCCAGCTCTGTATGGCTCCTGCCCACATGATGAAAGCGCCCGGAAAATAGGTGCTTACTTAATGTGGACTGCGGTGAGTACCACATGTGTAACCAGTTCATTATTTCTGTCAGGTCTGGCGCCAAACCTTCTTTCTGTTGCATTAATTGAGCAACAAACCGGGATATTAATAGGATGGACTGACTGGTTTGTTTCTTTATTGCCGGCTGGCATAATATTATGGTGTGTTACCCCATTACTCGGATATTATCTTTATCCGCCGACAGAAAAGAAAAATGCCCAGGTTCCAGTCTGGGCTAAAGAACAACTTTCTCAGATGGGACGACTGACGACAAAAGAAGTCATGCTTATTCTTCTGATCGTTGGTGCGTTAATTCTCTGGATTGGGTGCTCCGGATTTATTGATCCTGCAATAGCGTCTTTAGTTATCATCTCTCTGATGATTCTGACGGATATCATTTCCTGGGATGATATCGTCAACAATAAAAATGCCTGGAATACTTTCTTCTGGTTTGCCACGCTGGTTGCCCTAGCTTCTGGTTTATCGGAAGTGGGGTTTGTTCGCTGGGCAGGAGACCAGATTGCGGGCACGCTGTCAGGGTTTGACAAAGTATTTACAATACTGGCTCTGGTTGTACTGTATTTTTTCCTTCACTATTTTTTTGCCAGTGGCACGGCACATGTCACGGCACTGCTACCTTTAATGATTGCAGTGGTATCCCTGATGGATGGTGTTAATGTTTTCGCATTTTCATTATTAGTATGCGGAACTCAGGGGATCATGGGGGTTATAACTCCCTATGCGACAGGCCCTTCACCAATATATTATGGCAGTGGTTATATTCAGTCGTCTGAATACTGGCGACTGGGTTTTGTATTTGGTGCAATCTATTTTCTTGTATACATTGCCATCGAATACCCATGGTTGAAATATCTCTGGGGCGGGATATAACAAAAACGCTGGAATATCATTTAATATGCGTGCAGCTTCTTGTTTCAGGAGGCTGCATGAATGTGAAGGATGCTAACAAGCATTAATATTTTAAAAAAGATTGCTGGCATTCATTATATCTATGGGTGACTCAGAAATATCATTCTGGACTTTTATTATTTTATTTTTCGCAGCAGAATTTATCCTGTTACTCTGGATGGCAAAAATAATATATTGGTCACCAGATAAATATTATAAAAACAAAAGACAGGCAATAGCGTAGCTGCCCGGAATGCCATATGTAAAGAAGCAGCTGGCTTCCCCAGTTGACGCCCGGGAAGATTACAAACTGGCCATTACACTGCTTAACGAGCATTATATCTGGCTGTGTATGCAGAATTCCATGGTAAGGGATGTCAACCTTCCCTAAGCCTGCATCCGTCACCAGAATGATCAGGAAAGCATGGCAGGCTCCTCACTCACTATCACTGAGCTAATAACGTCACTGGAGCCGGCAGTTATGGGTTACGTGACTTTTCTGCATTTGCAGATCGATTCCAGGCTACCGTGTTACATCTACGCAAGGGGATGTAACTACTCGTTCAACTCAATACTCTTAGCGTGGGAAAACTTCCTTTTTCAAGCAACTCCCAAACCGTAATTCCTAGCAAGCCCGGTAAGCTGAGCAGCAAGCCGGGCTCAAAGATTCTGACGTTGGCCTACAACCGCCAGGATATTGACACGACTGGCCTCATCATTCACTTCATAAAGAACGTGCTGTCCGAGTAGGCAGCCTGGCGGCTGCGGCTTGTCATGGCCTGTAATTACCGTTATAAA
>OBWQ01000592.1_pt1 | contig 12790 bp, 10 predicted proteins | sample 1476511 | NCBI WGS metagenome assembly OBWQ01 (sample SAMEA2580126, study PRJEB22360) | human gut metagenome | biome: human gut; feature: human-associated habitat; material: faeces | place: Denmark | collected 2008/2010
CCCTGCGCTGCCAGCCAGTCCAGCGCCGCCTGTTGTTGATGCAACCAGACATCACGCCCTTCCGCCTGTCCCCTCACCTGCCGTTTCGCCTCCATCAGCAGATCGTGGCGCTTGCCCGCTTTACAAATTGTGGGATTCGCCCGCAGGTTGAAACAAAGGGATTGTCCGGTACGCAGCTCCGGAGCAAATGACCGGCATTCGATAGTGAAAGTTTCACTTTCCGCCGGGCGTTCCTGCGAGAGGACAAAAAAGCGAAACGCACCCTGAAGTTCCTCCCGACGATAAAGAAATTGCCTTTCTTTGCCGCCAGGGAAGAGATCCCACAGCCACTGATGCATCACATATTCACCGCGATCCACCAGATGCAGCAACTGCGCAGGCAAAAGCTGAGCGGTATGTAAGGTTATTCTTGAGAGGTACATGGTTCCTCCTTGCTGAGCCACGGCCCCTGATTGACGGTGCGTTCCCCAAACAGCCACTGCTGGCGATTTAAAGGAACATCCCGGCGGCGTAATATTTTGCTCACGACCAGGCCGTCGTGCTCCCCTTCCCACCAGCATTCATCCTGAAGTTTCGGGAGTGAGACTTTCAGGTCGTGGAAATGATCCTGATACTGTTGGTATGCGTTACGTAAAACATCAGACGCGTTGCCTTCGAGCAGTAACGGCGCAAGTGGTAATGCCAGCGGATGACTTTTTCGCCCCAGATAAAGAGGAAAAACTGGATGGCGTAAACCGCCCTGCAACTGTTCGAGGCTGTAAGGCGCATCGGCTGTTGTTGCCACCGCCACCATCCACCAGGCGTCGGTGTAGTAGTCGCGCCGGGAGATAATCGCGCTCAGAAGATCAGGGTCGCTCAACTCTTCGCGACGGCTGAAATAACGCGCTTTACGCACCTCTTTTGGCATCTGGATCGTGTGATAATCCCGTGCCCAGCGCGGGTTACGGCTGGCGCAAACCACCAGTGAATAGTGGCGATTAAACGCGTTTAAGCGTTCGGTATCATCACGCCGAATCCCTACCCCGGCAGCCAGCAGACCCAGCAATGCTGAGCGCGAAGGCAGTTCATGGGTATGACGCACTTCGCCGGGGGCATCGACGCCCCAGGATGCCATCGGCCCATGAAGCTGAAAAATCAGATATTGGCTCATAAGCCGCCCCTTACGCGCAAATAAAGTCCAGCACGTCCTTCATGCTTCCCTGTTTGTTCATCACGTCAAAACTTGCGTATTCGGTCTTCTGTTCGTAGACCGTATTCATGTTTTCGCGAAGCGTTGTAATACGCTGGACCGCCACATCTAACTGCCCGGTACCGTTGATGGGTTCATAGAAAGCCGCCGCCAGAGAACGCGGTTGTTCGGTGCCTTTTTCTGCCAGCGCCCAGGAGGCGTAGGCACGGCTGGCAAAGCTGTTTTGTTTACCGGTGGGGGAGACTTTAAGCGCGGCTTCCGTAAAGGCGCGCAGGGTCTGATTAGCCAACGCTTCGTCACCGCCGAGGTTTTTTACCAGCAAATCTTTATCAATGCAGATATAGGTGTAGAAGAGCGCAGAACCGAATCCGGTTTCATCTACATGACCGGCACCGGAATCTTCAGAAGCCAGGCGTAAATCATCTACGGCGGTGAAAAAATCATTTTCGACAATCGTTTCACTGACACCAAACGCATGCGCGACCTGGCAGGCGGCTTCTACATTAAACCCGGGTTTTTTCGCCAGCATACGACCAAACATAGCGATATCTACCGCCATACGGTCTTTACGTAACAAAGCGAGATCTTCCTCTTTTGGCGCCCGCTTTTCTTCTGCCAGTTGATGGGCCAGCGCTTTTACGGCGTCAAATTCTGCCGGACTGATATGGACTAGCTGTTCAGTTTCGGCGCTAGTGAGCGGATCTTTTGGTTTTTTGTCGTTTTTTTGTTTTTTGTCTTTTTTGGCTTTCCCAAGATAATCGGCTATTTCTACTGCCCATTCGATGGCTTTTTTATCTTCGATTCCTTTCTCAATCAGGATAGTTGCCGCCTCACGCGCAATACGCCCGCTACGAATACCAATATGGCCCGCCAGCGCCTGTTCAAAAAGTTCAGAAGTGCGCCAAGCACGTTTCAGACTTTGCGAGGAAACGCGCAGACGCGTTGCTCCACCCAGTATCACAGTTTTCGGAGAGCCGGAATCATCACGGTTAAGATTGGCAGCAGGGTAAGCGGTTAACAAATGAAGCTGAATAAATGTTGTCATGAGATAGTCCTTTATTAATTTTGTTCGTTATCGGCGTCGCCAGCCTGGTAATATTCCAGCGCCCAGCGGATACGGATAAATTCTGTTGACCGCTGCTGGCGGCGGTGATGATTGAGCAGGTCATCGCTCTCCTGGCACCAGCGGAAAATATCTTCTGCCAAAGAGATAAGATTGACGGAACCATTTAATAATTTGACCGCGCGACGTAACTGACGCAGTAAATCATCAGGCGTTTTTACTGCCGACAGGCGAGTAAAACGCCCCTCCGACATTACCGCCGCCAGCTGCGCGGCAAAAGGCTGCCGTTCATCAATAGCTTTAACATTGGCGCTAACTGCGGCGACCAGCGCCAGTGCGGTAAAACGCCACTCTTGTGCTTCAATTTTCCACAAAGTGTGGGTCTGCATCAGCAGAGAACGAAACCCTTCTGACAGACAAACATCATTAACCGTTGTGCTACGCCGCAGACTGGCACGATTGCCGCGTTTTTCCTGCAACTCTTCGTGCCATTTACGCAGCGTGGCTTTGTGCTCCTCTTTTACAATACTCATTCAGCAGCCTCCTGCTTTTTCTCCCTGGCGGCGTTAGCATTTTGCTTCTCCGCTGATGTTGTAAAATATTTCTTGCGCGCGGTCATGACGCGTTCCAAATCAACGGGCTCATATGGATTGGTAAAGACACGATCGTCAAAATCCTGACGCGCGAATAACCACATTTCCTTTTGCCATTTGCCGAGTAACTCGTCCGGATCCTGACCTTCTTCAATTTGGCGCACTAATCTCAGGAATCGATGCTGAGTTTTGTTCCAGAAGTCAATATCCACAAAACCGAAATCAAGCTTTGTGGTTTTCTTCTCAGAGAACCATGCTTCTTTCAACGCTCGGTGTAACAAGCTTAGAAAGTGTGATGCCGCTTGCGCTGCCAGACGCAACTTAGGTATTAGGTCTTCTTTTTTGTTTAACAACAGCGGGAAATGGTGTTCATACCAACAACGAACCTTCATATCTTCAAAATCAAAACCAAATCCCCATAAGCCCACCCTTGTCTGCTTTAGATTGCTGGCATTCAAAAGTTTCACGACCTGTGCGGGGAGTTCAGTATTGTTTTTTGAGTTACCTACCTCTATGAGGCCTAACCAGTCGCGCCAGATTAAACCACCAGGTTGTGGTTTAACTGAGTAAAAATCTCCACCCTCTTTAAGCGGCAGACGGTAAGGTGTTAGAGGATGGCGCCACATGACGTATTGAACACCATAGTTTTTGAGTGACATCAAGCCCAAAAGAGCATCGCTCTGCCTACCGCAAATGTCGCAGTTACCTATTGAGGTTGTCTTAAAATCAATACGTATACGTCGTGGCATTCCCCAGTAGGCCTGAAGTTTATTGACTTGTTCATCCGTTACCACAGCACCGTCCAGTTCGCTGGTACGCGTCGGTGCAAGCCAAGGAAAGACCAGGTCATCAAAGGTTTTTGGTAAAGGTAAATCGGCTTCATCTTGCGGCATTATGTTTAGCCACAGCTTTCGCCACAAAGGGGTTTGTTGATTGCCCTGATACTCCAGCAATTCTATAAGTGTCGTCAGAGGCCCTCCGCCACGTAGCCCAGGATAGTAACCGCGTCCACCTATAGGTGCATTCAACTGGATTGAAAAAAGCGCTAAAGGCACACAATGCAGGCACAGATGCTGAGTTGTGTCTCGCTTAATAAAATGGTCTGTATTTCGTTCTTTTGTTTGTTTTCCTGGTGCGTCAGGAAGAAGCGAAGCAATAGAAGTTGCCTTAACTTTTAATTCATCAAAATCCTGCATAAATGAAGGGGAATCTGGCCCAAACTGAAAAGCATGTTCTAAAGACAGCAATGCTTCCCTTAGCTTTTCAGCTTCCAGTCCGTCTTCCCAGATATCATCCCAACGACGATGATCTTTTGGCGCGAAGCTGGTTTGTAGTAGCCCCAGCAAAAACTGCCATGCCGCACCCTGGAGATCTGCCCGCGGCGCAGCGATATCGACAACATTTTCATCAGCCAGATCGACTGGTGCCAGCTTGCCTGTCGTTCCGTCTTTAAAACGAACGGGCAACCACGGGGTTGTCAGAAGTGAAAACGAGTTCATACGCATCCTCTCGTAAAAAAGACCATCCATGGTCGGTTGTCCATCCTTCCATCCTTTTCTGTGTATCAACTATTCAGAGAGCCCTGTCGCAGGCATCTCAATCAACCTTACCAATCAATCCCTCCGTAGCCGAATACCCACAACTTGCGTCATTGGTGACTAAAATCACGTTTGCCATCTCTGGATCTTGCCGCTGTTCAACGCACCACTGCCTGAACGTATCCCCTTCCAGTAAAGAGAACTCATCGCGATGTTTTTTCCACCAGCTTCGACGCACTCTGACAACGCTCATTTCCCATGCGTGTGCACCGATGGCATAAGGCTTCAACACACCGTCAATACAGGTAGCCAGCCACAGGGAAACAGACTCTTCAGCCAGACGTGTCGACAGTTTTTCCGGGAGGTAATCGTTGATATTGGCGGCATAGCCGGGCCTGAAGTTCAGCACAAACTTTTTAGCCATTGCGCGATCGCAGTAATATTTGCCCACTTGTTCCTGCTCGCTGCGGGCAAATCCTTCCGGCATTACCACGTCCTCACCGTAGACTGATTCAATAAGAAGGCGGGCTGCGTGTGGCATTTGAATCGCGCCTTGCTCACGCAGTACACGCTGCGTCAGCCAGATTCGTCCATGATCGGGATAGACATATGCACTGTTACGCATGGCACTGCCGAACCATTCGTCACCTGGAGCGTCGTCCCAGACGGGGGCCAGAATCAGCAATTCAGGAGGGGAACGCTCGTCTTTTCCGTCACGCTTTAACTGACCATTAATATCGCGGATATGCCGCTGTAATCGCCCCGCCCGTTGGATCAGCAAATCAACAGGGGCCAGGTCGGATATCATTTCGTCCAGGTCAATATCCACACTTTGTTCAATTACTTGTGTACAAACAATGACTTGCGATGATCTCTGTAAACTACAACTTTTACCGAAGCGTGCCAGCGTTTCCGTTTCAATTCGCTGGCGATCGCTAAAAGCAAAGCGGCTATGAAACAGAGAAAGGCTGGAAGCAGGAATGACGCCGCGGGCAAGCAACTGACGATAAACCTTAATAGCGTCATCGACAGAATTCCGGATCCAGGCGATGCATTTCCCCTGACTTACCGCCGATTCGATACGCGCAATACACTCTTGTTCACTATGAAGCCAACCCACGCTGACGCTACGCTCAACGTCTTTGCGCGTCGCTACCCGGTGTGAGTTCACATCGGATTTCGTGACATGCGTCAGCCAGGGGTAATCATCCTTTTCCAGGAACGGAGCTTCTTGCTGGCCCTCTGTACCCCGCGCAAAGGCAGCGACGAGTTTGTCGCGCTGCTGTTGAGATAACGTGGCAGAAAGCAAAATAACGCTGTTTCCGCCACGCGCCTGCCGCTCGATCAACCCTTCAAGAATGCACGACATGTAAGCGTCACAGGCGTGGATCTCATCAGCCAGCAGGATTTTGTTACTCAGCCCCAGAAGCCGCAGATTATTATGTTTGAACGGCATCACCGCCATCATCGCCTGATCCAGCGTGCCGACGCCAATTTCAGCCAGCAACGCCTTCTTGTTACTGTCGGCAAACCAGGCCGCACATCCCTGACTGAACGTTTGTTCATCCGGTTCTTCTGACCCGACTAAATCACCAGACCAGAGTGATTCATTAAAGCGGTCCATTAATGTGCGGGCACTATGTGCCAGCACCAGGCTGGGGCGGGATTCTGGCGAATAGAAAGCAAGCCAGGTTTTGACCAGCCGATCGTACATGGCATTGGCCGTTGCCATTGTTGGCAGACCAAAAAACAGCCCCTGAGCTTTCCCCGCAGCTATCAACCTGTGCGCCAGGATAAGCGCCGCTTCTGTTTTACCTGCGCCAGTCACATCTTCCAGAATAAATAACTGCGGTCCTTGCTGGCTGATATCCAGATCCAGCACCTTTTGCTGTAACGGTGTCGGATTCTCAATAAAAGGAAACAGCGTATTAATTCCGTTGAAAGGCGCGACTTTTGCTTTTAGAGGAAAGACGGTTAAGGCGTTTTGAGCCTGAATTAAAGTTTTCTGCCAGTAACCTTTAATATCCATTGGGTGTGCGACGCGTGGAAAAAATCGCGTTGACGAACCCGTCCAGTCTGCGAGCACGACGGTTGCAGAGATATACCAGGAAAGGTGTTTTATAAGTTCAATGCCCTCATCATCATCCCAGAATGCGGGGATCTCTATGAGCGGAAACAGTGGTTTGATTTCAAGGAGAAAATCTCGTGCTGCAGCTTTGTCTTCAGGCAGAAAATTATCCAATTCATCCATACGATCAGGGGGCTGACCATGATGCCCTGTCGTCACGGGCATCCACATTTCTATCACTCGCCTAAGTTTGCGCGGAGAGAGCGAAGATGAAGGAAGTAACTCCTGACATTCACTTAAATAATGATTCCACAACCAGTAGCCCAGCGTTGAATGAGAGATTTTTTCGTAATTTTTTCTGGCACCTTCCTGAATCTTGAGTTCAGGGGGCAGGTAAAGTTGTTGAAAAGAGCGGGCAAATTTTCCAATATCGTGCCAGCACAGCAACCAGGCGAAAAATTGAGCCGCCTGTTCCTTGTCAGAAATCCCTAATTGACGAAAATAATCAGCCAGCCCGAAGCAATTTCTTTTAACCATTAAATAGCCCATCGCGGCTACATCCAGCGAATGCCAGCAAAGAAGGTGATAGTCGTCGCCCCCGTCTTTCTCGCCGCGTCGGGTTTTTCCCCAGAAATCAAAAAAAGTCACAATATTTTTATCCTTCAGTAAACTTAAAGGATATTTACGCATATTTTAAAAATTATCTGTGATATATATCAGCCAATAAAACATTTACATTATGAATAAATTAATGATTTTCATTTGAAATTCATAATAATAAATAGAGACTATATATTCACATAAAAAATATAAATTTTAAAAAAGGGTGCAGGAGACCAAACCATCACAATTCAGTACGCGGGGTTTTACCCCCGCGTGGTGGCTACTTCTTCGATTCGTAAGCGAGAACTGCCTTAAACTCCATACCACGTTCTCTGATACTCAACTCACACAACGAGTCACCTACCATCAGCGTGAATCCCAGTACTGTACAACACAGTACGATGATTGCCACAAGGGCATATTTTGTCAGCATGTCTTGCCTCCCTGCAAAGAAGAGACTAACATTCGAATTGTTTGGGTTCGAACGTAAGCCTCAGGTTGATAGAAATATCGCCTGGGGCTTTTGTCCATCTGGAACCTCGCGAATGCTTAACGCCAGACAGCCTCAAGCACCCAACGCCATTCTATACCTGATAATTCTTCCTGCGACGTTCACCTTTAAATGCCGGAATGCTGCTCGCAAAATAAAAACGCCCCCATCATTTCTGACAGAGGCGTTTAATTTATCCGGCAATATTTACCCTTCGTGTAACCCACATTCTCTTTTTAAGCCAAAGAAACGCGTTTCTTCTTCCGCCATGCCGGGTTCCCATTTACGGGTTGTATGGGTATCTCCCACCGATAAATATCCTTCGTCCCATAATGGGTGATATTTCAGGCCATGTTTTTGCAGGTACTGATAAATAGTTCGGTTATCCCAGTCGATAATCGGTAGCACTTTAAATACGCCACGCTGAATTGCCAGCACCGGTAAATTGGCTCGGCTGCCGGATTGTTCACGGCGCAGGCCAGCAAACCACGTTTGCGCATTCAGTTCTTTCAGCGCCCGGTTCATCGGTTCGACTTTGTTGATGTCATTGTACTTTTCAATGCCTTCAACGCCCTGCTCCCACAGTTTGCCGTAGCGTGCTTCCTGCCAGGCGGCGCTTTCAGTAGCACGGTACACTTTCAGGTTGAGCTTGAGTTTGTCCGTTAACTCATCGATAAAGCGGTAGGTTTCCGGGAACAAGTAACCCGTATCGGTGAGGATCACCGGAATATCCGGGCGAATCTGATTCACCAGATGCAGGCTCACCGCCGCCTGAATGCCAAAGCTGGAGGAAAGTACATATTCACCGGGCAGATTTTCCAGCGCCCAGGCGACGCGGCCTTCAGCGTCCAGTTTTTCCAGTTCGGCGTTAGTTTCTGCCAGCGCCAGAATGCGATCTACCTTCGGCAGTTCGTTCAGGGCGTTTAGATCGAGTTTGGACATAGATTCCTCACTGTTTGCCTTGCCTGATGCGACGCTCACGCGTCTTATCAGGCCTACAAGACCGGGCTGATGGTTAATCCCACAAATCGCGCGCCGGATCGAGCACCGGGCGAATGATGCCCGCACGCACCGTAAAGTCGCCGAAGCCTTCACCCGCTTCGCGCTCTTTCGCCCAGCGCCCTATCAGTTCATCAAGCGACGCCAGGATTTCCGGCTCGGTGATGTTTTCTTTATACATCCGAGGGATACGTGTCCCAATTCGGTTGCCGCCAAGATGCAGGTTGTAGCGACCCGGTGCTTTACCCACCAGGCCCACTTCCGCCAGCATCGCGCGACCACAACCGTTCGGGCAGCCTGTTACACGCATCACGATATGCTCATCGCTGACACCATGTTTCGCCATTAAATTATCGATGTTGTCGATAAAAGACGGCAGGAAACGCTCCGCTTCGGCCATTGCCAGCGGGCAAGTCGGGAATGACACGCAGGCCATCGAGTTTTCACGCTGCGGCGTGACGGCATTCATTAACCCGCTCTCTTTGGCGATCTTCTCGATCTTCGCTTTCTCGCTTTCCGGCACACCGGCGATGATCAGATTCTGGTTCGCCGTAATGCGGAAATCACCTTTGTGGATCTTTGCGATCTCCAGCAGGCCGGTTTTCAGCGGACGCCCCGGATAATCAAGGATGCGACCATTTTCGATAAACAGCGTCAGGTGCCAGTTATCATCAATGCCCTTAACCCAGCCAATACGATCTCCACGTCCGGTGAACTCATACGGACGGATCGGTTCAAATTTGATCCCCGCGCGACGCTCCACTTCCGCTTTAAACGTCTCAACTCCCACTCGCTCCAGCGTGTATTTGGTTTTGGCATTTTTACGATCGGTTCGGTTACCCCAGTCACGCTGAGTTGTCACGACAGCTTCCGCCACCGCCAGCGTATGCTCCAGCGGCAGATAGCCAAACTCGCTTGCGGTGCGGGCGTAGGTTTTCTTGTTGCCGTGTTCGATAGAAAGCCCACCGCCCACCAGCAAGTTGAAGCCCACCAGCTTGCCGTTTTCGGCGATCGCCACGAAGTTCATGTCGTTGGCATGCAGATCGATATCGTTCTGCGGCGGGATCACTACCGTGGTTTTGAATTTACGCGGCAAATAAGTCTGACCGAGGATCGGTTCTTCATCGGTGGTGGCGACTTTTTCCTGATCGAGCCAGATCTCCGCATACGCGCGGGTACGCGGCAGCAGATGTTCCGAGATTTTCTTCGCCCATTCATACGCTTCCGCATGCAGCTGCGACTCGTAAGGGTTCGAGGTGCAGAGTACGTTACGGTTCATGTCGTTAGCGGTCGCCAGCGCATCAAGACCGACCGAGTGCAGCATTTGGTGCACCGGTTTGACGTTCTTTTTCAGAATGCCGTGGAACTGGAATGTCTGGCGGTTGGTCAGGCGAATGCTGCCATAGATGGTGTTTTCACCGGCAAATTTATCGATCGCCTGCCACTGTTTGGTGGTGATCACACCACCCGGCAGACGACAGCGCAACAGCATCGCGTGGCGCGGCTCCAGCTTCTGTTCAGCACGTTCGGCGCGAATGTCGCGGTCATCCTGCTGATACATGCCGTGGAAGCGGATCAGCAGGAAGTTGTCGCCCTTAAAGCCGCCGGTCAGACCGTCGTTTAAATCTTCCGCAATGGTGCCGCGCAGGTAGTTGCTTTCAAGCTTCATGCGCTCGGCGTCTGTCAGTTTTCCTTCGACCACTAAAGGCCCTGGATGTTTTTCGCTCATTAGTAGACATCTCGCTGATAACGGCGCTCTACGCGCAGCTCACTTAAAAATTCATCCGCCGCTTCGGTGTCCATGCCACCAAATTCGGCAATCACTTCCAGAAGTGCCTGCTCAACGTCTTTCGCCATGCGATTAGCGTCGCCGCAGACATAAATGTGGGCACCGTCATTGATCCAGCGCCACAGCTCCGCGCCCTGTTCGCGTAGTTTGTCTTGTACGTAAACTTTTTCTTTTTGGTCGCGCGACCAGGCGAGATCGATCCGCGTCAGCACACCCTCTTTGACGTAGCGCTGCCACTCCACCTGGTAGAGGAAATCTTCCGTAAAGTGCGGGTTGCCAAAGAACAGCCAGTTTTTACCCGGTGCTTCGTCGGCAGCACGTTGCTGCATAAAGGCGCGGAACGGCGCGATGCCGGTGCCTGGGCCAATCATAATCACCGGGGTTTCCGGGTTAGCGGGCAGGCGGAAGTTATCGTTATGTTCGATAAAGACGCGGACTTCACCCTCTTCTTCCACGCGATCCGCGAGGAAGCTGGAGGCACCACCGGCACGGGCGCGGCCTTCCACGTCGTAACGCACCACACCAACGGTGACGTGTACTTCGTTCTCGACTTCCGCCTGCGAGGAGGCGATGGAATACAGACGCGGCGTCAGCGGGCGCAGCAGATTAATTAGCGCTTCGGCATCAAGCTGTGCCGGGGAGAAACGCACCATGTCAACAATCGGCGTCGTCGCGGCGTAATGCTGTAACTTCGCTTTATCGCCCACCAGCGGCAGCAGTGTTTCGCTGCGGGTAAGCGTGGCGTAATTCTCAACAATGTTGGCGGTGTTGACGGTCAGTTCGAAGTGCCACTGTAGCGCTTCGTTCAGAGGCAACGTTTTGCCCTCGACGGTGACAGGTTCATCGCCTTTCAGCCACAGCAGTTCGACAAGTTCTTTCACCAGTGCCGGATCGTTCTGATACCAGACGCCCAGCGCGTCACCCGGCTGGTAACGCAGGCCCGAGTCACCTAAGTCAATTTCGATATGGCGAACGTCTTTTTCAGAGTTACGCCCGGTAATTTTCTGGTTAACAGAGAGGCTAGCCACCAGCGGCGCGTCTTTGCTGTACGGGCTGGTGTGGATTTCATTTACCGCGCCAGTAGCGACGGATTGCGAAGGTGCCGCGACAGGCGCACGCGATTTAAGCGCATCAACCACGCGGGCGCGCCACTCGCTGGCAGCAGCCTGGTATTCAACATCGGCATCGACACGGTCGAGCAGGCGTTCACCGCCCAGTTCCGCCAGCTTGCTGTCGAAATCTTTCCCGGACTGGCAGAAAAATTCATAAGAGCTATCGCCGAGGCTAAACACGGCAAACGCGGTGTTTTCCAGCTTTGGCGCTTTTTTGGAGAACAGGAACTTATGCAGCGCGACGGCTTCTTCCGGCGGTTCCCCTTCCCCTTGCGTTGACGTCACCACGATAAGCAGTTTTTCGCTGGCGATTTGTTTGAATTTATAGTCGCCCGCGTTCACCAGCTTAACGTTCAGTTTTGCCGTCAATAAATCATCGCGTAATGCTTCAGCAACCCGGCGCGCATTGCCGGTTTGCGAAGCAGAGATAATAGTTATACCCGGCATTTCTGCGGCTGGCGCTGGCGTCGCTGCAAGCGCAGCAGGCTGCTGATTGAGCACGCCCCAGAAATAGCCAGAAACCCAGGCAAGCTGGGTGGGAGTTAAATCGGTCGTGGCCGCCTGAAGGCGTGCCAGTTGCTCCGGGTTCAACGGAAGCAACGCGGAAGGTGGGACCTGTGTCGTCATGCGTCGTTATGTTCCAGTAAGCAAAGCTGTTTCTGCGCCCTGTCAGCGCCCATAAAACAGAAGAGAAGGTAAGGTTAACGGGGCAAATGGTGTGGATTAAAGACGGGATAGCGATAACTAATAACCAAATCGACTAACCTGTTTTAGCAATAGTCTTTAACAACAAAATAGATTAACCAACCCAATGAAAAACAAATGAATTTAGCCAATCATTAAGATAAATCAGCGATTTTGCGCAACAAAGTCGTTTTAGATAATGCGAAAAAACAGCCTTTCCGGTACTCTACGGCGGTTTTATCGTCCTGTAGAGAAATTATGATGTCCACCACGTTATTTAAAGATTTCACCTTCGAAGCCGCTCACCGCTTACCACACGTCCCGGAAGGGCATAAATGTGGTCGCCTGCACGGGCATTCCTTTATGGTGCGACTGGAAATTACCGGGGAAGTCGATCCGCATACGGGCTGGATTATCGATTTCGCTGAACTAAAAGCGGCGTTTAAACCAACCTACGAGCGCCTCGATCACCATTATCTCAATGATATTCCAGGTCTGGAAAACCCAACCAGCGAGGTTTTAGCAAAATGGATTTGGGATCAGGTTAAACCCGTTGTGCCGCTGTTAAGTGCGGTGATGGTAAAAGAAACCTGTACCGCAGGTTGTATCTATCGCGGCGAATGATAAGAGTGTGTCGGCGGTCAATTTCCCTTAAGTAACGC
>OBWQ01000596.1_pt1 | contig 12596 bp, 10 predicted proteins | sample 1476511 | NCBI WGS metagenome assembly OBWQ01 (sample SAMEA2580126, study PRJEB22360) | human gut metagenome | biome: human gut; feature: human-associated habitat; material: faeces | place: Denmark | collected 2008/2010
TTTGAGATATTCCTTAAAAATACCCACTTAATCAATCACAAAACAAATATATAAATAAGCAATCATTAGATTAGCTTATGTTTAATGAAATTATTATATAATTCAATAAGATGCATAAAAAACTCTATATTTAAATTATTGCCATAATACACCTGACGCGAATTGAACAGGTTCATACAATCTATTTAACGCTTGCAGAATACCCCTCTTTACGATCGATAAAAAGTCCTTTTCTTATTTATTTTGAAGCGTAAAATGCGGGGTGATGAAGGAGTGGTGATTTTATTTTCACCGCCATCAAGGCGGCATTTCCGATATTTTTTGCGGTACGAATATGCCGTGTTCATGGCCTGTACGAGATAACATGACGGATCACTTTTATGAGCAAAAAATTTGAAGGCAGCGTCGCGCCTCGCGAGCGTATTAATATATCGTATGTCCCAAAAACAGATGGCCAGACAGCTGAAGTGGAACTTCCGCTTAACATGCTCGTTGTCGGCGATACCGGAAATACGCAGGAAACATCCTCACTGGATGAACGTCAGGCAGTTTCCGTTAACAAGCACAATTTCGGTGCAGTGATGGCTGAAGCAGCCATTGGCCTCAATTTTACCGTCCCCGCCACGCTGAAGGGAAGCACAACGGACGATGAGCTGAATGTGGCGCTGAATATCAAGTCACTGGATGATTTTTCACCAGATAGCGTGGCCCGGCAGGTTCCGGAAGTGAATAAATTGCTGGAACTGCGTGAAGCACTGACTGCACTGAAGGGGCCGATGGGTAACCTTCCGGCATTCCGTACCCAGCTCCAGGCATTGCTGGAAAATGAAGAGTCCCGCGAGCAGTTGCTCAAAGAAATCGGCCAGGTGAGCAATAAATAACCACCACTATTTCATTAAACAGGGTTATCCAGGCATGACGGCACACAAAAATATCTCCGGGACATACCACCTCTCTGTTGCAGACATTCTGCAGGTGGTTTACCAGGTATGTTTCAGCCCGTCCGTTGAAATCAACCAGGATGGTGTGGCTGCGCTGATTACAACACTGGATCGCCGTATCAGTGATCTATTGGATGAGATTATCCATTTTTGTGAGTTTCAGCAGAGCGCGTCGCACTGGCAGCGCGTACTTCACTGACGGCGAAAAGCCGGTTTCAGAAACACAGCTAAAACAGAAGGATTTTCAGTATGTCTTTACAGGAAGAGGAACTCGTATCCAGTCATGCCGGGCAGCCTGAGCAGGCATCGTCGCTGCTTGATCAAATCATGGCACAGACCCGTATTCAGCCCGGTTCGGAAGGTTATGACGTTGCCCGCCAGGGTGTGACAGCCTTTATTGCCAGCATCCTGCAATCCACTGCATCTGCCGAACCGGTCAATAAACTGGCCGTGGACAGCATGATTGCAGATATTGATGAACGCATCAGCCGCCAGATGGATGTCATCATCCATGCGCCTGCCTTTCAGCAGGTCGAGTCGTTCTGGCGCTCACTGAAAACCATGGTGGATCGCGTTGATTTCCGTGAAAACATCAAGGTCAACGTGCTTCATGTCACCAAGCAGGAACTTCTGGAAGACTTTGAGTTTGCGCCAGAAATTATTCAGTCCGGATTTTATAAGCACGTTTATTCGTCCGGTTTCGGACAGTTTGGCGGTGAACCCATCGCTGCCGTGCTGGGCGCTTATGAGTTCAAAAATACCGCGCCTGACATGAAACTGCTGCAATACGTCAGTGCCGTGGGCGCAATGGCGCACGCACCGTTCCTGTCCTCCGTTTCCCCGGAGTTTATGGGGCTGAACTCGTGGACCGAACTGCCTAATATCAAAGATCTTTATGCCATCTTTGAAGGTCCGGCCTACACCAAATGGCGCGCCCTGCGTGACTCGGAAGATTCGCGCTATTTAGGGCTTACGGCACCCCGCTTCCTGCTTCGCCAGCCCTATTCACCAACAGATAACCCTGTTAAGAACTTTAACTATTACGAAGATGTCAGCCAGAACCACGAAGATTATCTGTGGGGTAATACGGCCTGGATGCTGGCATGCAATATCGCAGACAGTTTTGCCAAATACCGCTGGTGTCCAAACATTATCGGTCCGCAAAGCGGCGGCGCAGTGAAAGATCTGCCGGTGCATCTGTTCGAAACGATGGGGCAGATTCAGGCCAAAATCCCAACCGAGGTGCTGGTCACCGATCGCCGCGAATTTGAACTGGCTGAAGAGGGTTTTATCACCCTTACCATGCGTAAAGACTCTGATAATGCAGCCTTTTTCTCTGCAAACTCGGTACAAAAACCGAAGCACTTTCCGGGAAAAGATGCAGAAACCAACTATAAGCTGGGTACGCAGCTTCCTTATCTCTTCATCATCAATCGGTTAGCGCACTACATCAAGGTGTTGCAGCGTGAACAACTGGGGTCATGGAAAGAAAGGAGCGACTTAGAAAGAGAGCTTAATACCTGGATCCGTCAGTATGTTGCCGACCAGGAAAACCCGCCTGCAGACGTGCGCAGCCGCAAACCTCTGCGCGCTGCCAAAGTTGAGGTTATGGATGTAGAAGGCGAACCCGGCTGGTACCAGGTTGCGCTAAGCGTGAGACCTCATTTTAAATTTATGGGGGCAAATTTTGAGCTTTCCCTGGTTGGCCGGTTAGACAGGGAGTAACACACCATGATACCGGATCGGGAAAGAACCACAGGTTCTCTTTTTGAGCGTATGGAAGCCTCTTCGGCCAGAAACCGGCAGGGAGGCAGTATTCATTCGCTCAGGCAATCCATTCGCCAGAACCTACGAAACATTCTTAATACCCGGTCCGGTAGTTGCCGGGGTGCGCCTGAGCTGGGCATTGATGAACCGGAAGGGGCTGAAAACTTCCGCGAATCCATGAGTCGGGCCATCGAGCAATGTATAGAACGCTATGAACCCCGGATCTCACACGCTGAAGTGCAGGCAGTGGTTTCATCCGCCTCCAGCCCGCTGGATATGACGTTTCATATTACAGCCTGGGTGACATTTAACGAAACGCATGAGGTGCTTGAATTTGATATGGCACCGAATGGCAGCCAGCATTACCGGGTGGACTGACAAATGGAATTTGAAGAACGCTATTTCCGGGAAGAACTCGATTACCTGCGCCAGCTTAGCAAGCTGCTGGCAACGGAAAAACCCCATCTGGCCCGCTTCCTGGCCGAAAAAGATGCGGATCCGGATATTGAACGCCTGCTGGAAGGGGTGGCTTTTCTTACCGGCAATCTCCGCCAGAAAATTGAGGATGAATTCCCAGAACTGACGCACGGGCTTATTAAGATGCTATGGCCTAATTACCTGCGTCCGGTTCCGGCAATGACCCTTATTGAATATACGCCGGATATGGATAAGTCTTCTGTACCGGTGTTAATCCCCCGTAATGAGCAGTTTACAACCAACGCCGGGGAAATCAGAGTTGATGAAGTGCTGCCCTCTGATGCTAAAAAGGAGGAGCCGCCTCCCTGTACCTTCACCCTCTGCCGGGATATCTGGCTGCTGCCCGTTCGCCTGGAGCAGATTGAAAACCGCAGTACGACCCGTAATGGTGTTATCAACATCACCTTTTCGGTCGCACCGGGAACGGACTTCCGCACGCTGGATCTGAACAAACTTCGCTTCTGGCTCGGCAATGACGACAACTATACCCGTGACCAGCTTTATTTATGGTTCTGCGAATACTTGCAGGGTGCCGACCTGACTGTGGGTGAACAGCATATTCGCCTGCCTGAGTTTATGCTAAAAGCTGTCGGTTTTGAGCCGCAGGATGCCATGCTGCCCTGGCCGAAAAACGTCCACAGCGGCTACCGGATCCTTCAGGAGTATTTCTGTTACCCCGATGCGTTTCTCTTTTTTGATCTTTGTGGTTGTCCGGCTTTGCCTGACGGATTGCAGGCGGAATTCTTTACCCTGCAACTGCGTTTTTCGCGCCCTTTGCCCGTGGACATCCGGCTGCGCCGCGATTCCCTGCGCCTGTATTGCGCACCTGCCATTAATTTATTTATCCACCATGCAGAAGCCATCACGCTGGACAACCGGCGGGCAGACTATCCGCTGGTTCCCAGCCGCCATTACCCACAACATTACGATGTATTTTCCGTTAACAGTGTGGTGAGCCAGGTCCAGGATATGTTCAGGAAAAAAGATCTGGGGCGTCCTGTTTCGACGCAGGCCGCGCGCCAGTGGCCTGCCTTTGAAAGTTTCAGCCATCAGATGGAATACAGCCGGAAGCGGGAAGTGGTGTACTGGCATCACCGGACCAAAACATCCCTGTTCCATCGCGGCTTTGATCATACCCTTGCCTTTATACATGCTGATGGCAGTTATCCGTCAGACGAATCTCTGCTCAGTAATGAAGTGGTTTCGGTATCGCTGACCTGTACCAACCGTGAGCTTCCGTCACAAATTCGTTCCGGCGATATCACCGGCACAACCGGTAAAAATGCGGCTGTTGCTTCATTTCGCAACATTACCCGCCCGACGCAACCACTCTGGCCGGTCATTGATGGCAGCCTGCACTGGTCCCTACTCTCCGCCATGAACCTGAATTATCTGTCATTACTGGATACGGACGCGCTGAAGCAGGTCATCGCCAACTTTGATCGCCACGCAATCCATCATCCGCAGACGGCACGGCTGTCACAACAAAAGCTGGATGCCATTGAGCGTCTGGAGACCCGCCCCGTTGATCGCCTGTTTACGGGTATTCCCGTCCGGGGACTGGCCTCCACGCTGTATCTGCACCCGGAGCCGTTTGTCTGTGAAGGGGAAATGTATCTGCTCGGTACGGTGCTTTCGCATTTTCTGTCGCTGTACGCCAGCGTTAACTCATTCCATATGCTGACCGTTGTGAACACAGAAAGCCAGGAGACATGGAAATGGACGGAAAGAATCGGGCAGCATCCTCTTATCTGAGTCCGGGAAATCCCCCGGCAGATAAAGAGCAGAATGATCCGCTGGCACAGGTTTTCCATAATGCCTGCTCTTACAATTTTTTTGCGATGGCGGAGCTGTTGCACCGCCTGGCAAAGGGTGAAAAGGGGACGCCAGAATTATCCCTGCGTGACGATCCGGCACAGGAAACCCTGCGTTTCAGCGCCGATGCCAGCCTTGCCTTCCCGTGCAGTGATATCAGTGCGCTGAAACGGGATACGTCAGGGGCATTCAGGATGACCACCACCTTTATGGGGTTACAGGGGAGCCAGTCGCCTCTCCCCGGTTATTACCTCGATCACCTGGCCTGGAAAGCGGTACATGAACAAAGTCCGGTAGGTGATTTTCTGGATATGTTCAGCCACCGCCTGACCCAGTTTGTCTGGCATATCTGGCGTAAGTACCGCTATCACATCAGTTTTCGTAACGGCGGTGTGGATGCGTTCTCGCAGCGCATGTACTCCCTTGTCGGGCTGGGCCACCGCCAGCTTCGCGATAAGCTGGCGATTAATCACAGCAAAATGCTGGCGTATTCCGGGATCCTGGCAAACCCGGGGCGATCCCCGGAAATTATCTGTGGCCTGGTGTCCCACTGCTTTGATTTGTCAGAAGTGACGCTGCAAAACTGGCAGCGTCGCAAGGTGGATATTGAACCGGATCAGCAAAATAGTCTGGGGAGCTATTCACTTAAAAATGGCGAAAAACTGGCGGGAAGATCGGTACTGGGCAACTTTGTTCTGGGTACACGGGTGCCCGATCTCAGCGGAAAATTCCAGCTCAGTATTACCAGCCTGACCCGAAAACAGTTCCTCTCTTTTCTGCCGTCCGGCGAAAACTTCCTGCCACTGACGATGTTTGTGTCCTTCATCCTGCGCGATCAGCTTGCCTGGGACTTACATCTGGGGCTGGCGCCGGAGCAGGTGGGCGCAATGCGCCTGGGCGATAACAAAAGTGCGCTGCTGGGCTGGACCAGCTTCCTCGGCACACCGGAAGAACGACCCTCAGTCACCATCAGGGTACGGTCGTAAATTATGATAATCACGGAGCAGAATATGCCGGAAGAGAAACTACAGACGCTTTCATTGCAGGTCATTAACGGCAGTGAGCTGGAAAGCGGGCGGGCGGCGCGCTGTCTGTTCACACAGCAGGGAAATGTCGGCCATGCCCCCGAATGCCACTGGTCGGTACAGGATCGTCAGCATAGCATTCCGGCCCAGGCTTTTACCATTATCCTGCACGATGGCACATTTTGTCTGCGCCCGCAGACGGTACAACTGTGGCTGAACCAGGCAAAAGTCACAGCAACATCAGACCTGATACAGCTGCGCCAGGGCGATGAGATCCAGATCGGGCGACTGATGATGAGGGTTCATCTGAACCGGGGAGATATCCCCCATTACGATGAGGAAATGGCGACGCCCGAAACCATCGTCACCAATCGCGATATGCTCACGGATACCCTGCTGTCAACGGAGGGTGCGCCACACTATCCGGGAATGACTCACCGGCATCAGCTTGCAGACACCGTGGTAAACGGTTTTTCTACCGATCCACTCCAGGCACTTCAGTCCGAAAGCCTGATTACCACGGGCGATCCGCTTTCAGGCATTGCGGCTGTCCGGCCATCGGCACCGCTGTCCGATCCGGCAAGTAATGGTGGGATCAATACTCCGTTTATGGATCTACCGCCCATTTATGCCAGCCCCGGCGATCGTAATGATGACTTCCCTGTGGCAGAAATGGCGCAACGCCACCTTGCGGTCACCCCCTTACTGCGCGGTCTCGGCGGCTCGCTTACCGTGAGCAATTCCGACGATGCGGATGATTTTCTGGAGGAGGCCGGACGAACCTTACAGGCCGCAATAAAAGGTCTGCTCGATTTGCAGCAGCAGCGTAACAGCCTCTCAGACAAACATTTGCGCCCGCTGGAAGATAACCCGCTGCGCCTGAACATGGATTACGCCACCGCGCTCGACGTGATGTTTGCCGAAGGCAAAAGCCCGGTACATCTGGCGGCCCCCGCCGCCGTCAGTGAAAGCCTGCGCAATGTCCGCCACCACGAAGAAGCTAACCGGGCGGCGATTGTGGAGTCACTTCGTGTCCTGCTGGACGCCTTCTCACCTAAAAATCTGCTGCGCCGCTTTGTGCAGTACCGCCGTAGCCATGAACTGCGCCAGCCGCTGGATGATGCCGGAGCATGGCGAATGTACAGCCATTATTACGAAGAACTGGCCTCCGATCGCCAGCAGGGGTTTGAGATGCTGTTTAACGAGGTCTACGCCCAGGTCTATGACCGGGTGCTTCGTGAAAAACAGCGGGAGCCGGAAGCATGAACAGGAAGGCGTTTCTGGCCTGCGTGCTGATGTGCGTCATATTAACCGGCTGCGAAACGGCGAAAAAAATCAGTGAGGTGATCAAAAACCCGGATATCCAGGTCGGGAGCCTGAAGGAGCAACCTTCGGAAATAACCGTCACCCTGCTGACCGAACCGGACACCAATACCAATGCGGAAGGTGAATCAGCCGCCGTGGATGTGCAACTGGTGTACCTGACTGACGACTCAAAATTGCTGGCAGCCGACTATGACCAGATAGCCAGTACGCCGCTACCGGATGTGCTGGGTAAAAACTATATCGACCACCAGGATTTCAACCTGTTGCCGGACACCATCAAAACCCTGCCGCCGGTAAAGCTGGATGAGAAAACGCAGTTTATTGGTGTCGTGGCCTATTTCTCCGATGACCAGGCCACTGAATGGAAACAAATCGAGACGGTGGAAGGAACCGGCCACCATTACCGCCTGCTGGTGCATGTACGTCAAAGCAGCATCGAAATGAAAAAAGAGGATGAATAATTATGGCAACCACCCGCAACAAGGTGATGTGGCAGGAAGGGATGCTGATGCGCCCACACCATTTCCAGCAACAGCAGCGTTACAACGACTACCTGGATAACCAGCGTTTCCGGGCCATGAATGATTTATCCTGGGGATTTACCGAACTCACCCTCAACAATGAACTGCTGGCGCAGGGTAAGATCATGATTGACAGCGCGTCAGGCACACTGCCCGACGGCACCGTCTTTTCTATCCCCGACCAGGACGCACTGCCCGATCCGCTGCACCCGCAACATTTTCCGGACGAGAGAAGCCGCAATATCTACCTCGCTCTGCCGGTCGCCAGTGATGTGAGAAATGAAATCAGCGACGGGCGGCGAATCGGGCGTTACCGGCTGAATTATGCCGATGTCCGGGATTTGCATTCAGAAGAAGGTGACGCGCGAACACTGACGCTGGGACAACTGACGCCGCGCATTATGAGCGGTGCAGAAGATATGAGCGCCTATATTACGCTCCCGCTTTGCCGTATCAGCGATCGCCATGCCGACGGCTCCCTGACGCTGGATGACGATTTTATCCCCTCCTGCCAGAATATTCAGGTCAGTAAGAAACTGCGTGTTTATCTCAAAGAGGTACAGGGGGCCATTGGCGGACGGGCAAGCGATCTGGCAAACCGTATTGGCTCTCCGGCGCAGAGCGGCATCGCGGATGTGGCGGAATTTATGATGTTGCAGTTGCTTAACCGTAACCAGACCCGGTTTACCCATCGCGCCCGCCGATCCCAGCTCCACCCGGAAGATTTCTATCTTGATCTTGCCGGGTTGCTGGGTGAACTGATGACCTTTACAGAGCTGTCGCGCCTGCCCTGCCCGCTTGATGTGTATGATCATCATGACCTGACCAAAACATTTAAAACACTGTTACCGGAAGTCAAACGAGCGCTGCATACCGTACTGTCCCCCAGAGCCGTCAATCTGCCGCTGCATCTGCGTGACGGTATCTGGCAGGCCGATATCCATGACACAGAACTGCTGCAATCTGCCACCTTTGTGCTGGCCGTGGCGGCAAACATGCCGGTCGATCAGATCCAGCGCCAGTTTATCCAGCAGTCGAAAATTTCCTCGCCGGAAAAAATCCGCAATATGGTCAGTGTGCAGATCCCGGGTATTCCTCTGCGCGCACTGATGGTGGCCCCCCGCCAGCTTCCCTACCATTCCGGGTTCAGCTATTTCGAACTCGACAAGAGCGGCCAGGCCTGGACAGAAATGGCTGCCGCCGGAGCCGTTGCACTGCATGTCTCCGGCAGTTTCCCGGATCTGAACATGCAACTGTGGGCGATAAGAGGGTAAGACGATGGATGAGGGGTCACTGTCTCTGCCACCATTTACCGGATACGACGAAAAAAGCCTGCGCGACTACCATCTCGCGCTTCGTGGCAACAGCCTGAATCCGATGATCGACGCGGCCACGCCGCTCCTCGGTATGGTGATGCGCCTTTCCACTATGAACAGCCAGACGATGCCGGAGCATCTTTTTGCTCAGGTGGTGACGGATGTTCAGGCCGTGGAGCAACTGCTTCAGGAGCAGGGCTACGAACCGGGCGTGATTATCTCGTTTCGCTACATCCTCTGCACGTTTATTGATGAAGCGGCGCTCGGTAACGGCTGGTCGAACAAGAACGAGTGGATCAAGCAGTCATTGCTGGTCCATTTCCACAACGAAGCCTGGGGTGGCGAGAAAGTTTTCATCCTGCTGGAGCGCCTGATCCGTGAACCCAAACGTTACCAGGATCTGCTGGAATTTCTCTGGCTCTGCTTTTCTCTGGGATTTCGCGGGCGCTACAAAGTGGCAGCACAGGAGCAGGGGGAATTTGAGCAGATCTACCGCCGCCTGTACCACGTTCTGCATAAACTGCGCGGCAATGCCCCTTTCCCGCTGTTACACCAGGATAAAAAAACCCAGGGCGGGCGTTATCAGCTCATCAGTCGCCTGACCATTAAACATATTTTTTGTGGTGGCGTTGTCGTGCTGGCGTTGTTTTACCTGTTCTATCTGTTGCGGCTGGACAGCCAGACGCAGGACATCCTGTACCAGCTAAACAAATTACTTCGATAAGGACGTTTATGATCCAGATTGATCTTCCCACGCTGGTAAAACGGCTGAACCTGTTCTCCCGCCAGGCGCTGGAGATGGCCGCCTCTGAATGTATGAGCCAGCAGGCAGCGGAAATTACCGTCAGCCATGTGCTTATTCAGATGCTCGCCATGCCACGCAGTGACCTGCGGGTTATTACCCGCCAGGGTGATATTGGCATGGAAGAACTGCGCCAGGCGCTGACGGTGGAGAACTACACAACCGCCCGTTCTGCGGACAGCTACCCGGCGTTTTCCCCGATGCTGGTTGAGTGGCTGAAAGAGGGCTGGCTGCTGGCGTCGGCTGAGATGCAGCACAGCGAACTGCGCGGCGGCGTGTTGCTGCTGGCCCTGCTGCATTCACCGCTGCGTTACATACCGCCTGCTGCCGCCCAGCTGTTGACCGGCATTAACCGTGACCGTCTGCAACAGGACTTTGTGCAGTGGACACAGGAGTCGGCGGAATCAGTCGTGCCGGATGCAGACTGTAAAGGCGCAGGCGCACTGACGGACGTCGCTGACAGCCTGCTTGCCCGCTACGCCAAAAACATGACCGAAGATGCCCGTAACGACAGGCTCGACCCGGTACTGTGCCGCGACCACGAAATCGACCTGATGATCGACATTCTCTGCCGTCGCCGTAAAAATAACCCGGTGGTGGTGGGCGAAGCGGGTGTGGGTAAAAGCGCCCTGATTGAAGGGCTGGCGCTGCGTATCGTGGCAGGCCAGGTGCCGGACAAGCTGAAAAACACCGATATCATGACCCTTGACCTGGGCGCATTGCAGGCCGGGGCATCGGTGAAAGGTGAGTTTGAGAAACGCTTCAAAGGGCTGATGGCGGAGGTCATTTCCTCCCCGGTGCCGGTCATTCTGTTTATCGACGAAGCGCATACCCTTATTGGCGCGGGCAACCAGCAGGGTGGGCTGGATATCTCCAACCTGCTCAAGCCGGCGCTGGCGCGCGGCGAGCTGAAAACCATCGCCGCCACCACCTGGAGCGAGTACAAAAAATACTTCGAAAAAGATGCCGCCCTGTCGCGCCGATTCCAGTTGGTGAAGGTCAGCGAACCCAACGCTGCCGAAGCCACTATTATTCTGCGTGGTCTGTCGGCGGTCTATGAACAGTCTCACGGTGTGCTGATTGACGATGACGCCTTGCAGGCCGCAGCAACACTGAGCGAGCGTTATCTCTCCGGGCGTCAGTTGCCGGACAAAGCCATTGATGTGCTGGATACTGCCTGCGCCCGCGTGGCAATCAACCTTTCATCGCCACCAAAGCAAATCTCGGCGCTGACCACCCTGAGTCACCAGCAGGAGGCGGAAATTCGCCAGCTTGAGCGCGAGCTTCGCATCGGGCTGCGTACCAACACCTCGCGAATGACGGAGGTGCTGGTGCAGTATGATGAAACGCTGACGGCGCTGGATGAACTGGAGGCCGCCTGGCATCAGCAACAGACGCTGGTGCAGGAGATTATCGCCCTGCGCCAGCAGTTACTGGGTATGGCAGAAGACGATGCGGCGTCGTTGCCGCACGTGGATGCCGTGGAGGATACGCCGCCAGAGTCAGAACAGGATAATACCGGTGCCGAACCGGCTGATGAAGCTGGCAGCGAACAGCCGGAAGAGACCGCTGAAACAGTTTCCCCGGTACAACGTCTGGCACATCTCACTGCCGAACTGGACGCCCTGCATAACGACCGGTTGCTGGTTTCCCCGCACGTCGATAAAAAACAGATTGCGGCGGTGATTGCCGAATGGACCGGCGTGCCGCTTAACCGCCTGTCGCAGAATGAAATGTCGGTCATCACCGACCTGCCAAAATGGCTCGGCGACACCATCAAAGGCCAGGACCTGGCGATTGCCAGCCTGCACAAACACCTGCTGACCGCACGCGCCGACCTGCGCCGTCCGGGACGCCCGCTGGGCGCGTTCCTGCTGGCTGGCCCCAGCGGCGTGGGTAAAACTGAAACCGTCCTGCAACTGGCAGAGCTGCTCTACGGCGGTCGCCAGTACCTGACCACCATCAATATGTCCGAGTTCCAGGAGAAACATACCGTCTCGCGACTGATTGGCTCCCCTCCGGGCTACGTTGGCTACGGTGAAGGCGGCGTACTGACCGAAGCGATTCGCCAGAAACCCTACTCGGTAGTACTGCTCGATGAAGTGGAAAAAGCGCACCCGGATGTGCTCAACCTGTTCTACCAGGCGTTCGATAAGGGCGAAATGGCAGACGGTGAAGGCCGCCTGATTGACTGCAAAAATATCGTCTTCTTCCTGACGTCCAACCTCGGCTACCAGGTAATAGTCGAGCATGCCGATGACCCGGAAACCATGCAGGAAGTACTGTATCCGGTGCTGGCCGACTTCTTCAAACCTGCCCTGCTGGCGCGTATGGAAGTGGTGCCGTATCTGCCGCTGTCGAAAGAGACGCTCGCCACCATTATCGCCGGAAAACTGGCCCGTCTGGATAACGTGCTGCGCAGTCGCTTTGGTGCAGAAGTGGTCATTGAACCGGAAGTGACGGACGAAATCATGAGCCGCGTCACCCGCGCGGAAAACGGCGCGAGGATGCTGGAATCGGTCATCGATGGCGACATGCTACCGCCGCTCTCGCTGCTGCTGTTGCAGAAAATGGCGGCGAATACGGCGGTTGCCCGGATTCGGTTG
>OBWQ01000604.1_pt1 | contig 12371 bp, 8 predicted proteins | sample 1476511 | NCBI WGS metagenome assembly OBWQ01 (sample SAMEA2580126, study PRJEB22360) | human gut metagenome | biome: human gut; feature: human-associated habitat; material: faeces | place: Denmark | collected 2008/2010
CGCTAGAATCACCCCCACCGCCTTCACCGTGGCCGACAGCCATAATCCCGGCAATATGATTCCGGTATCGACCGGCGATTTGGTGGGAGGCTCCCCGTATGAGTCGGCGGTGGAGAAGGACCAACCCACGCTGGATATGGCCAAAGCGTGGGGATTGACGATTTCGGCGGTAGGCAACCATGAGTTCGACCGCGGTGTCGCCGATTTCAACAATCGTATCGCTGATCCCAGCAACGGCATCGACTGGCTGTGCGCCAACGCGTCTGCCGCCAATAAGTCGCCTGACGGACTGCTGAGCCACGTACGTGACTCTACGATTCGAACGGTGAACGGCAAGCGGATCGGTTTCGTGGGCACCCTTACTGATGCGCTCGGCTCGGTAGCCACTCCGCAGATCACTCGTGATGCCGATCTTGACGAACGGGCGGTGGACGCGATCAATCGTGTGGCCCGTGAACTCAAGCGCTCCGGAAAGGTGGATGCGGTGGTGGCCTTGCTGCATGCCGATGCCTCAGCCGCCGTCGATATTGGGCGAGATGTTGATGTGGTATACACCGGTCACAGTCACGCGATCAAGCGTGGTACGACCGCGGGTGGCGCGCCTATTTACGAGGCGGGCAGCTTCGGGCGGAACATGGCCGTGCAGGATTTGATCATCACCGGTGCCGGGCGTCGCGCCACGGTGCGAGTGGCCGACGTTGACCTCGGCAATGGCACCAGCCATACGGCGGGTGGCGGCGTGCTGGGCGTGGATGGGCTTAATGCGCATCCGGCGCAAGCCGCTTGGATGTCTGCCGGTGCTGAGGAGAACGATGAGGTATCGCGCGCGCAGCATATTTACCAGGCGGCGGCAACATATGCGAACCATACCGGCAGCACGGTGATTGGCACCTTGGCCTCCGGCGTGAATTTCGACAAACAAGGTTCGGATAAGCACGGGAATACGGTCGGTGTGCTGGTGGCGGACGCGAACCGAGAGTCAATCATGAAGCATGTGTATGCCGGAAATCGCTTGCCGGTAATCGGTTTTTCGAATAATGGCAGTCTGCGGACTCCACGGCTTGATATGAATGGCGATGGCAAAGTCACCGTGCGCGAGGTGGATAGTCTCATGGCCTTGCAGTTCAAGGCCGCGCATGAGACGCTCACCGGGCGCGATGTGAAGAGAGTGCTCGCCGAGCAATTCCACCGTGACGATGGGCGACTGGAGCGGCGCTGGCTCGGCATCTCCTCGAACGTGACGTATCGGTATGCCGAATGCGGTACGGCTGGTGAGAGCGGCAATGCCGATGCCGCCGCTGATACCAACGCTGACGCTGACGAGTGTGCTGCCGACGAACATGCGGCGGTTCGTATCGTGAACCTCGCCGTTGACGGCCGACCGATTGCGGACGATGACCTGGTGATTATCGCGTCCAATTCATATCTGCTTCAGGGCGGCGACGGTTACCCCGCCTTCCGTGCCGGAACCAATTACGGCGAGCTGAATATGCCATACAGCCAGCCGTTGCATGAATATCTGGCCGCACATCAAGGGCTCACGGCAGTTGTTGCAGTACCGGTAGGGACTCAGGCGTAAGACACCAATTGCTGGGTGACTGAGGAACTATGGGGTGAAGTTATGAGTATAGGGCAGGAGAAAACGGCATAAATATGACGAAGCTCCCCTCGCTGAGGGGAGCTGTCGCCGTAGACGACTGAGGGGAGCTTGCGGTATAACCGTAAACTCCCCTCAGTCAGCCTTACTGCCAGCTCCCCTCTCTGAGGGGCACCTGGCGAGACCCTTACTTGATGGCGTTCAGCCACTGCTCCTTGGTGGCCTTCTCGGCTTCGAGCTTGGCCTTCTTCTTCGGGTCGGATTCGGCCGCGATCTTGGCGTCGAGCTCGGCGAGCTGGGCGTTGAGCTGCTCCTCGAAGCTGGACTTGCGGGCGTCGGCCTCCGGATCGGTCTGCTTCCAAGCGGCATCCTCGATGGCCTTGATCTGCTTGTCAACGGCGTCGAGACGGTTCTCGATGCGGCGCATATCGTCACGCGGCACGTAACCGATCTGATCCCACTCTTCCTGAATCTTGGCCAGCTCCTGGCGGGCCTTCTTGGCCTCGGCGTCGGTCTTCACCGGCACCAGAGCCTCGGCCTTGACCAGCAGAGCCTCCTTGGCAGCCAGATTCTCCTTCTCGGAGGAGTTGATCTGATCGCGATCGGCCTGACGAGCATTGAAGAAGGTGTCGGCGGCTTCGCGGAACTTGGCCCACAGCTCGTCGTCCTCGTTACGGCCAGCGCGGCCGGCCTTCTTCCAACGGTCCATCAGATCGTTGAACTTGCGGGAAGTCTCACCCCAAGCGGTGGAATCCTTGAGCTCATTGGCCTCGGCGATAATCGCTTCCTTGGCTTCCTTGGCGGCCGTGCGCTCGTTGTCGCGAGCCTGAGCCCACTTGCGGCGAGCCTGGTTGAAGGTGGTACGGGCGGCGGAGAAGCGCTTCCACAGCGCCTCGGCCTCCGGCTTGTCGATGCGCACGGTGGTGCGCTGGTGGTTCTGCCACTCGTCGAACAGGTTACGGAACTTGTCGGCGGTGGAACGCCAGTTGGTGTTGTCGCCCAGAGAAGCGGCCAGTGCTTCAGCCTTCTCGACAATGGCGGTGCGCTCGGCAACGGCCTTGGCCTGGGCGGCCTTGCGTGCCTCGGCGATTTCGGTCTTCTTGGCCTCGCCGGCAGCCTTCAGCTCCTCGTACTGGGCCTTGAGTGCGGCAAGATCGCCCACGACGGCTGGCTCGGAGGTTTCTTCACCCAAGAGCTTCACGGATTCGTCGATTTCACGGGCCTTGATGTTCGGGGAAGCCAGGCGGGTGGCCAGCAGATCGAGCTTGGCCTTGAGATCCAGGAAACGACGGGCGTACAGTGCCAACGCCTCTTCCTTGGAGACATCCGGGAACTGGCCTACCTCGCGCTCGGCGTCGCCATCCTTGACGAAGACGGTGCCGTTGTCATCCACGCGGCCGAAGGCCTCGGCGGTCTTGACATCAGCCTCGGAATAGGCGGCGGTGGCGGCGGCCGGGGCGGCAGCGCGCGGCTTGGCCGCCGGAGTCTTCTTGGCGAAGGCGGCGGGGGAGGGCACGTGCGGTTTCGGCATGGAAGCGGGGGACGGAGTCGGCGCCGGCGTGGCCGCGCTGGCCTCGGGTGCGGGTGTCGTTGCCTGCTCTTCGGGCGCAGCGGTGTTTACGGGTTCGGTGACAGTTTCGTCGGCCATGGCCAGCTCCTTAAAGCGTAGAATGCATAAGCGGGAGCGTCTCCCATCCCGGGCGAACCAGGAAGTTTTGACGCAACCCTCACCTATTATATTGATTTCGTGGCTAAAGGTGCATCAATATCAGGATTCCCGGAGTGGCTCCCCTCCGAACGTGTTGTGGAGCAGCGTGTTATCGATACGCTTCGTAAGGTTTTTGAGCTCAACGGCTTCATCGGCATTGAGACGCGAGCGGTGGAAACCGGCGCTTCTTTGTTGAAAAAAGGCGAGACCAGCAAGGAGATCTACCTGCTTTCCCGTCTGCAGGAGGTCGGTCATGAATCCGACACTCCGATTGAAGAGCGGTTGGGCCTGCATTTCGATCTGACCGTGCCGCTGAGCCGGTATGTGGTCGAGCACTCGGGTGCGTTGGCGTTCCCGTTCAAGCGCTGGCAGATTCAGAAGGTGTGGCGTGGCGAGCGTCCGCAGGAAGGCCGCTTCCGCGAGTTCGTGCAGGCCGATATCGACGTGATCGGTGCCGGCGACCTGCCCGACCACTATGAAGTGGAACTGCCGCTGGTCATGGTCTCCGCGCTGGAAGAGCTGCGCGCGTATGGCCTCCCCAAGGCCACCGTGCACGCCAATAACCGCAAGCTGTCTGAAGGCTTCTACCGCGGCCTTGGTCTGACGGATGTCGAGGGCGTGCTGCGCGAGATCGACAAGCTCGACAAAATCGGTGCCGATGAGGTGGCCCGATTGCTCACCGAGACCTGCGGCGCCACCGAAGCACAGGCACGCGCCTGCCTCGAATTGGCCGAGCTCAACGCCTCCGACGGTGCCGAGCTTGCCGCCAAGTTCGATGCGCTGTGCGAGGCTCACGGCATCGCCAAGGATTCCGAGGCCTACACGCTGGCTCGTCAGGGACTCGATACCCTGGCCATGATCGTCGACGAAGCCGCCGTCATCCGCCCCGGTTCCGTCATCGCCGACCTGAAGATCGCCCGCGGTCTCGACTACTACACCGGTTCCGTCTACGAGACCTTCCTCGACGGTGCCGCATCACTCGGCTCCATCTGCTCCGGTGGCCGTTACGACAATCTCGCCTCCCAGGGCAACCGCAAGTACCCGGGCGTGGGCCTGTCCATCGGCCTGAGCCGACTGGTCAGCTACATGCTGCACACCGCCGGCGCTCACGCCAACCGTGTCAGCCCGGCCGCCGTGCTGGTCGCTGTGTGGAATGAAGAGGACCGCCCGGCCGCCAACCGTATTGCGAACCAACTGCGTGCGCGCGGCATCGCCACCGACGTGGCACCCACCGCGGCCAAGCTCGGCAAGCAGATCAAGTACGCGGACAAACTCGGCATTCCGTACGTGTGGTTCCCGGCCACCGCTGCCGAAGGTGCGGAAGGCGCAGAGCCCGCTGGCGACGAGGTCAAGAACATCGTCACGGGCGAGCAGGTTGCCGCCGATTGCACGTCGTGGGAGCCGGATACTGTGGTTGCCCAGCAAACCGTCGAAATCTGACGTATTCGCGCGAAAAATCGAGGAGAAACAAGATAATGAGCCAGACGGCTTACAGAACACATCATGCCACTGAAGTGACCGAGGCCCTGGTCGGCCAGAAGGTCACCCTTGCCGGTTGGGTTGACCGACGCCGTGATCACGGTGGCGTGGCCTTCATCGACCTTCGTGATTCGACCGGTCTCGTGCAGGTCGTCATTTACGACGAGGATATGGCCCGCCCGTTGCGCAGCGAATTCGTGATTCAGATTACCGGCGAAGTGCGCCTGCGCCCGGATGGCAACGAGAACACCCATCTGGCCACCGGCAAGATCGAGGTTGTGGCCGAGACCATTGAGATCCTCGCCAAGTCCGACGCTCTGCCGTTCCAGGTTTCCACCGCTCTCGAGAATGAGTCCGAGAACAAGCTGCCGGGCGAGGACGTGCGTCTGAAGTACCGTTACCTCGACCTACGCCGTCCGTCCATGCAGCACAATCTGAAGCTGCGTTCCGACATGGCTAAGGCCGCCCGCCACGCGCTGGAAGACATGGACTTCACCGAGGTCGAGACCCCGACCTTCATCAAGTCCACCCCGGAAGGCGCCCGCGACTTCGTGGTGCCGGCCCGTCTGGTGCCCGGTTCCTGGTACGCCCTGCCGCAGTCCCCGCAGCTCCTCAAGCAGCTGCTCATGGTCTCCGGCGTCGAACGCTACTACCAGCTCGCCCGCTGCTACCGTGACGAGGACTTCCGCGCCGACCGTCAGCCCGAGTTCACTCAGCTCGATATGGAGATGGCCTACGTGGACCAGGAAGATGTGATGGCCATGACTGAGAAGGTCATCGCCGCCATCTGGAAGTCCGCCGGCTATGAGGTCCAGCTGCCGCTGCCGCGCATCACCTGGAAGGATGCGATGGACAAGTACGGCTCCGACAAGCCGGACCTGCGCTTCGGCAACCCGCTGGTGGAACTGACCGAGTACTTCAAGAACACGCCGTTCCGCGTGTTCCAGGCCCCGTACGTGGGTGCCGTGGTCTTCAAGGGCGGTGCCGCCACGCCGCGTCGTCAGTTCGACGCTTGGCAGGATTGGGCTCGTCAGCGTGGAGCCAAGGGCCTTGCCTACGTGGTCTTCGGTGAGAACGGCGAGCTCAAGGGCCCCGTCGCCAAGAACCTGTCCGATGAGGAACGCGCCGGTCTGCGCGAGGCCGTCGGTGCCGAGGAAGGCGACGCCGTCTTCTTCGCCGCCGGTTCTCGCGAGTCCGCCCAGCTGCTGCTGGGTGCCGTGCGTGTGGAGCTCGCCTCCCGCGAAGGCCTGCTGGATCCGAAGAAGTTCGCTTTCACTTGGGTCGTGGACTTCCCGCTGTTCAAGCCCACCGACGATCCGGATGATGACGATGTGGCTGTCGGCCACTCCAAGTGGACCTCCATGCATCATCCGTTCACCATGCCGAGCAAGGATTGGATCGACAAGTTCGACAAGGATCCCGAACACGCCATGTCCGACTCCTACGACATCGTCTGCAACGGCGAGGAGATGGGCGGCGGTTCCGTTCGTATCCATCGTGACGACATCCAAGCCCGTGTGCTCGATGTGCTGGGCATCACCAAGGAAGAGGCCGACGAGAAGTTCGGCTTCCTGCTTGAGGCGTTCAAGTACGGCGCTCCGCCTCACGCGGGTCTGGCCCTCGGTTGGGACCGCACCGTGTCCATCCTGGCCGGTGCAGACTCCATCCGCGACGTCATCGCCTTCCCGAAGGCCGGCGGCGGCCGCGACCCGCTGACCGGTGCTCCGGCCCCGATTTCCGACGAGCAGCGCGCCGAGACTGGCGTCGACTACGACCCGGACGCCGACGAAAACTAATCTACGGAGCGTATACCGCTTTTCCTCAGCACTCGACGTACTTCAGTGCGCCTTCGGCTTCGGACGGCGGTCTCCGCACGCGTAGATTAATTTTCGAGGAGTAATGCTCCGGTGCTATTAGCCGCAAATGGCCCTTGGAATAATTCCAAGGGCCATTTGCTTTTTGCGGGTGGGGCCCAATGTGCCAAATACCTGCCAAGGGGTGCCAAATACTCCGCCCGATGGCACCTCCGCCATGCGGCAAACCTCGCACCATGCGGTGTCCCCCTTGGCGTTTGCCGATTATCCTTCCATGGGGCGGTAACTTCCTCATGGGGCGGTAAACAACCCATGGGGCGGTGAAAACCCCATGGGGCGGTAGGTCAAAATGGCTTAATTCCGCGGTTTCACAATTTCTTCAAACCGCCCCATGGGCAAATTACCGCCTCATGGGGGAATTGCCGCTCCATGAGAAGTAATCGCAACTCCGTATTTGATCAATGTTGTGATGCTTTGTTGTGTTTTGCTTGTTTCCGCCTCCTGTATTCCCCTTTGCGCGCATTGATGGTAAGGCTGCCGTCTATTAATACCCGGCATGAAGGTTGAGGACGGCCAGGAAGCGGTATTTGCATCGCGGTGGCAACCTCTTGTGCGAAGGCACGTTGTTTGGCGGTGTTCCACAGGTCATCGGCGAACACCTCGATGACGGTCCAGCCCAATTGCCGCAGACGTCGACGTTTTTGCTGGTCCCGCACATATTGTTTGCGGAAGCGACGGTGATGATCGCCATCATATTCAATAGCGACTTTGTATTGTGGATAAGCCATGTCAACGGTGTAGGTGTATCCGTTCTCTGAATCGGTAATGCCATATTGTGTTTGCGGTATGGGCAGGCCGAAAAGCATAAGCGCCAAGCGTGTACGAGTTTCCTGAACGGAATCCGATGGTTTTACGAGCTTCAGCGCCGCCTCACAACGCGCACGGCCAATAACGCGGTGAAAGGCCGTTAGTCGTTGAGTGAATTGTTCAATGGCATATCCATAACGTCTGATGAGCGCTTCAGCCAGCACCACTAATTCAGTGAGGTTGAGATATTGGGCAAACTGTATCCACGCATCCATGGGATGCATGCAGGTTACGCCGTTTGAGAAAGCGATACTGTTGAACTTTGCATTCCATATGCGATAGTCGACATTGTCCAATGAAGAGCGGGTCCCCTTGCTCCTCACCGTCACATAAAAATCCTTCTGCGGCAACGTGCTGTGCCTCGGCAACTCCACGCCGCATAATTCCAATGCGGTATACAGCGAGAAACACAACGTGCGTTTCGTGCGCACTTTGCCCAGCAGATTCCAACAGGCCGTGTTCTTGGCCGTGGCTTTGGCGTCAAGATCTTTGCGCAGATAGTTGTTGATTTCGCCATTGTGCGGCACTTCGCTGTATCCGTTCATGCGCCGAGCGTAGCGCATTCCACGGTGGCACAGGGGCAAAACCGAAAAATGGGGATAACTTAAGCGGCGCGAACCGGTTATCCACCGGCATATCGTGTGCCGCGCCCGGTTATCCACCGCGCTTCGGGAGTGTCGTCCACCGTATAACAGCACTCATCGTGTGCGAACAGCTAGCCACGCTCAAAATGCCTAGCGCATTTATACGAATACGACATGGGAAACGGCGAGACCAGCCCCACACAATACAAAGTGACCGCCAGCCATGCGCCCGACTGCGGCATACACGGCAGCAACGCCAACGACACCAAGGCCAAACATGGAATCAGCAGATAGGACAACACGTGCCCGCTTTGCCGTCGCAGCAACGTCTCAGCCACCACGCAGCAGGCAATCAGCGCACAGCAGACGCCGAGCGATGCGCGACTCAGCGAGAATGTATGCCGATGCCCAATGCCGCCTTCACGATGTCTGATGCGGAAATGAGACATCGACTGAGCAACTGTGTGGACATACTGTGAACACGTTGGAAACGTCGGTGTGCTATCCTCCCACTCATGTCTGAAACGAACAATGAAACAGCAGTGCGTTCGCGCGCGACAAGCACAACATCACCGAGCAAGGCCAAATTGACCCCGCTGGTTCCCGGCAAAGAGGACCCGAACCGTCCGCTAGTCGAACTGACCCACGTCGAAAAGCACTTCGGTGCTTTGCACGTCCTCAAGGACATCAACCTGACCGTCGCCAAGGGTGAGGTGCTGGTGGTCGTGGGCCCGTCCGGCTCAGGCAAGTCCACGATGTGCCGCACCATCAATCGCCTCGAGACCATCGATTCCGGCGACATCCGCATCGACGGCAAGCCCCTGCCACAGGAAGGCAAGGAGCTCGCGAACCTCAGGGCCGAAGTTGGCATGGTATTCCAGTCGTTCAACCTGTTCGCCAACAAAACCATTCTTGAAAACGTGACGTTGGCCCTCATCAAGGTGCGTCACATGGACAAGAAGGAAGCCGAGCAACTGGCCATGGACCTGCTCGCCCGCGTGGGCGTCGACTCCCAAGCCAGCAAGATGCCCTCCCAGCTCTCCGGCGGCCAGCAGCAGCGTGTGGCCATCGCCCGCGCGCTCGCCATGCGCCCCAAGGTCATGCTGTTCGACGAGCCCACTTCCGCACTCGACCCGGAAATGGTCAACGAAGTGCTCGACGTGATGGTCGAACTCGCGCATGAAGGCATGACGATGATCTGCGTGACCCACGAGATGGGTTTCGCGCGCAAGGCCGCCGACCGCATCGTCTTCATGTCGGACGGCCAGATTCTCGAAGAGAACACGCCCGACGAGTTCTTCGAGCATCCGCAGACCGACCGTGCCAAGGACTTCCTCTCGAAGATCCTCACCCACTGACGAACCCACTGAAAGACGGGTACGCAATCCAATGACATTCACCAATACGTTCAAACGGAAGGCTTGCCGCGTGATCGCCGCGCTCGCCGCCGTGGCCTGCACAATGTCGCTGGCCGCCTGCGGCGCGGACGAAACCGGCAAGATCCGCATCGGCATCAAATTCGACCAGCCCGGCCTGGGCTTCAAGAAGTCCGGCACCTACGTGGGCTTCGACGTGGACGTGGCCAAGTACATCGCCAAGAAACTCGGCTATTCCGAAGACCAGATCATCTGGAAGGAAGCTCCCTCCAAGCAGCGTGAGGCCATGATTCAGAACGGCGACGTGGACATGATCCTCGCCACCTACTCCATCACCGACGAGCGTAAGAAGGCCGTCTCCTTCGCCGGCCCGTACTTCGTGGCCGGACAGGATCTGCTCGTGCGCAAGGACGACAACTCCATCAACGGCCCCGAAGACCTGAACGGCAAGCGCCTATGCTCCGTCACCGGTTCGACCTCCGCCGCCACCGTCAAGGAGAAGTTCGCCTCCGAAGTCCAGCTTATGGAACAGCCCGGTTACGCCGAATGCGCCACCGCCCTGTTCTCCGGCATCGTGGACGCGGTAACCACCGACGACATCATCCTGGCCGGCCTGGCCTCCGCCTCGCGCGGCAAGCTCAAGGTGGTCGGCAAACCGTTCACGCAGGAATACTACGGCGTGGGCATCAAGAAGGGCGACACGCAGCTGGCCACCAAAATCAACAACGCCATCGTGGACATGATTCAGGACGGCTCGTGGGAGAACGCCATCAGCGATAACACCAAGGGCACCAACTACACGCCCGACGTACGCTACAACCCGCCCACCCCGGACGAAGGAGAGGAGGCCTGATGAGCGGATTCCTGGAACTCTTCAGCCAGTATGACGTGCTCGGCGCGTTTCTGGTCAATATCGAACTGACCCTATGGTCCGCCCTGTTCTCCCTGATCCTCGGCGTGATCCTTGTGGTGATGCGCATCTCGCCGATTTCCTCGCTCAGGGCCGTGGCCGGTGCGTATGTGGAACTGTTCAAGAACCTGCCGCTGACCATCATCATGGTGTTCATGGTGCTGGGTGCCTACGCGCAGCTGAAGCTCAGCTTCTCCGACACCTTCACCACGAACTTCTTCTGGCTCGCGGTCACCGGTCTGAGCCTGTACACGGCGGCGTTCGTGTGCGAATCTCTGCGTTCGGGCATCAACACCGTGCCGATTGGCCAGGCCGAGGCCGCACGAGCGCTGGGCTTGGGCTTCATGCAGTCCGCCACCGAGATCATTCTGCCGCAGGCCTTCCGAGGCTCCGTGGCACCGCTCGGCAACACGCTGATCGCCCTGCTCAAGAACTCCACCGTGGCCGCCGCCGCATCCGTGGCCACCGAAACATCCTCGCTGATGAGCGAGATGATCGAATTCCGTCCCGACGTGATCATCCAAATCTTCCTGATCTTCGCGCTCGGCTACGTGATCCTGATCATCCCCATCGGCATGCTCACCACGTACCTGTCCAACAAACTCGCCGTAAGGAGGTGACGGATATGGCCGATACTTCGAATTCCGTGCTGTTCGACGCGCCCGGTCCCAAGGGCCGGCGCACCATTCGCATCGTCAACTGGATCGCGGGCATTCTGTTCGCGGTGGTGCTCGTGCTTATCCTCATGCGCCTGCACAACCCGCCGGACGGCGAGAACCAGCTCAGCTGGGAGCTGTGGAAGCCCGCCGTCGAACGAGAGGCGTGGACCGACTTCTACCTGCCCGGACTGTGGATGACCATCAAGGCCACCATCGTGGCCGTGGTGGGTGCCGTGGTGTTCGGCTTGGTGTTCGGCGTGGGCCGACTGCTGCCGAACCCGTTGGTACGTGGCGTCTCCGCCGTGATCGTCGAGTTCTGCCGTGCGGTTCCCGTGCTGCTGCTCATGATCTTCTTCTGGCGATGGTTCGCGTTCGCGGGCCTGCCCAGCCCGTCCTATTGGGCCGTGGTGCTGGCCTTGGTGCTGTACAACGGTTCGGTGGTCGCCGAACTGGTGCGCTCCGGCGTCGGCAATCTGCCGGGCGGCCAGCGTGAGGCCTCGCTCGCTTTGGGCCTGACCGAAACGCAGTCGCTGATGGAGATCGAGGTGCCGCAGGCCGTCTACGCCATGCTGCCGGCCGCCGTCACCCAGCTGGTCGTGGTGTTGAAGGATACCGCCCTAGGCTCGATCATCATGTATACCGACCTGCTGCAGGAATCGCGCCGACTCGGCTCGATGTACTTCAACATCCTGCAGACGCTGGTCATGGCCGCGGTGATTTACTTCATCGCCTGCTGGCTGTTGTCGAGGCTCGCCGAATGGCTGCCCTCGCGCATGCAGCAGCGTACGGCCGCACCCGCCGAACCCGAGCCGCTGGCGCCGATCGCCGCCGGCGACCCGTCCAATGTCAACCAGATCGCTGTGGCCAAGGAGGTCGAAGAGCTGCCGCTGGGCGGTACGCCGCGCAAATACCATGTGCATCACCGTGGCACCAACGCCTCGATTCGCAACTGGCGGCGCACCCGCTACGAACAGGGATATGACGCCACCCAGCCCGAGTCACAGGTTGACCCGGAAACCGGCGAATTCCAGGAGTCTCAAAAGCCTGAGGACAAGCCAGAGGCCTGACAGTCAGCTCAATCGCCGCTAAGCCGGCACGAAGAATTTACTGAGTGTTTGACTGGGCTCCGGCTACGTAGCCTTCACGGAGGATAGGTTGGAACATATGAAGATGTTCCGGCACCTATCCTCCGTTTTTGCTATTGCGACCATTGCGCCGCTGGCGTTGGCGGCCACGCTAGCCGCGACGCCTGCAATCGCACAGGCCGACCAGCTGTCCAACCCGGATTGGCTGGCATTGCTCTCCGACTACGAAAAGAACTACTGGCAGGGGCCCCCCCGAGCCGAACACGGTGGGGAAGGGGGCTGAGGCGTAGGT
>OBWQ01000609.1_pt1 | contig 12192 bp, 10 predicted proteins | sample 1476511 | NCBI WGS metagenome assembly OBWQ01 (sample SAMEA2580126, study PRJEB22360) | human gut metagenome | biome: human gut; feature: human-associated habitat; material: faeces | place: Denmark | collected 2008/2010
GCTATCAGCTACTTCCGCAATCAGTACCAGAAACGCTATACCGCAGACCTGGATTTACTGGTGAGCCAGTTGATGGCCATTGTCCAGGCCGACCCCAATCAGTTGGCACAATTTCGCCGTGTTAACTGCCGTTATTGCTGGGGCGAGAATCATCTCTACCAGTGGCGTGATATTGCAGAATTCGATAAGGCTGCGGCACAGGCCTCCAGAGATGGTAAACCCGAGCCGGAATATGGAGGCCTCGGCTTTGTTGATAACGCCATACCCAATCCTGATTGCCCGAAGTGCTGCGGTGAGGGAACAGGACAGCTTTATATGGCTGATACCACACTGCTTGATGGGGATGCGCGGCAATTATATGCAGGGTCAAAGCTCGGAAAATACGGTGTTGAGATCCTGCTGGAGGATAAGGCTGCCGCCCGGCGTGAATTGTTGCGTTTGCTTTCTGCTGGCGGGGCATTATGTGCAGATAAGCGGCTACAGGAACTGGAAATTGAACGGCGCAGAATAGAGAACCAGAAGCTGCGCAAAGAGATCGAAACGGTGGAGGATAATGAACATCCCCAGCCTGTGGCGATCAATATTAATGTGGTTGATGCCAGATTAAGGAGTGATGAAGATGATCTCTCCGACGCTTAATGTGCCTCAGGCGCGATTTCTTTCAATGCCCCATAAATTTAAAGCCTATATTGCTGGTTTTGGCTCGGGCAAAACATGGGTTGGGTGTGGCGGCATATGCAAGGGGATTTGGGAGCATCCAGGTATAAATCAGGGATATTTTGCGCCAACGTATCCCCAAATTCGCGATATTTTTTACCCTACAGTGGAAGAAGTTGCTGCTGACTGGGGATTGAACGTAAAAATTAATGAGGGAAATAAAGAGGTTCACTTTTATTACGGACGCCAGTATCGGGGAACCACTATCTGCAGATCGATGGAGAAGCCACAAACGATCGTCGGTTTCAAAATTGGTAATGCGCTGGTGGATGAACTGGACATTTTGCCGAAGGAAAAAGCCAGAACGGCGTGGCGCAAGATAATTGCGCGTATGCGTTATAAGATTGATGGACTTCGCAACGGTATTGACGTTACAACCACGCCGGAAGGATTCAAATTTGTCTACGAGCAGTTTGTTAAAGCCGTGCGTGAAAAAACAGAGCTGGCCTCACTGTATGGTCTGGTGCAGGCATCTACTTTCGATAATGAAAAGAACCTGCCAGCAGATTACATTCCTTCACTTCTTGAATCATACCCTCCAGAGCTGATTAAAGCCTATCTTCTAGGACGGTTTACTAACCTGACAAGTGGTACTGTTTACCATCAGTTTGACCGGAAACTGAATAATTGCGAAGAAGTGGAGCAGCCAGGGGAGCCGATTTATATTGGGATGGATTTTAACGTTGGAAAGATGGCGGGAATCGTCCATGTGCTGCGTTTGGGGCTTCCATGTGCGGTAACTGAAATCATCAATGCCTACGATACGCCGGATATGATCCGCCTCATTAAAGAACGCTTCTGGCTGTATGACGGGCATGATTACCGGAAAGTGAGGGAGATTTATATTTATCCAGATGCTTCCGGAGATTCCAGAAAATCAAGTAACGCAAGTACGACGGATATAGCCCAGCTTAAGCAGGCAGGTTTTAACGTTGTGGTGAACAGCTCGAACCCGCCAGTAAAAGATCGCGTTAACTCAATGAATGCAATGTTCTGCAATGCCAATGGTGAGCGTCGCTATAAAGTTAATGTGAAGCGTTGTCCGGTATATGCCGAATCTCTGGAGCAACAGGTCTGGGATGATAAGGGGGAGCCTGATAAAAAATCTGGCAATGATCACCCGAATGATGCCGGAGGTTATTTCATCGTTAAGCAATTCCCTATTGTCAAACCGACCGGAAGAGTCACATCACTTCGGATTTAATTATGGCTGATATATCAACACCCAACCTCGACTATAACGATATGCTGGAGGCGTGGGATATTAACGACGCACTGATGGGCGGTACGCTTGAAATGCGCAGGCAGGGGGAAAATTATCTCCCAAAATGGCCTAACGAAGATGAAGACGCTTATAAAAAACGCCTGTCTGTGGCTACGCTACTTCCTGTGTATGAAGAAAGCATCAAGCAAAATATTGGGCGCATATTTGCAGAGCCGACAGTATTGAGTGAGGAAACGCCGGCAAAAATCAGGGAATATGCAGAAAATATCGACATGGAGGGAAGCCGACTGGATGTGTGGGCGCAGCAATTTTTCAGCCTCGCATTTCAGTATGGTGTGGCACATGCGCTGGTGGACTATCCACGAACGGATATGAAAGAGATTCGGACAAAAGCCGATGAAAACGCGGCCGGTAGTCGTCCGTACGTTACGATGCTGAATCCACGCCAGGTTATTGGATGGAAATCGAAAGTTGAAAAAGGGAAAGTTGTTCTCACTGATTTGCGTATAAAAGAGGTCATCATTATTGATGGTGATGATTTCGGGCAGAAGAAGGTGGAGCAGATCCGCCATATTATGCCCCGTCGAGTTGAAATTTATCGACGTAGCGAAGGCACTAATGGCGAATCTGTCTGGACGCTTCATGAGTCATGGAATACCAGCCGTGATGATATTCCTCTGGTAACACTGTACACGAAGAAAACAGGATTTATGCGTGGTACACCGCCATTGCTTAATCTTGGCTTGCTGAATATCAAGCACTGGCAAAGCCAGAGCGAGCAGGACAATATTCTTCATGTTGCCCGCGTTCCATTGCTGGTGGCCTACGGGCTGGACAGGAATGAAGAACTGACGGTTGGTGCATCCACCGCTACGATTTTTGAGGACAGAACAAAAAATGGCCTCGAATATGTTGAACATAGTGGCGCAGCGATAGAATCTGGCGAAACATCACTTGAGAAGCTGGAAAATCAGATGCGTCATGCCGGCGCTAAACTTCTGCGGGCTGAAAATACATCCACCAAATCTGTTGATCAGACTAATGAAGAGCGGATGCAGGAACACTCGCCGCTTTATACAATGGCGAACTCCCTCGAAGATGCCCTCGATAATATTCTCCAGATAATGGCGGAATGGAGCGGAGAGAGTTGCGGTGGCAATGTGGATGTGCGCACTGAACTGGATGTATCTGCCCAGGTGTTTGACTCATCCTCCGCGCTGGCTGTTCAGTCATTGCGTCAGGGCGGTGATATACGTCAGATTGATGCGGTTCGGGTGTTGCAGGCGTTGAAATTTATCGATCAGGATTCCCGTCCAGAGGATGTGATCGATGAATTAAAAAATCAGAGTGTAATGTTGATGGAAATCAATGATGCAAACCGTGAATGAACGGCTGCGTGATGAATCAATTGCTCATGCAGTCTGGATATCCCGCTATAGCACTGGTGTGGCTGCCAGAATGGTGAAAATACTGAATGACAGCGATGCGGAGCTTACAGCTCGCCTGCTGGTAGCACTGGACAGCCTCGATCCTGGTAGTTTTACCGTTACGCGCCTGGAGTCACTTCTGGCGAGTGTCAGAGAGGTTAACCGCGCTGCTATTAACAGCATGTTTACCAGTCTCTCCGGAGAGCTGAACGAGCTGGCAATTTATGAGGCTGGTTATCAGTTAAGTCTGTTTGATTCTCTGCTACCTGATTTTGTTGCTGATGTTCACCCTCTGGTTGGTATATCTTCTGATGCACTTTACGCCGCTGCAATGGCGCGACCATTCCAGGGACGACTGCTCAGTGAGTGGGCCTTGGATCTTGAGGCGGATCGGCTCAGACGCATAACAAATACGGTGCGTCAGGGTTTTTTGCTGGGGGATACCAATGAGCAGATCGCAAGAAAAATTCGGGGACATGTCAGCAAGGTATTTCAGGATGGTGCATTGCAGATGAGCCGGGCTAATGCGGCCAGCATTGCAAAAACAGCGGTTGGACATCTTGCTGCTACTGCCCGTGAGAGTTTTGCCAGCGCGAATAATGATTTGATTAAGGGTAAGCAATGGTTATCAACGCTTGATAATCGTACTACGCCACAATGTCGAATCAGGGATCGCCTCAAATATACGCTGAATAATAAACCTGTAGGTCACAGCGTGCCTTATTTGCAGGGGCCGGGAAAAATTCATTTCTGCTGCCGCTCAACGGAAACGTTCATTCTGAAATCAGCGAAGGAACTGGGTATTGATGTTCGTGATATTTCCCCGGCTGAGCGGGCCAGCATGGATGGCGTGGTGGCCGGAGATACAACCTACAGGGAATGGTTTTTGCGTCAGCCTTACACCAGACAAAAACAGATTGTGGGGGAAACCCGAGCAAAGCTGATTCGGGATGGTGGTATGTCGCCAGATGAATTTTACACCGATAAAGGCGAATGGCTGACGCTGAAGCAACTCCGTGAGCGTGATGCACAGGTATTCAGAAAAGCAGGGATTTAAATAAATCATTTATTACAACAGGCTACCTTCGGGTGGCCTTTTTTATTGCTGCGATCCGGATGGTGAGCAGCGTAACTGTCGGAAGACTTAAACCAGGTACTAATATGAAACTGAAAACGGTCGAGATTAACGGAAAACAATACGCAGAAATTGATACTGCTGGCCTGCCAGTTTATGTGCACGACGATGGTAAAGAAATTGGCTTCGATGCACCGCTGGCGACAAAAAAAATTACAGAGCTTAATAGCGAGGCAAAAAATCATCGCCTGGCTAAAGAAGCTGCAGAGGAAAAACTGGCTAAGTTTGCCGCTATCGAAGACCCGAAGAAGGCGATCGAGGCACTGGAAATGCTGTTAAAAATCGACCAGAAAAAGCTGATCGATGCGGGACAGGTTGACCAGGTTAAGGCAGAAATTACGAAAAATTTTCAGCAGCAATTAGATGAAGAAAAGCAACGCTCTCAGATGCTGGAGAAGCAGCTTTACGATTCTATGATTGGCGGTAGTTTTGCGGGTTCAAAATATATTGCCGATAAAATTGCGATCCCGGCAGATTTATTACAAGCCCGCTTCGGGCAGGCATTCAAAGTGGAAGAAGGGAAGATCGTTGCTTATGACGCTTCCGGCAACAAAATTTATTCCCGCGCGAAGCCTGGCGAACTGGCGCAGTTTGATGAGGCGCTGGAGTTCCTTGTCGAAAATTACCCTCAGAAAGACTACATCCTGAAAGCCAGTGGCAACAATGGCGGCGGCTCCCGTCCGACACAGCATGATATTGGTCAGAAAACGATGAAACGCTCTGCTTTTGATGCACTGGATGTTGCAGGTAAGCAAAACGCATTGAAAGACGGTATCACAATCGTTGATTAACACATTTGTCAGCTTCCGGATGGGAGCTGGTGTCAGGGCTGGATAGCTCATTACTCCATCTATTCACAATTACGCAAATTTTTAAGGAATATTTAATTATGGCTGGAAATACCCTGACCGGGTTGATCCCGACTATTTATACCGCCCTGGATGTTGTATCCCGTGAGCAGGTAGGTTTTATCCCTGCGGTAGCAAAAAACGCAAAAGCTGACGCCGCAGCAAAAGATCAGACGGTAACCGCGCCAGTTGCGCCTGAGGCGAAAACCGAAGATATCGTACCGGGGCCGTCAGCTCCGAATACCGGTGATCAAAATATTGGCACTGTTGATGTAAAAATTACTAAATCCAAAATGGCACCGGTTAAATGGAATGGTGAAGAACAACTGGCTCTTGGCCCTTCAGGGACTTACAACACCATTCTGGCTGATCAGTTCAAGCAGGCTTTTCGCGCCCTTGCAAACGAGGTTGAGGCTGATCTTGGTGCGTTGTATTTCGGTGCTTCCCGCGCCGTGGGAACCGCAGGGACAACGCCGTTTGGTGTTAAAGATGATCTTTCTGATGCTGCTCTGGCTCGTCAGGTTCTGGAGGATAACGGCGCACCGACAACCGATCTGCAGATGGTGCTTGGCTCCACTGCCATTGCTAATTTGCGCGGAAAACAGTCTGTATTGTTTAAAGTGAATGAATCCGGCACTGAACAGCTACTGCGTGAGGGCGTGTTGGGGCGTCTGGAGGGATTCAATATTCACAGTTCGGCAGGTGTGAAACGAGCGCCAAAGGTTGCTGCAACTGGTTATCTCGTGAATGGAGAGAAAAAAGAAGGCGATGTTCTTATTTCCATTGATACTGGTTCGGGGAGTATTTCTGCAGGTCAGATTGTTACGTTCGCTGGTGATCCGAATCAGTATGTTGTGGCAGCAGCGACCAGCAATCTGATTACTCTTGCAGCGCCCGGACTGCGTCAGGATCTGGCCGATGATACTGCCATCACAGTTGTTGGGGCCTTTACTGCAAATATGGCGTTTGATCGCAACGCGTTTCTGCTGGCATCCCGTACTCCGGCAATGCCGGAAGGTGGCGATAATGCTGATGATGTAATGAATGTTACGGACCCGATTTCAGGGATTACGTTCCAGATTGCACTGTATCGTCAGTATCGCCAGGTGCGCTATGAAGTTGGACTGGCATGGGGTGTTTCATCAGTGAAGCCGGCACATGGTTGTCTGATTCTTGGTTAAACATTCAAACGGGGCTTCGGCCCCATTTTTAATGGGGGGCATATGGCCGGATTAACTAAAGAGCAAAGAGCACAGCGTGAAGCCGCACAAAAAACGCAAATTGAGTTAGTGGTTATGGTGACCGATTATCAGATGTTTCCCGGCGCACCAACTATCGCTAATGTTCATCCTGATGAAGTTGACAACTGGAAGGCTATGGGCTGGAAAACTCAGGAGAAACACATGATCACTTACGTGACCTGTGATGACGTTGATAATGCGTTTGGGAACGCCTGGACGAGTGAGAACGCTAAAAATAAAGCTGTTTTAATGGCTAATGCCTGGCTTAATGGCTTCAACCTGAAAATTAACCCATCCCGTATTCCGGAAGAGGTAAAACTTGCGGGAGCATATGCAGCCAGAATTGCCTCATTCGGTAAGTTGTTTCAGCAGAAAAATGATTCTGGCGTTGTTATCAGTAAAGCCGTGTCGGCTGACGGGGTCAGTGTATCGAAATCATTTTCTGAGTTGCCAGCAAACAGCACTGCATTGCTTGAACCCGATTTACAGCTTGCGATAGCACTGCTGAAACCGTACGGACTTAGTCGCTCACAAGTCAGGGTTGTGAGGGGGGGATAATGGGGCTTCGTGAAGAGATTCAGTCAGAGGTTGCCGCTGCTTTTGATGAGGATTTAGCGGACGCCGTGAGTGATTTTTCTGGTTATTACGTTACGCACCGGCACTGGGATCCTGTGACGGAAACTGGCGGCGAATCCACCGCAATCTATACCGGGCGAGGCGTGTTGACACGTTATAAGCTGGGCAGAATTGATGGGATTAATATTTTGCATGGTGACCTTAAATTAACCGCTCTGGTATGCGAGGTTACGGATAAACCAGCTGTCGACCATATTATTGAGATTTATGATCCTGTATCAAGGCAGTTACAACGATACGAGGTAATTACAGCAAGTGTAGATCCTTCCGCATCAGTTTACTCTATCCAGTTAAGGAGAGCGTAAATGGCAAAGGCATGGGATATAGAACCGTCAATATTTGCCGGGATGATTGAGGAAGATGTAGGGCTGAAGATTCGCTACATCGCTATTCAGATTCTTACTGCTATTGATATTGCTGCTCCGGTTGATACCGGACGTTTCAGAAATAACAACCTGGTGTCGTTACAGCATCCCGATTTTGGTATATCTGATAACGTGGATCCGAACGGTACGATTGCTGTTCAGCGTGGGATCGGGGTTATTTCGAAAGCTGCAAATTACGGAGTTATTTATATCCAGAATAACCTTCCTTATGCAGAGGCTCTTGAAAACGGTCATTCACAACAAGCGCCAACTGGCGTGTATGCCAACGCTTTTCATGGTGTTTTACAGGCTTACAAATGACGTTTACTGAAATCAGAAATACGGTTATTTCCAGAATGACGGCACAGACGATTATTGATGGAAAAGACGTATTGTATCCGAACGCGCCAACGTTCGATCCTTCCGGTAAGTTAATCTGGGCGCGGTTAAGTAATATTCCCGGGCAGGCTGGAGTTAATGAAATTGGCGCGGGGCCGATTGTTTATCGCACGGGGATAATCATTATTCAGTTATTTGTCCCCGCAGGTTCTGGTTCAAAACTCATTACTGAGACAGCCGATAAATTGCGGGAACTGTTTGAGTTTCAGGATGACGATCGTCTCAGTTACCAGGCTGTTTCCTCAATAGCCGTTGGCGAAAAGAATGGCTGGTTCCAGCTTAATCTTCAAATTCCATATCGCGCGCTCTAGCGCAATTAATGACATAGGAGGCTCCTGTGAGTTCAGGTGCAAAGGTTATCTCGGCATTTATCCGGGAGACGGTTGCAGGCACTACGCCAGCAAGTGGTGACTGGAGTTTATTAAAACGCACAAGCTGGGGAGTAAAACCCACCCAGAATAAAGGCGAAAATAATGAGATTGGTGGCTCCCGGATGGCTCAGGGGGCGACGCCTGGCACTGTGGATGTCGGCGGTGATGTTGGTACCAAATTTCGCTGGGGTCAACATGATGATTTTCTTGCATCCTGTTTCGGCGCGGAATGGTCAGGCGATTCTCTGACAATGGGGAATGAGCGAATAACATTTTCTCTGGCGACCTATGCGTCCGATGTCGGAATTGCCTCTGTCGTCAGAGGAGCGCAGGTTGGCTCATGGAAAATGCAGATCCCTAACGACGGCGATATTACAGCGACCGTAACCTTTGCCGGACTGGACTGGGAATCAAAGGCCGATGATACGAATTTTATCAAAGGCGAACCTGTGGATAGTGCAGGAAAGCTACGTTATTCGTTTAAGGAGGTTTCAGCAGTAAGCCTGAATGGTGTTGCCGGAGGTAACGGTTTTTGTATCGACAGTTTTGATATTCAGTTCGATAACAAACTCCAGACACAGCGTTGTATCGGGACTGGCTCGCCTTATGCAGGAGCAAATATTCCGACTACTTTTACACCGTCCGGTACGGTGACGCTTTCATGGTCTAAAGCCGCGTGGGAAATCTGGAGTAAAACACTGACTGGAGAAACAGTTCCGTTCAGCTTCACGCTTTCGAATGGAGAGGGGGCATACACTTTCAGTTTCCCGAAGGTTCAGGTGTCAGGTGAATGGCCTGATGGGGGTAATAGCGACATTATCCAGGTTCAATTGAGCATTACCGCAGCAGATGAAGCACCTACGATAACCAGAAAAAAATGCTCCCCGACTGCCGTGATCGCAAAAGCCAGTGCTGATGCGATTAGTTGATTTTCCGTTATTCCCCCTGTGGTACTGCACTACAGGGGGACGCATTGAATGAGGTTATGGATGTTTATTCTTAATCAGAAAATTATCATTGGTGGAGAACGCTGGTTTACGCCAATGAAGGACTTAAAACCTGTAGACGGGTTAAAACTGTTGGTGGCAAGCAGCGATAACGATCAGTATCGCTCCCGTAATGCATTAATCCGTCGTCACATTGAGAAAATGGATGCCAGTTTGCACGTCGGAACGAAGGAGTTTGATATTTCAAAGGTTTCCGAGGTGGATTCTGTTGATGATTTACTCATTGATAATGCCGCTCGTTATCTGCTGAAAGACTGGAAAGGGGTTGGTGAACTGGTTAATGGTGTTGAGGTTGCACTGGAATATACGGCAGAACGAGGGATCGCGCTGCTTAAGCAGAATCCAGAGTTGTACTGGCAGATCCTTGCAGAAGCAGCCAGCATCGCCCAGGGTAAAGAGCAGCAGAAGCAGGATACGATAAAAAAGCCATAGCCGCCCAGCGGTGGTTATCGGAGTTCGGGGGAGAAAGGGGGGAAAAGGCAAGATGGAAGCGAGAAAAACTCAGGTTGCCACCGATACCGGAACCAGAAATAGACCCGGTGCTTAAGGAGTTGTTGTACGCCTATTCGGTAATATCCCGTGCCCGACGTTATGCTGGAATGGCTGGGGTGCCTTTGCCTTTATCTCTGACAGAGATAAATGAATATTTAGCCACTCATCCGGTATTGATTGAGCGCGATGAATTTGAAGCAGTGATCTTTGCACTGGATGACCAGTATTTTCAGGAGCAGTGTGTGTAGTTGTTAATTACGTACACTCTGTTACAGAGATGTGATGGTGTCTTTAATTAAATCGATGATGCTCCTGGAGAAAAGCATTGCGTGGCCTCGTAATCGCTATATCTACTATTATGTCGCCTGAAACCCACTTCGGTGGGCTTTTTGTTGTCTGGAGTTTTAATAAATGGCAGAGCAAACCTCGCGTCTCGCAATAATTATTGATAGCACTGGAGCGAAAAATAATGCTGACAATCTGACCTCCTCATTAGTCAAAATGACGCAGGCTGGGGAAACTGCTGCAAATAGCGCAGGGAAAGTGACTAAGGCAACAGAAGATGAGAAGAACGCGCTCGCAAAATTAAAAGCAGCTATTGATCCAGTTGGTGCCGCAATTGATACTGTCGGTCGACGCTATTCTGAATTAAAGAAATTTTTCGATAAAGGGCTTATTGATAAAGAAGAATATGAATTTCTTGTCCGTAAACTTAATGAAACCACAGAGGAATTGAGCGGGGTTGCGCAAGCGCAGAGAGAAGCCGAGAAGGCCGGAAAACTTGCTGCCGCCCAGCAGGAAGCGCAGGCTCAGGCCTTTCAAAGAATGCTGGACAAGATCGACCCTCTGGCTGCGGCGCTAAGAAATCTTGAACAACAGCATGATGAACTTAATGCTGCGTTTGCATCCGGGAAAATAAATGGTTCTCAGTTTGAGAATTATAGCCGAAAAATACAGGAAACACGGCGAGAGCTTACCGGAGAGGCTCAGGCAGAGCGAGAAGCAGCAAAAGCGCATGATGAACAGGTTGCTGCTTTGCAACGTCTGATTGCTCAACTTGACCCTGTCGGAACTGCTTTTAATCGTCTGGTAGAACAACAGAAACAGCTCAATGAAGCAAAAGCTAAGGGGATGCTCTCTCCTGAAATGTATGAGGAACTTTCTGGAAAACTTCGTGCTATGCGGAGTGAGCTTGAGGTTACTCAATCTCAATTAAGCAAAACCGGAATGTCGGCAAAACAAACGGCTTTTGCTATGCGCATGTTGCCTGCACAAATGACGGATATTGTTGTTGGGTTGTCCACTGGTCAGTCGCCATTTATGGTGTTAATGCAGCAGGGCGGCCAGCTAAAAGATATGTTCGGTGGGATTGGCCCGGCGATCAAAGGTGTTGGTTCTTATGTGCTGGGATTAATTAATCCTTTTACCCTGGCCGCAGCAGCCGTTGGGGTCTTAGGACTGGCTTACTATAAAGGCTCTCAGGAGCAGGACGAATTTAATAAATCTCTTATTCTTACCGGAAATCAGTTGGGGACAACCAGCGGGCAATTGGGCGATTTAGCTCAACGTGCCGGGAATGCGGCTGATTCGACAACTGGTGCTGCGGCGGCAGTATTAAATCAGCTTGTGCGTTCGGGAAAGGTAGCGAGCAGTTCGCTGGAGCAAGTGACGACAGCGATAGTAAAAACGAGCGAAGTAACAGGAATATCAACCGAACAACTGGTTAATGACTTCAATGAAATTGCAAAGGATCCTGTCAGTGCCATATCAAAACTTAATGATCAGTACCATTTTCTGACAATTGCGACTTATAACCAGATTAAGGCGCTACAGGATGAAGGGAACCAGCAGGAGGCCGCCCGCATTGCGACAGAAGCATACTCATCCTCAATGATCCAGCGCACCAACCAGATTAAAGAAAATCTTGGTTATCTTGAGACTGCATGGAAAGCTGTCGCAGACTCCGCAAAATGGGCATGGGATTCCATGCTGGATATTGGCCGTGAGGCCTCCCTTGATCAAAAAATCTCAGATGTTCTCCGTCAAATTGATGAAATAGAAAAAAATACCCGATCCGGAGTTTTCGGGTTAGGTGGCATTGGAGATGGCGGAGCTCAAAATAAAAGGCTGGCACGATTAAAGCAGCAATTGGGCGTACTTCAAGCAGAAAAAATTGCTCAGGACGTACTAAATTCATCAATAAACGATTACAACAAGCGACAACAGGAAGGAATTGAACTCAGACAGAGAGCAGATGCCTTTTCAAAACAATATCAGACCCGGGAGCAGCAGAGAGCTAGTGAACTTGCAAAACTGGAAAAGCTAAAGA
>OBWQ01000614.1_pt1 | contig 12134 bp, 9 predicted proteins | sample 1476511 | NCBI WGS metagenome assembly OBWQ01 (sample SAMEA2580126, study PRJEB22360) | human gut metagenome | biome: human gut; feature: human-associated habitat; material: faeces | place: Denmark | collected 2008/2010
CCCCTGTTTTAACCTGATAAAAATGGTCGCAGGTTCCCTCCACCTGTCTCTTTATGAACTCCTCCGCCTGCTCGCCGGCAGACTCGCTGGCCACCGCCAGACGGATTTCTATATCTCCGTTGTGCAGAACCAGGGTGTCTCCCATTCCCTCCGGGTCCAGGCCAAAGGTTGCACACAGAACTTGAATGATTTTTTCCTGTGACGGGATATCTGAGAAAATGAATGCCTTGCCTTCATATCGCTTTGCTGGGGCTGATGTCTCTGTTGTATTCTTTTCTTCAAACAATTCCATATAAATCTCCTTCTTGATTACACCGTATAAAACAGTTTGATTATACTATGTTTGGTGGGAAAACACAAATTATTCCTTATATTTTCTACTATTTCCCTTTAAAATAATCCGAAGCCACCATCCCATAGATACACTCATCGCATATCCCCTGATTATTCCACCCATACTGCCGGAGGGTCCCTTCCATTTTAAGCCCGCAGGCCATCATGACCTTTCCGCTGTTCACATTGCGCGTATCGTGCCGGGCCTCCACGCGGTTGGCACCCTCCACCTCGAAAAAGAACCGAATCAGCTCCGCAAACGCCTCCTTCATGATTCCATTCCCCCACCACTTCCTCCTCCACATCCTTGTGAGGTTCCCAGGAGAGAAACTTCGTGACCTGAGGATCGTTTGCCCAGTTTCTGAACATGGCGCCTGCATCCTCTATCACAAAAGGGCGCAGCACCAGCCGCTTTGTCTCCATTCTCACGGTTCCTGAATTCTTCATAAGGTTCCTCTCCTTTCCTGCACATACAAAGGATGTGCGCAGCATGATTGACTGGCAGCAGAATATTATTCTCTAATATAGCACACATCCCGCATTTTAGGAACCCTTAATATCCTAAATTATTCCATATAGCTATGCTTCCTCCGCTTGCTTCTTCTTTAACTCCATAGCCTCGGCCTCTGCCCGCTCCTGAAGGATGGGATTGTCAAAACACAAAAATGCTCAAAGGCATCGGGATATGGAAATACCTTTCTCCCGGTTTCACCTTCAAACAAAACCACCATATGGTTCTGATCCAGTTCTGCCACCCTTCCAGCGCCATACTTCACATGTTTTACGGATTAATTTTCATCTTCTCACCTTCCTGCAAAAGCGTTGACTGTTCCCGACTCATCATCCATTGTCCTGTTTCCACAATTAAGCTTACCTCTTTAAGCAAAAAAAGCTCTCCGGCCGCATCATATACCGGAGAGCTTTTTCCATAAAGCTTTCTTCAAGTCCCATCTCTATTCCATCCCTGCAAATATTTATTCCACTCCCGCTTTTTTGCAGATATCATTGAGACAGCATGCCTCACAGTAGGGTTTTGTCCTGGCCGTACAGACGTCCCTGCCATGAAATACCAGCCTGTGACAGAAATCGCTGCCCTCCTCAGGCGGTACAAGCTTCCACAAAGCCATTTCCACCTTCTTTGGCTCCTTGATTCCATCCACCAGGCCCATACGGTTCACCAGGCGGATACAGTGTGTGTCCGTCACAATGGCAGGTTTTCCAAACACATCCCCCATAATCAGGTTGGCGCTCTTCCTTCCCACTCCGGGAAGCTTTAACAGGGCGTCAAAGTCATCCGGCACCTTACCTCCATACTGTTCCTTCAGTATCTTCATGCAGGCGCTTATGTCCCTGGCCTTGCTGTGTCCCAGGCCGCAGGGCTTCACAATCCGTTCAATATCTTCCACATCCGCCTCTGTCAGGGCATCCACATCCGGATATTTGGCGTAAAGCTCCTCAACCACCACGTTCACCCTTGCATCTGTACACTGTGCCGCCAGACGAACACTGACCAGCAGCTTCCACGCATGGTCATAGTCCAGGGTACAGCCTGCATCGGGATATTCTTTTTTCAGGCGGTCTATAATTACCAATGCAAGTATTTCCTTTGTCATGTCATATCTCCTTTGTATGCTGCAGCGCACTTCTTTGTATCATCCTTCGCATCTCTTTCCACATAAATCTTATTATACATGACACAGGTTTATTTCTCAAGGGAAATACCCTGGAGCAAGCTGTCAAGACAACGGCCCCAGGGTATTTTGTTCCTGCTGATATCACACATGATTATTTAACAATAAATGACTTTCTCTTACTCACCACATCAAATATAACGGCTGCCAGCAGAACGCCGCCCTTTACCACCTTTTGCAGGTTCTGGTCCACGCCCATGATGCTCATGCCCAGATTCAGCACGCCCATGAGGGTTGCGCCCACGATAACCCCGGGCACTGTACCGGTGCCGCCGTATGCGGAAGCGCCGCCGATGAAGCACGCGCCGATTGCGTCCATCTCATAGCTGTTTCCAGCCGTGGGGTTGGCGGAGTTCAGTCTGGCCACTGTGACCATGCCCGCGATGGCTGCCAGAAGGCCCATGTTCAGGTAGGCCAGGAAATATACCCGGTTGGTATTGATGCCGGAAAGCTTTGTTGCCTTCTCATTGCCGCCCACAGCGTAAAAGTAGCGGCCTGTGGTGGTCTTGGAGGCAATATAGCTGTAGATTCCGATGATGACCGCAACCCAGATAAGAGCGTTTGGAATCCCCTTGTACTGGGCCAGACGGAACATGAAGGAGAGCAGGACAACGCAGATGACTGCCATTTTGACCACAACTCCCGTAAGGGGCTCCACATAATACCCCTTTGCCAGTTTCTGTCTCCTTCCATTGAACACGATAAAGGCATAGACAACACAGGCAATGACTCCCACCAGGAAACAGGTCAGGTTAAAGCCCTCCACTGCGAAGAAATCCGGCACATAGTTGTTGAACAGCACCAGAAACTGGTCCGGTATGGGGGCCAGCGTCATTCCCTGAAGCACCACGTTGGAAAGCCCCCTGAACATCAGCATGCCGGCCAGGGTAACGATAAAAGGAGGAATCCTGACATAGGCAATCCAGAATCCCTGCCATGCTCCCACCAGCATTCCCATGATGGCCATGGCGATGAGTGTAAGGCAGGGGCTGATGCCCATTTCCACCATCATCTTGCCTCCGATGGCGCCCACGAAGCATACCACGGAACCAACCGAGAGGTCGATGTTGCCTCCTGTCAGGATACAGAACAGCATACCGGTGGCCAGGATAAATACATAGGCATTCTGGGCAATCAGGTTGTTTACGTTCTGCGGAAGAAGCATCTTGCCTCCCGTGTTCACGGTAAACAGTATGATGATGACCGCAAGGGCGATAATCATTGTATATTTTTTCAGAATCTCTGAGATTTTCAGCTTTTGATCCATGGTCTACTCTCCTTTATCAGCTTTAAGAATACAGGACATAATATATTCCTGGGTAGCTTCCGAAGCGTCCACTTCCCCGGCCAGCCTGCCCTCATTCATAATATAAATGCGGTCGGACATGCCCAGCACCTCGGGAAGCTCCGACGATATCATGATGACGGACTTTCCCTCCTCCACCAGACGGTTTATGATACAGTATATCTCATACTTTGCGCCTACGTCGATTCCCCTTGTGGGCTCATCCAGAATCAGGACATCGGGCTCCGTGAACATCCATTTTGCCAGAAGTACCTTCTGCTGGTTGCCGCCGCTTAAATTTCCTGCGTTCTGTTCCACTCCAGGACATTTTGTCTTCAGCTTATCCTTGTACTCCACAGCCACCATGTATTCTTTGTCCTTGTCTATGACTCCATGGCTGCTGACCGCCCCCATGTTGGCAAGGGTGGTGTTTACACGGATGGGATTGGACAAGATAAGGCCGTTCCCCTTCCTGTCCTCAGTCACATATGCGATTTTATGGCATATGGCATCGTGCACCGTATTCAGATGGACTTCTTTCCCCTCAATATAAAGCTGTCCCGATATATTGGTGCCGTAGCTCTTTCCGAAAATGCTCATGGCCAGCTCCGTACGTCCTGCGCCCATCAGCCCGCAGATTCCCACCACTTCTCCTTTGTTCACATGAATGGACACATGGTCCACCACCTTCCTGTCTGAGTACAGGGGATGGTATACCACCCAATCCCTGACCTTAAGGGCAGTGCCGCCGATGTTGATGTTCTCCCTCCTGGGGAACCGGTCTGTCAGCTCACGTCCCACCATGCCCTTTATGATCCGGTCCTCTGAGATGTCATCTGTCTGTTTATCCAGTGTCTCTATGGTGGAGCCGTCACGGATGACCGTTATCTTGTCAGCCACATATGCGATCTCGTTGAGCTTATGGGAAATAATGATGGATGTCATGCCCTCCTGCTTGAATTTAAGCAGCAGCTCCAGCAGGGCTTTGGAATCATCCTCATTGAGGGAAGCAGTTGGTTCGTCCAGAATCAGCAGCCGGGCCTTTTTGGCAAGGGCCTTGGCTATCTCCACCATCTGCTGCTTTCCCACCCCGATATCCTTGATCAATGTATGGGAGGACTCATTAAGGCCCACTGTCTTTAAATAGCGGTCAGCCTCGTCGTATGTCTGGTCCCAGTTAATTGCCATCTTCTTTCCTTTTTCATTTCCAAGGTACATGTTCTCGCCAATGGACATATATGGAATCAACGCCAGCTCCTGATGGATGATGACGATTCCCTTTTCCTCGCTGTCGCTGATTTTATCGAACTTGCACACCTGTCCGCCGTAAATGATGTCGCCCTCATATGTGCCGTAGGGATATATGCCGCTGAGCACGTTCATGAGAGTGGATTTACCGGCTCCGTTTTCCCCCACCAGCGCGTGGATTTCTCCCTTTTCCACCTTCAGGTTTACATTGTCAAGGGCTTTTACTCCGGGGAAGGTCTTGGTGATATTTCTCATTTCCAAAAGTGTCTCTGCCATTCTATCCCTCCTGCAACCATACAGGCGGGGATTTTTCCCCCCCCGTCTGGTTTTCATCTTTTCCGGCCTGTTTCACCGGTCCATCTGATTACTTTAACTGGTCTTCCGTGTAATAACCGGAATCAATCAGCATTTCTTTGTAATTATCGATTGTGACAACCACCGGCTCGCAGAGATATGTGGGGATTACGCCTGTGCCGTTGTCATAAGACTTGGTATCGTTTACTTCTGCCTCTCCGCCCTGCATAACGGCGTCCACCATCTTAACTACCTGTGAGGCCAGGGTACGTGTATCCTTGAATACGGACATTGCCTGCTTGCCTGCAATCAGGTTCTTCACATTGGCGATATCACAGTCCTGACCGGTGATGATGGGATATTCGCCGGTATAGGAGGATGCAAGGGCATTCTCAACACCCAGTGCGGTGGAGTCGTTGGAGCAGAGCACTGCGTTTAAAACGGTACCGTCGGAGTAATTTCCTGCGATGATGGTATCCATTCTGTTCTGTGCCTTCTCTGAATCCCAGTTAGCGGTTGCCACCTGCTCAAATGTGGTCTGGCCGGACTTTACAACCAGCTTTCCGCTGTCAATGTATGGCTGAAGCACGTCCATGGCTCCGCCGAAGAAGAAGTTGCAGTTATTGTCAGCCGGGTCGCCGGTGAACATCTCGATGTTAAATGGTCCGTCGTTCTCCTCTAATCCAAGGGCCTCTACCAGATATTCGCCCTGCTTCTGTCCTACCATGTAGTTGTCAAAGGTTGCGTAGTATGTAACAGCGTCAGAGTTCATCAGAAGTCTGTCATAAGAAATAACAGGTATGCCTGCTTCCTTTGCCTGTCCCAGAGGCTCGCCCAGAGAGCTTCCGTCGATGGATGCGATTACCAGCATCTCACAGCCGTTGGAAATCATGTTCTCCACCTGGGATACCTGAGTCTGTACATCGTTGCTGGCGTACTGAAGGTCTACCTCATATCCGGCTGCCTCCAGCTCTGCCTTCATGTTGCTTCCGTCCTGGTTCCATCTCTGCAGGTCCTTGGTTGGCATTGCCACGCCAATCAGGTGCTTTTCGCCGGATGCAGCCCCGTCCTTTGCTGCTTCTGTCTCAGTCTTGGTATCCTCTGCTTTGGCGTCCTCTGCCTTTGCATCGGCCTGCGCCTCTGTATTTGCCTCTGAAGCAGGAGCGGCTCCCTCCTTGCCTGCGCATGCCATTAGGCTGCCTGCCATGGCTAATGTAAGCATGGTCACTAACAATTTCTTTTTCATATTGTAAATCCTCCTCCAAATGTTTTTGATGGTTTCAATATACCACAGCCTGCTCTGGACTTGCTTGGCACCCATCTGCACACTTTTAAGAGGTTTAAAAAAATGCCCTGTGCTCTACAGGACATTTTTGCTGAGTTTGTATTATTTTTAGTTAAAAATGTGCTAGCTGCAATCCTTTTCTTACCTTGTATTTTAGGCTGTATCTTACTGACAGAAAAATCAGTTTACATTCAGATACACATCCTCCTTGGCGTGGAACCCGCCCTTAATGATGACCTCGTCCATATTTTCCTTGGTGACGGCAATGGGCTGCAGCTCCAGATAGGGCACATTATAGGTGCCGTCATAAGCAGTGTCCTGCACCTCCCCGATTTCCTCCCCCAGTCCCAGGAGCACCGCGCATTTGGCAGCCATGCCGGCCTCCTGTTCCACAGATTTAAAGGCCGTCATTTCCTGGGTTCCCTCCACAATGCGCTGACAGGCTGCCAGGTCGCCGTCCTGACCGGTCACGCACACCTTTCCGGCCAGCCGTTCCTCGGACAAGGCCCGGAATGCCTGGCTGGCCAGATCATCGTTTCCGCAGATGATTCCCTTTACATTGTGGCCCTGTTTTAATCCTTCCTTGGTATAGGTATAGGCGTTCTCTGCAATCCAGCCAGGGCAGTTGGACTCATAGACCACATTGAGATTGCTGCCGGCCAGGGTCTCGTCGATGCCTTCGCGGATGAGCCTTACATTGTTATCGGTTAGCGGCCCCTGAATCAGGAAGATATCGCCTCCGTCCGGAATGTTTTCCAGCATGCTCTCAGCCATCAGCCTGCCCACCTCGGTGTTGTCAAAAGATATGTACAGGTCGCATCCGGCATTCAGTATGAGCCGGTCATAGGAAACCGTCTTGATTCCCGCTTCCCTGGCTTTAATCATCACGTCTGTCAGCGCTTCACAGTCCCCTGCCACTACCACGATGACGTCCGCCTGCTTCTTGATGAAATACTCAATCTGGGAAATCTGTTCCTTCACATCCCCGTTGGCATTCTGTACATTGACCTCCGCCCCCAGCTCCTTTGCCGCGGACACGAACACATCCCTCTCCCGCATCCATCGTTCTATTACAAAGGATTCAAAGCTCAGTCCAATCTGTACCCCCTGCTCCTCCTGCTCCACACTGCCCGCCGCCGCGTCCTCTGTCTTGGCGCAGCCCGAGGCCGCCAGGACTGTGAACAGTGCTGTAAGCAATATGCAGGCACTGCGCCCCGCGGTACTCCTTTTGCGTATACCCATATCGTTTCCCTGTCCTTTCCTTGTCCTTCTCTTAACCTTTGCCTGCCCCGTTCTCCATCCGTTCCCTGTACTCGCTGGGATTGACGCCCTCGTATTTCTTAAAAATACGGCTGAAATAATTCGGGTCGCTGTATCCAACCATGGCGCATATCTGCTTAATGCTGTAATCCGGATTCCGGAGGCAGGCACAGGCCTGTCTCATCCTGGTCCGTGTCAGGTACTCGATGAAATTTTCCCCTGTTCCCTGTTTGAACAGCTTGCTGAAATAGTAAGGGCTTATATTCACCAACCTGGATATCTCGTCCAGGGAAATATCCTTCTGGTAATTTTCGTCAATGTATTTCCTCACCGTATCCACCAGGTACTCCATCTCCTTCTTTTTCTCAGTTCCCGCGCATTTGCATATTTCCCTTGTCTTTTCCAGGAACCAGCGGCACAATTTGTCGCTGTCAGATGCCTCCTTTATCTCCCGGATATAACTGCCCCGGGGCTTCAGGCCGAACTCAGTGCCGTCCTTTGTGCATATCCGGTACTCCAGCTGCATGATTAGCTCCAGCACCTTAGCCTCCATGTCCTCCCGGCAGACATACCTTCCCTGCATGCGTGAAAACAGTTCAGCCCCGCAGGCAGCGGCTCCCTCGCTGTCCGCCTTCAGCCCCCGCTCGTAATAACTGTATTCCAGCTCCTTTGGATATTCCCCGGTCACATCCTCCTGCCTGCTGGGGATATCCGTGATGTGGACCACATGGCTGACGCTCTCCCGCAGGGCCCTCAGCGCCTCCCCGTATGACTCCTTTGCGTTTCCCAGAGTTTTTGTGCTTCCGATGCCGCTGCGGAAATCGCTGCCAATGTGTTCCTCCAGCTTCTGGAGCATGGTCCTGGTCCTGGTGATGACCTCCACCCGCTCTTCATATTTAAGCACCGGCTCAGAGGAAGGCACAAACAGTACCACCCGGTTGCCCATGACAGGCCCGGTGATACAGGAAAAATAATCCTTCACGATTTCCCTCATGTCCTGGTAATACTTGTTGGCCTTTACGCTGGAACCGATTGCATTGGTCAGCCTGCCGCTCTCATCCCTGTCTCCGAATTCCAGCACCAGGCAGAAACCGTAATTGTCCTTAATTCCCAGCAGTTCCTCGTAGCCGGAGCTGTCCGCTCCGCCGTCGTCCTGAAGCATGTTGTAGATAAACCCGCTCTCAATCATGGGCACCACGATTTCCAGCCTCTCCCTGATTTTAAGGTCGTCGCTCCGCTTCTGCCTGGCTTCCTCCACCCGCTGCATGGCTTTCATGCATACGTCCAGGATGATCTTTTTATTGGAAATGGGCTTGGTCAGATACTCCATGACACCCAGGTTCACTGCCTCCTTTGCATAGGCGAATTTGTCGTAAGCCGTGATGATAATGACAATCATCTCCTTATTGACCTTCCTTATTTCCTGGATGGCCTGGATTCCGCTGAGCCCCGGCATATGGATGTCCACAAACGCAATATCCGGGTGAAAGCTCTCTGCCATCTCCACCACAGCCCTGCCTGTCTTGACGCATCGTATATCGCATTCACTTCCAAAGCTGGTGGTAATGATATGCTTAAGGGACTCCAGCATGATTCCCTCATCATCTGCCAATAATATCCGAAACATTTCCAATCTCCTCCTTCACCGGAATATGGATAATGACCTCGGTCCCCATTCCGGGGCCTTCGCTTACAATCTGAACCAGGCCCTTTTGCTGGTAATACAGTTCCAGACGGCTGACCACATTGTCCAGGCCGATCCCCGTGGAGTCGCCGTCGTCCGGTGTTTCCTGCTTCCTGCCCTCCATGACCTCAAGAATCCTCTCACGGCTCATGCCCTTTCCGTTATCCCGCACACTGATGCGGATGGAATCCCTGCATCCCTGAACCGTTAGAAGGATTGTCCCATTCTCCTCCATGCCGCGGATCCCATGTCTGACCGCATTCTCCACAATGGGCTGCAATATCATGCTGGGCATCTTCACATCCAATACCCGCTGGTCTACGGACTCTTTAAACTGTATGTCCCCTGCAAACCTCACATTCAGTATGTAGATATAATTTTCAGCCGCAGCCGTCTCATCCCCTACCGTGGCGTCCCCCAGCCCCTTCTTCACATTGTAGCGGAAGAACTCCGCCATCTTGTCCAGGAAAATACAGGTCTTTTCCGCGTCCTCCATCATGGCCAGCTGGGCCCCGGCATTGAGGGAATTAAACAGAAAATGGGGATTAATCTGGGACTGCAGGTATTTGAGGCGCGCTTCCTTCAGGTGGTTTTCCATCAAGAGCTCCCGCTCCAAAAGCTCCTGCTCCTTCTCCGCCCCCTCCTTTACCTTAGCCACATATTCCTCCAGACTGCCTACCATCTGGTTGAAGGTCCTGGTGACAATGCCAATCTCGTCGTTGGAATCCGTATCCGGCATCTTTACGTTAAAGTTACCCTGTCCCACCAGATTCGCGGTCCTTGCCAGACTGGTAAGGGGCGTTACCATATCCTTTACCAGCATCCTGAGCACCATAAGTCCTGCCAGCATGACAATCATCAGGATTACCATATTGAAAACCTCCATATAGCGAAGGGCTTCCCTCATGGTCTGGTAGCTGGCAGAGTTGTTTTTAAACTGGAACTCATTGAGCTCCGATATGCGCGTGTTGATGTACTGATACAGGGTAAGGGCTCTCTCATAGGCCTCCCTGTACCTCTCCACGTTCCGCCCCCGCTTGGCCTGCACCGCATCCTGGGTCACATCCAGATAGGATTCCGACATCATGCGGATGTTCTTTTCCAGGATTTTCCCCGGCTTGTCAACCGTCTTATCGTTCAGGCGTTCTAAAAATCCACGGTATTCCTGCTGGCTTTTGTAGTAGCTCTCAAGGCTGTCCGAGCTCTTCACGGACACATAGTCCCCCATGTCCTTCTGCACATGCTCCAGGGCCTCCGACAGCCCGCTTAAGTTCACATTGCTGGCATATACCGTATCCATCTTGCCTGCTATCTTATTTACCTGGAGATAGATAAATATGTTGCTTATAAATAATGTCAGTATCATAAGAGTCACGGCCAGCAGTATTTTCTTCTCCAGGCTAAGATGGCCCCATATGTTCTTTCCCGGTCTCTCCATACGCATCGCTCACTTTTCAGACAGGCTCTAATCCACATTTTCTTTCGTGACAAACTGCAAATCCACACTGTAATAGGAATTTGCATGCCCCTCCTGCAGATACTCCTCCAATGCCTGCACACAGTACCGCCCCATCTGCTCCGTATCGATGACAAGCGTTACCGGAATATTCCCCTTCCTGACAGCCTCCAGAAGCTGGTCCGACTTGTAATACCCCAGAAGCTGGAGCTCCCCCACCTTATTGTAGTCAATCATGGCCTGGTAGGCAGCCTCTGTATCCACGGCCTCGGTACACACCAGGACGTCCGGTATTCCCTCCTTGCGGAAGAATATGTTCCTGATGGTCTCGTCCGCATCCACCTTCCCGGTGGAGCGCATGGTCTCCTGTATGAGCCTGACCCTTCCCGATGTGTCCGGGGAGGTCACCAGCAGGTTATTAATCTGTTCTGCAATCTGCACCTGACTGCTGTTATCTCTGTCGTGGAGCAGAAGCATCACCTCCACATCGTCCTTATCCGGCGGCACCAGCTTTAAAATCTGTTCCCCGTACTGCCGCCCCAGCTGGTAGTCGTTGACCCCCACAAAGCTTATGCGGCTGGTATCCGGAGCATCCTTGAGGACCGTGACCACAGGTATTCCCTCCTTACCAGCCTCATTAATCCGCTCATCTATCTTATGACCGCCCGTGTATTCCAGGATGATTCCGTCCACCCTGGAGGCAATGGCCATGTCCATGAGACTCTCTATCTCTATGGTGGAGGAGAGACTCTTGCCCATCAGCTCCACCAGGGCATTGTGCTCCCTGGCAGCCTCTCTGGTGCTCACGTACACATCCTTCCAGAAAGGCATATCGGAATCCTCCACAATCATGACGTAATGGTAGCGGTATTCATTTCCATCCTCGCCGCCGTCCTCCCCCACCTGCTTTAAGACATTCTGGTAATAGGATCTGGTGACCAGCGTGAGGAACAGCACTACCAGTATTCCCGCAATTACAATTATCCGTTCCAAGCGTACCCGGTTTTTCATTGTTTTTTTGTGCCTGCCCTCTCAATCAGCCTCTTCTATTTTCCCCCAGCCACACATTATAATAAAATATCGGTATCCCTCTATTTTATAGCCGCCCCCAGTTCCTGTCAATCCGCCTTATCTTTTCACACTATCAAATCTCCCCCCGTCGTGCTATAATTAAATTATCACGTTCAGCCTGGGGCTTAGCCATAGAAGACCCGGCACACGGCAATGTAATGATATACGAGGGGGATGGTTATGGTATTAAGATGTTTTTCGGCTCCGGATGAAAAGTTAAATCTCAGCTTTTATCCCTGCAGCTTTGACACTGGCCTGGGAGACCACTATACATACTGTAAGGAACCACTGCGCATTTATAAGACAGACTATACAAAACTCCTGCTATCCTACCTGGAATCAGAATTCCCGGAATTTGACGTCTGTTGGGATAACCGCATACCTGCCGGGACCTGGAATATCATAATAGAGAAAATCGAAAATGACATGAGCCACATCCATTTCGACGATACTGTCTTTGACTTTTACAGCCGATTCATCGGCTGGGTTGCCGATGCATTTGGGCAGGGGGGTATAATTCGGCGCTG
>OBWQ01000616.1_pt1 | contig 12098 bp, 10 predicted proteins | sample 1476511 | NCBI WGS metagenome assembly OBWQ01 (sample SAMEA2580126, study PRJEB22360) | human gut metagenome | biome: human gut; feature: human-associated habitat; material: faeces | place: Denmark | collected 2008/2010
CCTGAAATCATAGGAGGTATTATAGATGTCCTTGATTTCGCCTATGGCAGCTCCGTTTTTAATGAGCTGGGTCTGATAATATTTGGCGCTTGAAACCTCGTTCCAGGAACCGTTTCCGTTGTGAGCGGAATCCCACTGAAGGTTGGACGGGGCAGCTGCCGCGCTGGTATCTGCATCCTTGTCAAATACGAGCTGGACCGTAAGGATAAGAGTGGCGTTGCTGTCCTTACGTTTGGCGTTTACAAATTTAATCTTATCAAAACGGTATTTGCTGGAGGAACCTAAGGTCAGCTTGAAGTTGCTGGAAGATGTATTGGAAAAATAGTATTCTTCCTCATCCTCCACACCCAGGGTGATGTCTACCTGAGGCGGCTTGGAACTGCTCCAGGTGTCTCCGTCATCATTGGTGACCTCCCAGGAGTCTACATAATAAAGACCGGTATTGTCTCCGGTAGCAGTGACCTCCACATCTCCTCCATCACGTCCAGTGCGTATGTCGGAGTCAATAGTGAGGTAAATCTTGCCCACCTTCTTCTTGCTTGCCGCCATGGTTGCAGGAGCCAGGACGGAAGAAATAAGAGAAGCAACTAACAATGCGGTGCCCGCTTTTTTCCATGTAATCATGTCTGCCTGTCCTTTCTTTTTCTAATCATATTGGAATGAATCATACATTTCTCCATAATATAACTATATCACAATTTGCTGGTAAATATCTTACGATATTATAACATTTTTATATTGGAAAACATTCCCGGCAGTGCGGATAATCCGGGAGTGCAAACATTCCCTAAAGGCTGGTGGAACGGGGCAGTGAAAAAATGAACTCTGTTCCCACTCCTTCCGTGCTGACCACGTCAATGTTCTCGCCGTGTGCCTGTATGATTTCCTTTACAATGGACAGGCCCAGCCCGGTGCCCTTCTTATCCTTGCCGCGGGATAAATCGGTCTTGTAAAAACGTTCCCAGATTTTCTTTAAGCTGTCCCTGGGTATGCCGATGCCTGTGTCCTTGACCGACACAAATATCTTTTCATACCGCCCTGATGCCTGGATGTAGATGGTGGAATCTTGATGGCTGAACTTGATGGCATTGTCTATGAGGTTGTACATGACCTGCTGTATTTTTCCAAGGTCGGCAAAAACCATCTGGATGTCATCTGAGAAGGTAAGATCAAAGCTTACATTCTTAGACTCGCAGGTGCCCTCAAAGGAGGCCGCCGTATCCTTTATGACACGGTTGATATCAAAATTGGTCCTGGAGAGATATCCCTTGGCATCCAGGGAGTTCAGGGTAAGCATGCTCTCTGTCAGCTTGTGAAGACGCTCTGTCTCGGATATGACCCTGGACAGATATTTTTCATACATCTCAGCCGGTATGGTGCCGTCCAGAATGGCTTCCAGGTATCCCTTGATGGAAGTCAGGGGAGAGCGGAAATCATGGGATACATTGGCAATGAAATTTTTCTGGTATTCCTCCATTTTATTCAGCTCATCGGACATGTAATTCAGTGTATCGGAGAGATAGCCCATCTCATCGTGGGTCTTTACGTCAATCCGGTAATCCAGGTTTCCGGCCGCATATTCATTGGCGCCCACTGTAATTTTGCGAAGAGGCAGGTACACGGTTTGGGTAAACACCAGAAGGATAATGAGGGACAGGCCAAACAGGACTGCGGATGTGATGTAAAGTATGCTTAAGATGCCGTTCTGGGACTGGTTGATTTCGCTGATGGGAAGGTGAATCAGCACATAGCCGTAGGTGTTGTAATTCCCTGTGATGGGAGCTGACACGCTGAGCACGTTCCCATTAAACATCCCATAGTAATCCCCTATGGTATAGGACCGGTTTCCGATGGATGCCGGGTCAAAACCGTTTATGGAGGACTGGACCCGCGAACCGCCCAGACTGTCCATAACCACGGTGCCCTGACGGTTGACCACCCATATCTCGGCCCTCAGGTAGTGGGATAACGCCCGTATTTGGGTGGAAACCTCTTCGGAATCCAGCCGTTTTCCCTGATACATGGTGCTGCATGACGAGGCGATGATATTTGCCTCGTCATATAGCGCGTCCGCCTTACTCTGAACCAGATAGTCACGGGTCATTTTTGATGAAAATGTGGCAATGGAGATAAAGCCCATCAGACCGAAAATCAGATATCCCAGTATGAATTTGGAATAAAGAGAACGGGTCATCGTTTCACCTCGAATTTATAGCCGATTCCCCAGACCGTGGTGATGGCCCAGCTGTTGTGGTCCTTTATCTTTTCACGCAGACGCTTTATATGTACATCCACGGTACGGGTATCCCCAATGTATTCATAGCCCCAGATATGGTCCAGAAGCTGTTCCCTGGTAAATACCTGGTTGGGGGAAGCCGCCAGAAAATACAAAAGCTCCAGCTCCTTTGGCGGCATTTCCACGGAGTGGCCCATATAGATTACGGAATAATTGGTAAGGTTCACAATCAGGTCCGGGTACTCCACGTATTCGCCCTGCTGTTCGGTGGACGAAGGAGCCGGGGCCGGAGATGCCTGGTAACGGCGCAGCACTGCCTTGACGCGGGCAACCAGTTCCTTGGAATCAAAGGGTTTAATCATATAATCATCAGCCCCCAGCTCCAGTCCCAGTACCTTGTCGAAAATCTCTCCCTTTGCGGACAACATAATGACCGGTACCTGAGAGGAAGCGCGCAGCTCCCTGCAGACCTGATAACCGTCTATACCCGGAAGCATCAGGTCCAGCAGTACCAGGTTGGGCCTGAATTCCGGAAATACCTTAAGGGCTTCCTCGCCGTCCCCTACAATCATTGTTTCATAACACTCTTTCATCAGGTAGAGGGAGATTAATTCTGCAATATTTGCATCATCATCCACAATCAGAATCCTTTGCTTTTCTGCCATGCTATAGTTCCTCCTTGCTGCTGATTTCTACTTAAATGTCACAACGGTTACACCTGAATCGCCTTCTCCAAACTGGCCCAGGCGGAATTCCTTTACATATTTGAGCTGGCGCAGGCGCTTGTGCACCGCGTTCTTAAGGGCTCCGGTTCCCCGTCCATGGACCACGCGCACTGTCTGGAGATGGGCCAGATATGCGTCGTCCAGATATTTTTCCATGGCAGGCACTGCCTCGTCCACTGTCATTCCTATGAGGTTGACTTCAGCGGACACGGTGGAGGATTTGGACATCTTAATCTGGCTGCTGCCGCTTCCCCTGCCCCTGGCAGCTTTTCCGCCATAGCTCATGGAACTTCCGTCTCCCAATGTGGCGCTTATGTCCTTTTCATTAAGAAGCTCCAAATCCCGGATATTCACCAGGGAGCGGAGAATGCCCATCTGGACATATAAATCGCCTCTGGCATTGGGAAGGGTGCTTACAGTGCCTTTCAGATTCATGGACAGAACTTTGACGCCGTCCCCTATTTTCAGTTTCTTGGGTGATATGGGCTGGCTGGGTCCCTTTGGTTTCACAGTCAGCTTCTCATCTGTTTTTTTCAGCTGGTCTCTGAGCTTGGCCCGTTCAGCCTCCAGTTCCTTGCCCACGCCTGAGCTGGCGGCCAGCTTGTTAATCTGCTTGATGGTCTGGTCCGCTGTTTCCTTGGCCTCCCGCAGGATGCGCTGGGCTTCCTCGGTGGCATTTTTAAGAATCTTGTCCTTGCGCTCGTCCAGGCGCTCTTCCTTCTGGGTCAGACGGGTTTTTAAGGAGGCAATCTCATCCTTATAGGCGTTTATTTCAGCCTGTTCCTTTTCAATAGTCAGCCTGCTGGATTCCAGACTGGTTAACAGGTCCTCGAAGGACTCATCCTTGGCCTCCAGATGGGATTTTGCGTCGTCAATGATATATCCAGGCAGCCCCAGCTTCTGGGAAATGGCAAAGGCATTGCTCTTGCCGGGAATACCGATGAGTAACCGGTAAGTGGGCTGCAGGGTTTCCACATTAAATTCGCAGCATGCGTTTTCCACTCCGGGCGTGCTGAGGGCAAATACCTTCAGTTCGCTGTAATGGGTGGTGGCCATGGTGCGGCACTTCATGTTGTGAAGGAAGGAAAGGATGGCAATGGCCAGGGCCGCTCCCTCTGTCGGGTCCGTACCCGCGCCCAGCTCGTCAAAAAGACAGAGGGACCGGGAATCGGCTTCATTTAAAATGCGCACAATATTAGTCATATGGGCGGAAAAGGTACTTAAGCTCTGTTCAATGCTCTGCTCATCCCCGATGTCCGCAAATACCTGGTCAAACACAGCCAGCTCCGAGCCTTCCCACGCAGGGATGTGAAGCCCGGACTGCCCCATAAGGGTAAACAGGCCCACTGTTTTTAAGGACACGGTCTTGCCGCCCGTATTTGGGCCGGTGACAATCAGCAGGTCGAATTCCCTGCCCAGCCATACGTTGATAGGGACAACGGCCTGGGGATTCAAAAGGGGATGGCGCCCGTCCTTGATATGGATATAGCCTCTGTCATTGAACACAGGCACGCTGCACTTATAATGGCGGGCCAGGCCTGCCTTGGCAAAAATAAAGTCCAGCTGCGCCAGAAGCTCCATGTCCATGCGAAGCTCCTCTGTATAGGGAGCCGCCTGGTTGCTCAGGGAGGCCAAAACCGCTTCAATTTCCTTTTGCTCCTGTATTTCCAGTTCCCGCATCTCATTGTTCAGCCTGATGATGGCCATGGGCTCGATGAAAAGGGTGGAACCTGTGGCTGACTGGTCGTGAACCATTCCTGATACCTGGTTTTTGTACTCTGACTTTACCGGCAGGCAGTAACGCCCGTCCCTCATGGTGATAACCGCGTCCTGAAGATAGGAGCGGTTGGAGTTAAGGATGGAGTTTAACTGGGTGTGGATGCGGTCGGCTGTCACCTTCATGGAACGGCGCACATGGGATAATCCCGGACTGGCATCATCCGCAACCTCGTCCTCAGAGAGGACGCAGCGTTTGATTTCATTGTTCAGAGGAGTCAGGGGCTCCAGACCCGCAAACAGGGGCTCCAGAGAGTCGAAGTCATCCTGGGATTCGCCGGTTCCCCTTCCGGCCTCATCTGCGTCATGACGTCCGTAGGCCTTGGCTCTGGCTGCCACGGTCAGGAGAGAGCTTATGGAGAGCAGTTCGGGTATGCTTAAGGAACTGCCGATATCCAGGCGCTTCAGGGAATCTCCGATATCCCTGATACCTGAAAATGACACGGAACCTTTAAGACGGATCCGTGTCACTGCATCCGTAGTCTGTGCCTGCCAGGTGCGCACCTCTTCCAAATCAGATGAAGGGGAGAGGTTCCGGCAGAGGGCCTTCCCAAGAGGAGAAGCCGCGTATTCGGTCAGCTGGTTTATGATTTTATCGTATTCTAAAGTTTTTAACGCTTTCTGATTCATTGATTTCACCTGTGATTTCCGTAAAATGCTGGATTTAAAAGAACTTTTTCCCAAAAGCCGACATTTAAATTATACCATAAAAATCGATATTTACTATCTTTTTTACTATCTTTTCATATATAAAATCTTGCATAATACTGGGAAGAAACGTATAATAGAGGATAAGAGTCTTCGCAAGGAGGAGTACTATGGCGGATAAACGTGCTGACCAGCATAGAGATTTAGACCGGCAGGACCAGACTCCGGACAAGTCCCATCGTTTTATTAATGAGAAGATTGTCCGGCAGCCCATGACCAGACGGCAGATTGCCCGGAAAATCCTGTTGACCATTTTTTGTGCCGTTCTGTTTGGCGTGTTGTCGGCCATCTGTTTTGTTGTGAGCAGACCTGTGGCTGAGAGAATTTTAGGTCAGGAGACTCCTGAGGAGAGCAGCCAGATTACCATACCAAAGGATGAACCGGAAACCACGGCTCCTGTGGCGTTGGAGACTGAGCCCACGGAACCGGCCATGACCGAGGCAGTGGATGAGATGGTACGCTCTGAGATGGAGAAATACCGTTATTCCATCGACGATTTGAATAAGCTGTACAGCAACCTGCGCACCATTGCCAGTGACGCGGATGACAGTCTGGTGGTGGTCCATTCCATTCAGCATGAAAAAGACTGGTTTGACAATCCCATCGAGACATCAGGACAGTTCTCCGGAATGGTCATAGCCAGGACCCGCACTGAGATTCTGATTCTCACGCCGAACAAGGCCGTGGAGGCAGCTGATTCCATTGAGGTGGCGTTCCCGGACGGAACCATGATGGCCGGAATTGTGAAGCAGAGCGATACCATTATGGGATTATCCGTGGTAAGCGTGGACGCGGCCCAGATGGACAGCGAACAGTTTAAGAAGGTGGAGGCCATCAAGCTGGGCAACTCTTTCGGGGTAAAGCAGGGAGACATGGTGGTGGCCATCGGCGCGCCGGCAGGTATTGTCCACTCCAGCGATTATGGAAATATATCCTATGTGGTGCGCAATGTCCATACGGTGGACGGCAGCTCCAGGGTGTTCTATACCAGCGCCAGCGGAGACGCGGAGGCGGGAACATTTCTCTTAAATACTTCAGGTGAGCTCATCGGATGGGTCACGGACAAGTACGATGAGGATGGAGTGTGCAGGATGACCACGGTGGTGGCCATATCTGATTATAAAGGTATATTGGAGATGATGAGCAACGGTATTCCGGCCCCGTATTTCGGCATCAAGGGCCAGGAAGTGAGCCAGGCCATGGCGGACAGCGGAATGCCTTCCGGCATCTATGTGATATCGGCAGTGACAGACGGCCCCGCATACAACGCAGGCATACAGCCAGGGGATATCATTACATGGATGAACGGCGAGAAGGTGGGAAGCCTGAAGGATTTCCAGAATCAGGTGGAAAGCTTACACGCAGGAGACAAGATTAAGGTGGCGGTCCTGAGAAACGGTAAGGATGAATATAAGGAAATTGAGTTTTCGGTGACGGTTGGAGCCAGGTAGCGGTTGGGGTTTTGGCATGGTTTGGAACCGGGGAGAGATTAGAGGCGGAGAGTTTGGTACTCGGCGGCGGCTGTGGTCAGGCGGCAGTTAGCGTCAGGCAGTGTAAGAAGTCAGGCAGTGTAAGAAGTCAGGCAAGGGGGCCAGGCAGTGTTAACCGCCTGGCTGCGTTGTTGTCATGGGATGGAATGCATTGGGATAATGGCAGATGGCTGCATGGCTTGCCAGGCGTATAAATAGGGTAATAATTAGGTTTATAAAATAGAAAGAAGAGGAAAATAGAACATGAGATATATCGACACCTTCAGGGAAGGTATGCACATTGCAGATGTCTACCTGTGTAAGAACAAGCAGATTGCCCTGACTAAGAATGGCAAGGAATACGGCAATCTGGTAATGCAGGACAAGACAGGTACCATTGACGCCAAGGTATGGGATTTGGGTTCTCCGGGAGTGGGGGAATTTGAGACCATGGATTACGTTCATGTGGAGGCGGATGTGACTCTGTTCCAGAACTCCTTCCAGCTGAATGTGCGCCGGATTCGCAGGGCACAGGAGGGAGAGTATGTGGAGGCAGATTACCTGCCGGTGTCAAAGAAGGATATAAAGAAAATGTACGAGGAGCTTCTGGGATACATAAGAAGTGTGAAGAATCCTTATCTTCAGAAGCTGCTGTGCAGATATTTTGTGGAGAACGCGGCATTTGCAAAGGCGTTCCAGTTCCATTCCGCAGCCAAGACCGTGCATCACGGATTCGTGGGCGGGCTGTTGGAACACACGCTCAGCGTGACAAAGCTGTGCGATTACTATGCCGGATATTACCCGATGATTAACCGTGATTTGCTGCTGACAGCAGCCATTTTCCACGATGTTGGTAAGACCAGGGAACTTTCACGCTTCCCGGAGAATGACTATACAGACGATGGACAGCTTCTGGGCCATATTATAATCGGTACTGAGATGGTGGGTGAAAGCATCCGCTCTATACCGGGATTCCCGGAGAAGCTGGCTACAGAGCTTAAACACTGTATTCTGGCCCATCACGGGGAATTAGAGTACGGATCACCAAAGAAGCCGGCGCTTTTGGAGGCATTAGCCCTCAACTTTGCCGATAACACGGATGCCAAGATGGAGACCATGATAGAGGCGCTGCAGTCCGGCGGGGAGAATAAAGGATGGCTGGGGTACAACCGGCTGCTGGAGTCTAATATCAGAAAGACAACGGAATAGGACGTTGTATTTGGGCAGTAAAGAGAAATAACAGGACCGAATAAAATAAGGCTGAAAACATTTAGTTTGGGTACGGGATTGCAGGATATGTCCTTGACCAGTGTGTTTTCAGCCTTTTGTGATAATGGGGCGGGATGGAAGAATTGTGCTGATGGGATGAGATAATGGGATGAAATAATGGGATGAAATAATGGAGAGCAATAGCAGATCATAATAACAGATTAAATAACAGAACAGGTGAAATGGTATGGAAAAAAATCAGGAATTTATTGTGACAATAGAGGATATGAATGAGGACGGAGCAGGCGTGGGAAAAGTGGATGGCTACATCTGGTTTGTCAAGGATGCGGTGATTGGTGATGTGGTGCGGGCAAAGGCCATGAAGATGAAGAAATCATATGGATTTGCCAGGCTGATGGAGGTGCTGGAGCCGTCAGGGTCCCGTGTCATTCCGTCATGCCCGGTGGCAAGGCAATGCGGGGGCTGTCAGCTTCAGGCCATGAGCTATGAAGAACAGCTGAAATTTAAAGAGCGGAAGGTGATGAATAATCTGATTCGTATAGGCAAATTTGCTGAGAATGAGATTCATATGCTTCCTATCATGGGGATGGAGGAACCTTGGAGATACAGGAATAAGGCCCAGTTCCCGTTTGGAAAGGATAAGGGCGGAAATGTGATTGCCGGTTTTTATGCAGGGCGGACCCATGCCATTGTTGAAGCAGGGGACTGCCTGTTGGGAGTTGAGGAAAACAGGGAGATTCTGGATATTGTAAAGCTGTTTATGAAGGAAATGAAGATAGAGCCCTATGATGAGAGCTCGCATAAAGGATTGGTGAGGCATGTCCTGATTCGGAAGGGATTTAAGACAGGTGAAATAATGGTCTGTCTGGTGATAAATGGAAAGAAGCTTCCCGGAAAGGAGCGCCTGGTGGAGATGCTGTGCGGCGGAGATGGGAAGGATGAAAAGGGACAGGGAATAAATAGAGAGGGAATAAATGGGAAGGAAATATACGGGAAGGAAACGAACGGGAATGAAACAGATGGTCATGGGATTAGAGGCATGACCAGTATTTCTTATAGCGTGAATCAGGAAAAAACTAATGTGATTATGGGGAAGGAGATTGTAAACCTCTATGGCCCTGGATTTATTACAGATTATATTGGAAATTTGAAATATCAGATATCACCACTTTCATTTTACCAGGTGAATCCTGTACAGACAGAACGACTTTATGGGACAGCGCTGGAGTATGCCGGACTTACGGGGAATGAGACTGTTTGGGATTTGTATTGCGGAATAGGCACTATTTCCCTGTTTCTGGCCCAGAAGGCTAAGAAAGTATATGGTGTGGAGATTGTACCCCAGGCCATAGAGGATGCCAGAAGGAATGCAGAGATAAATGGCATTAAAAATGCAGAGTTTTTTGTGGGAAAGGCGGAGGAAGTGCTGCCGGAACAGTTTGAAAAGAATCATGTCCATGCGGACGTGATTGTGGTGGATCCTCCAAGAAAAGGATGCGACACGGTTTGTCTGGATACCATACTTAAGATGAGGCCGGAACGGGTGGTTTATGTTAGCTGCGACTCAGCTACGCTGGCCAGGGATTTGAGGTATTTGGCAGATGGGGGGTATATGGTGGAGCGGGGGAGGTGTTGTGATATGTTTCCGGGGACGGTGCATGTCGAGTCGGTAATAATGATACGGAATTGTGGTTTGAAAGAAAAATAGAGGGGTTTAACCACAATATATAGTGGTTTTTGGCCTTTTCATAGATGTGAGACGGGGAAAAGAGGATATGGAGTAAAAGAGGCGGATTACCAGAAGATAGCGGAGGCGGTCAATGGATATCTGTCCCTGTTTCAATCGGAAGAACTGGTGCAAGGGCAGAAGGAAGGAGAATCCCAGGGGCAAGTACAGGCGGGAGCGCTGCCGGGTAATATCCTTACTCATAAGAATTATATTTAATTATAGAAGGAATAGGTAATTACGAAACTCAAAATGCGATTGATGTGGATAACTCTTAAAATTCCAAACGAAGTTATAGGCTTTGCGAGGACTAATATAAGAACGATTACTGTTAATGAGAAAATTGAGTAAAGTTATACACATTTCCACAGATTTCAAAAAGCAATAAATTGAGGAAGTTTGAGGAGAAGCCATTAAAAAGCAAACGAAAAAACCAGTGTTTTCAATGGTTTCAGAGTTTCGCAATCGCCTATAGAAGGAATGAGGAAGGGAGAGAAGAATTCATGGAAGTGTTTGTGAAGCGTGAAAACTGGGACGGTGGAATCTGGATGAAGCTGCCGGCTTCGCAGGAACAGGCAGAGCAGGTCCTGGAGGAGCTGGCCGGGTACCATCCTTCCAGGATGATACGTTCATAGGAGATGTGAAAGCCCCGGTGGCTGGGCTGGCTCCTCTGTTAATTGGGGAATTTGTGTTTCAGGATTCGAACCTGGGGCAGTTAAACTACCTTGCCGCAAAGATTGGTTCCTGGTCGGAACAGGAGCGGGCTGTCTTCGAGACTGTGCTTCAGAATGAAAAGCCGGACTCTTTGCTGCAGATTGTAGAGGCAATGGATCATTTAGACCAGTATGAATGCCATTCAGAGATAAAATCCCTGGAACAGTATGGGCGTTATCTGTTTGAGCAGGAGGGAAGAACGCTGCCGATGGAACTGAACGGCTATTTTGATTATGAGGCGTATGGCCGTTTGAATATGAAAGCGAGTGAGCGGCTGACAGAGGAGGGGCTCATCACTAGAATTAAGGCGCCAAAACCGGCAGTGGGAAAGAAACAGAATCCGAAAGTAGTGCATCCTGGATCGGCAGTATTCCGGTGTATCTGGCATTTGATAAGAGGTATCCGGAAAAGATCTGTTTTTATTTCCCTATGACGGAGAAACAACTGGAGGCCCTGGAGGAGAAGTGCAGAACATATGACGTTGATGAGGTGGCAGACTATCTTAGTAATATCTGGAAGTTGGATCAGTTCTTACCTCCACGGCTCACATTTAGAGTGTTGAACCAGATTGCGATGGAGATACAGAACCTGGCGGATAAAACCACTGTGTCAAGAAAGAAACCTCTGGCATCACTGGAGGCGGAGGTTCCCAGAGATGCATATGCAGTGTGCCGGATTATTCGTAATTATAGGGATTATGAATTCCTTCCGATTCAGGAGCTATCGGCGGAGGGCTATGCGAAGTATCTTCTGAATCTACATCAGATTTACATCGAGAAGGAACTGGAACCATATATCCGTCTCCAGGAATTTGGTTTACAGAAAATGAAAGAAAACGGGCCGTTGGAGACAATATTTGGCACACTGATCTGCAAGGGACATCCGATACAGGAATTGAGTCCGTCAGTGCAAGAGTTCCGCCTGTACAATTCATTGGCTGTAACTGCTTATTGGAATGAGAGCGACTCCTTTGTACCGGAGCTTTTAAGCGGGGAGGAGCTTCTCTCGTATGAAAGCATGATCCGGGAAAAGATCCAGGCCAGCTTAAAAGCTGCCCTGAGAAGGGGCTGGTAGAATATTTGTTTTCTGAACTGCTTAAAAAATGGGTTGCATCCATGACGCCAGACGTAGAAGCATATGCTGGCAGCCTTTGGGGTGTGCTTACGGTAGTGGAAAGCGATGGCAGATAGCGGTTGGGGAGAAGAACTGTTTTACCGGCCCATTCGGACCGAGAAGGGTGAGATTTATTGGGTTCTGGGATACGGACAATAATGACAATCTGTTCATAAAAACGGAAGAGGAGTTTCGGCGGGACTGCCTGGGAGGAAGTCAGATTGGACAGGTGCCGCAGCTTTAAACGTAAGTCTTTCAATGCAAACCAAAAACAGTGGCTAAATATGAAAAGAACAAATGTTCTAAAAAACGTATTGCGATCTCATGTCTGCTCCTGTATAATAGCACTAGTATAACTCGATTTTAATAAGTTTACATTATTATCCTGAAATGGTATAATA
>OBWQ01000621.1_pt1 | contig 12027 bp, 12 predicted proteins | sample 1476511 | NCBI WGS metagenome assembly OBWQ01 (sample SAMEA2580126, study PRJEB22360) | human gut metagenome | biome: human gut; feature: human-associated habitat; material: faeces | place: Denmark | collected 2008/2010
GGCACCCAAGGTCTCTTCCTCCCCCGCCTCTGCCGGTCCGTCCACCAGTACGCCGTGACGGTTCGGCAGGCCGCCCATGATGGTCTTTCCCGCAAACCTCTTCCGTCCGTCCTCTAAACTGAACGGCGCTTCGTATACGCCCCAGTTCACCACGTCCGCATAGGGGCCGTAATCCTTATAGCGGTCCATGTTCAGCTGGTCCTTGCAGATGTGGAGGAAGCAGTAGCCTCCCGCGTCCTTGATGGCCTTCATAATCTGCAGGTCAAAGGGCTTAATCCATTTCTCAAATTCCTCATCCGTGAAGAACCGGGTCTCGCCGCCCAGGGCCGCATAATACACGCCGTCCACGCCCAGTTCAATGTATGTCCTTGCCAGTTCACACATCACGTCCGCAATGCGCTTCATCCCTGCCAGGACCGTATCCTCATCCTCATGTAAAAGGCGGCAGAGCTTCTCCCTTACCTGGTCGTATGTATAGTTGGGGTCCATCTTCTCCAGCGGATGGATGGATGATGCCGTAATGCCGTGAAGGGTACCCAGGATAAATGCGTCCCTGTCGCATCCTGCCAAAATCTTTTTAACCAGCTCCACCTGGTCCTGCATAAAGCCGTCCTCCATGGTCATCTCTTTTACCATGCTGTAATCGGATCCATTGTTAATCTCGCCCATATAGGGAACCAGGTTCTCATTCATGATTTTAAGAATGTCCGTATCTGATTCCTCAAAAAATTTCAGATGAGCTTTTACGGCTGCGTCTCCAAAGGCTGATTTCTTAGGAAAATGCAGGGAAAAACCGCTGGGTATCTTGTCAACTTCTTCTCCCCGGATGGCTGCTGTCACTCTCTCTTTTTTTGTCATGGCTGTCTCCTCCTTTAATCATATCACTAATATTATTAGTAATATTACTAATCTTGATTATAACATCACCGACAGGCCATGTCAAATAATTTTTATCCATTTTTTAAAATATTTTTATCATTTTACATCATTTTTTGTTTATTCTCACACCGCATTCGACTTTTATTCAAAAAAAAGATGTAAAATTGACAGCGTCAATCTTACATCCATAGTATTTATACATTTTCCCGTATCCCGCGGCCTGTTCTCAAAGGGAATAATTCTCCTGAATCTGCTCTTTCACATTCAGTATATCCTTCTGGAGCATTTCCACGGCCCGCTCCGTATCGCGGTTCTCCAGGGCCTCAATGATTTCCCTGTGGTAAAAGCTGTTGGATTCGGCGTTCTTTTTCCAGGCTGTCTGGAAATATTGGGAAATATACGAACAGGACTTTTGAAGGGCCGCGGCAATCACATCGCAGATATAACCGTTCCCCCCCATCTCACAGAGCTTTAAGTGGAAATCCGTGTTACGGTTCCAATGGATGGCCACCATCCTCTCATGGTTATCCTTTGTGATGGTATCCAGCTGTCTTAACCGTTCTATCTCCTCAGGGGTAATCTTCTGACACAGCCGCCTCAGGTTGGCAGTCTCCACATCAATCCTGAATTCCAGAAGGTCCAGTATCTCCTTCAGGGTCACCGGAACCACCTGGTACCCCACCCTTGGTATACTTTTCAGGACATTGTCCTTGCACAGCTCAATAAGGGCCTCCCGCACCGGTGATTTGCTCATGGCGTACTTTTCCATGATTTCCCCTTCATGGATGATATCGTTGGGCTTATAAATGCCTTCCTCTATCTCCCGGTAGATTCCCTCCACCACGGTTTCTTTCAGGGTCTTCTTTGTCTTCATCTTCTTTTCTCCAATGCCTTCCCTTTTTTATAAACCCGTTCCGCCAGCCTGTAGGATATATCATAGGCCATGGCCACTTCCCCTTTCATCCTGTCCTTCCAATGATGCCCGCGTTTCTGCCCGCTGTTGTTCCGGCTTCTTCTCTGCCTTTCCAGATAGCATCTATTCCGGCTTCTTCTCTGCCTTTCCAGATAGCATCTATTCCGGCTTCGTTTCCGCCTTTTCCGCCCGCCTCACAGGCAAATGCCAGGACACCTTCATACCAACCCTTTTCCAGCCAGGCCAGCTTGTCCATCTGCTGCCTGTCCGGTGCCGGGTTGGGCGTGATAAGGCCGGGCTGTCCCAGTCTTTGGCGGTTCAGCGCATACAGGATGCCTGCCGACCTGGCGCAGCCGCCTTTACCGCTGGCCTGACGGAAAAGTACTCCTTTTAAGTACAACTTAAGATTATAATCCGAAATGCACCGGGATTCAATAGGCGGATTATAAAAACAGCTCATTTTCCCGTCTGATATCCCTGACAGGGGAAAGCTTCTGCTCCAGCATGGCGCAGGCCTGCTCAGGCAGGCTTCTGGCCTTCACCGGACAGACTGAAATGCAGCGCATACAGAGGATGCAGCGCGACTGGTCCGTGGAGGAAGGATTGCTCACAGGAATGGCCTGTACAGGACATCTGGCAGCGCACAGTCCGCAGGATATGCAGGATGCGTTGGTAAGCGGAATCACCGGCATCTGCTTCCAGTCACGGTAAGGACGGTTTCCGGGCACCTGAGGCTCCTGCCATCCGTCTCCTTCCAGCTTTTCAAGTATTCTGGCTGCAAAGTCCGCCATTTCCTTCTGGTCCTTGCCATCCGGCCTGCCCGCCGCAACGTCCCGGACCATGGAATGTTCCGCCAGCAGCGCTGTCCCTGCCCCAATCCTGAATCCCTGCGCCTTTAAGCAGTCGTCCAGTTCCAGAAGGGCGTCCTCAAAGGCCCTGTTGCCGTAGACAGCCGCCGTCACCGCCGCTGCCCCGCCGCCTCTCAGATATGTAAGCTTCTCCGCCGCATACCCGGGTATCCTGCCGCCGAACACGGGCACGCCCACAATCACGGTATCCTCCGGCCCAAAGGAATACTCTCCCTCCAGGCTGCAAAGGTCCACACCCTTGACCTTCTTCCCCATCTCCATGGCCAGGCTGAGACAGGCTTTCCTGGTGCCGCCTGTAGGGCTGAAATACACAACGGTTATATGTTCCATCTTATTCATGCTGTTACCTCCGGAATTTTGTATATTCATTCGATATTCTAGTTATTTTATCACATTATGAGCGGAAAAGCATCATCTGAAAAACAGAATCACCGCCTGCTTTCAAAAATCAGTCAATCACCACCTTGGCCTAGGCAGCCATCGCCTCCTCACTCATCTCCTGGCCGATTCCGGGCCGGTCATTCATCACGTATCTGCCGTTTACCGGAGCCCAGGCATGTCCATGAGGACATCAGTATACTAGATTTTTTACAACGATATACCCGTCTTTGATTTTTCGTTCCTGCATGAACCTTTACATGGCCGCGCATTGTCAATACAATACTATAACTATAGCTTATTTTTTGATAATTCGTAAGCAACATCAACAATCATATCTTCCTGTCCCCCAACCATGCCGCGGCGTCCCAGTTCTATAAGGATATCTTTGATATCTATACCAAACCGGTCAGCGGCCCGGCGCGCGTGAAGAAGGAAGCTTGAATAGACCCCTGCATACCCCAGCATAAGGGAATCTGTGCGGATTACCTGCGGACGGTGCATCAGCGGCTCCACTGCTGTCGAAGCCACATCCATCATCTGATAGATATCCGCATTAATATCATAACCCATACGGTTAAGAACCGCACACAACACCTCAATCTGGGTGTTCCCCGCGCCGGCTCCCAGTCCCCTGCATGTGCCATCAATATATTCTGCGCCCGCCTCAAGGGCAGCCAGACTGTTGCCCATAGCCAGCCCCATATTGTTATGAGCGTGAAATCCGATGGGGACACTTACTGACTCCTTTAATGCTGAGATACGCCTGCGTACATCATCCGGAACCATATACCCGGCGGAATCTGCCAAATTAATATAATCAACCCCTTCCGCCTCAAAAATTCTTGCCTGCTCCACAATCTTGTCCGGTTCCGCCATATGGGACATCATCAGGAATCCTGCAACAAACAGGCCCTTGCCTTTGGCATACCGTATATGCTGAATCGATACATCCGCCTCTGTAACATGGGTTGCCACTCTCACTGCCCTGATTCCTGTTTCCTCCGCCCGTTTCAAATCCTCTATCGTGCCCACGCCCGGCAGAAGCAGCACGGTAAGCTTGGCATTTTTAATCACCTCACTGGCCGCACGCAGCAATGTCAGTTCATCGACGGCAGAAAACCCGTAATTAATGGATGAACCGCCAATTCCATCCCCATGGCTCAGCTCTATAAAATCCACTCCGGCCCTGTCTAACCCGCCAGCTATCGCCTTCACCTGTTCAACTGTAAAACTATGGCTTACGGCATGGCTGCCATCCCGCAGGGTTGTATCTATTAAATTAATCTTTCTTCCACTCATGCCATCTCTTCCTTTCCATTCAGCAGTCTGGCCGCCACCTTTTCAGCCGTTGCCACAGCCGCCTGGTTAATAATATCCAGATTACCGGAATAGGCCGGAAGAAAATCTCCCGCCCCTTCCACTTCTACAATAACCGCAACCTTATTTCCGTCAATAACCGGAGGCACGCGCAGACGGTAGCCCGGAACATAACTTTTTACTTCTTTTACAATTGCTTCTACTGATTCCCTTATTCTTGCTACATCCGGAGTCTTAACCAGTGCATATATTGTGTTGGTCATCATTAACGGAGGATTAGCTGGATTTAATACAATAATAGCCTTTCCTTTATCCGACCCCGCCACTATCTCCAGCGCCCTGGACGTAGTCTCCGTGAATTCATCTATATTGGCCCTGGTGCCTGGCCCGGCACTTTTAGATGAAAGTGCTGACACAATCTCGGTATACTCTGAATCAGCTGCACGATTAATCGCATAAGCGATAGGAACCGCGGCCTGTCCACCACAAGTCACCATGTTAAAGTTATCTGTATCAGATGGCAGGCTGTCCAGATTAACACATGGCACCACATAGGGACCAACTGCAGCCGGTGTCATATCCATAACAATTTTTCCCGCCTGCTTCAAAATAGGCGCGTTATGTAAATGTGCTTTTGCACTGGTTGCATCAAAAACAATTCGGATTTCATCATCAGCAGCCACTGCATCCACGCCTCTAATCGAAGTTTCAAACCCCAGTCCCGCAGCCCGCTTTATCCCCTCAGACTCCACAATACCGGCCATCAGCTTCATTTCCAGGTTGCTGCTCTTCATTATCTTATACATCAGATCGGTTCCTATATTACCTGGACCGATGATACCTGCTTTTATTTTTTTCACAGAAAATGCCTCCTAAAATTAAAATGTAAATCCTAATACACCGTAGACAAATGTTGCCACAACCGTCATACCCAATCCAATCAGCGACTCATACGGAATAATCTTAAGCCTTTCTTTGATTGACAGCTGCAGCGTTCCTGCACTGATATGGAAGAAGCTGCCATGGGGAAGACAGTCAAATACACAACAGCCTGCATGAATCATTACCGCGGCCTGGACCGCCGTCACTCCTAAAGAAAGGATGGTTGGGCCGAATACCTGGGATGCCACGGTAGCTCCTGCTACACAGGATGCGTTAGCCCCACCCATAACAATACCAGACAACGGCGCCAGGATATATCCGGGGACTCCGGATACCTCCACAAGGTTAATCAGTGTATCTTTCAGTCCGGAATTAGAGATAATACCTGATATGGTTCCTGTTCCCAAAAGAAGCAATACAATGCCGCTCATTCTCTGAATACCCGTATTGGCATACTTCAACATCTCCTTGGGCTTTCTGATAGCGATGGCGCCAATCACTCCTCCTATGGGCAGAGCTACAATAGGATCGATGGTAATATTGCAGATTGGACGGAGCATCAGCAGATTAATTGTGCAAAAGGGTCCGGCCAGCGCACGGCCAATGGAAGGAAGCTGCTTCGTCTCAATGGCCGCACTATTGACAGGCTTGGAACCCACCATTTCACCCTTATTCTTAAGTACTGTCATAAATATATATGTAAATGCAATTCCAGCTAATGCAGGAATCATTCCCCCCAGCACAACAGAAGTCATGGGAATACCCAGATTCTCTGATAAGGCAATGGTATTCGGATTAGGAGAAATAATATTACCGGCATGGATACCTCCAATCAGGGCAATGGTTGCAGCCGCCCTAGAGTATCTGGTAGAAGCAGCGATATCCAGGGCAATGGGCGCCACAATTACCACTACCACATCTCCAAAGGTTCCTACCGCCTGAAGGACCCATGCAGAAAGAATGATTGCCAGAAGAGCAAAACGACTGCCCATCTTTCCAACAATCGTATGAGCAATGGTTTCCGCCGAACCAGATTCAATCAGGAATCCGGCCAGCATCCCGGCTGCAATGATACGCAGGATACCGGACGCCATGCCGCTGCCGCCGGACACCATCAGGCCGACTGTTTCTGACAGTCCTGCCCCTCCAATCAGTCCGCCTGCCAATGCGCCCAGCATCATGCCATATACCGGCGGGACCTTCAAAATAATCAATATAATTGCTATTACAAGTCCGGCGGCAGCGCCTAATGTACTTATTGTTGCCATAATATACCCCCGACATATTGTCTATCTGATCAACACTGAATTACCGCACCTTTGTCTGCGGAAGAAGCCACTTTGGAATAAAGCCTTAAATAACCATTCGGAATCTCTTTTTCCGGTTTTACCCAATGTTTTCTGCGCTCACTGATGACCTCATCCGGGACATGGAGTTCAAGCTTTCCATCTATAACATCAATCAGGATCTCATCTCCGTCCTCTACAAGGGCCAGCGGACCGCCTTCTGCTGCTTCCGGCGAGATATGCCCTACAAAGCATCCGTTATTTGTCCCGGAAAAACGTCCGTCCGTAATAAGGGCCGTATCCATTGCCAGTCCCATGCCATAAATATACTTCATGGCCTTAAACATCTCTCTCATTCCGGGGCCTCCTTTGGGTCCCTCGTATCGAATAACCACAACCTCCCCCTTCCGGATCACACCACCCAGAATCGCTGTTTCCGCTTCTTCCTCTGAATTAAAGCATCTGGCCTTTCCCGTAAAACGGTGGAGAGGAGGAGCAATAGCACCCGGTTTAGAGATTGCTGTATCAGGCGCCAGATTTCCTGATAATACGGCAACACCGCCTGTTACGGAGAATGGATCATCCACTGTCTTAATGATTTCACGGTTCTCCGGATACCAGTATACCTGCTTTTTAAGGTTTTCATCCACAGACTCCCCGGTACATGTGACGGCGCTGCGGTCAATAATATCAGCCAGATGATCCATTACCCGCGGGATTCCGCCTGCGCGGTAAAATGCTTCCATATCCCACTTCGCTGCCGGATTCACTTTCGCAATCTGAGGTGTTGTCAGATTCAGCTTTCTGAACTCCTCCACCACGTTCATATCCAGTTCCGCCTCATTAGCAATGGCTGCAATATGAAGTACAGCATTGGTAGAGCCGCAGATCGCCATAGTTACTTTAATAGCATTGCGAATAGACTCCTCTGTGATAACCTTTCTTGCCGTAATGTTGTTCATTACCAGTTTCACAATAGCGCGTCCGGATTCAAAAGAAGACTTCAGGCGTTCCCCATAAGGAGCCGGTATCAGGGCGCTTCCAGGCAGGCTCATGCCCATTGCTTCCGACACACAGCACATGGAATTTGCAGTGCCCAGGAATGAGCAGGACCCACACCCCGGACATGCCGTATTCTCAAGTGCGCGGTATCTTCCCTCTGTAATCTTCCCGGAACGGGTCATGCCCTTTGCCTCATCTATGGATGTCAGGTCTGATTTCCTGCCATCAAATTCGATTCCCCCCAGCATGGGACCGCCAACGCATACAATAGCCGGAATATCCAGACGCGCCGCAGCCATAAGCATACCGGGAACTATTTTATCGCAGGAAGCCAGAAGAACAATGCCATCAAGCCGGTGGGCCTGCACCATAACCTCAATGGAATTACAGATAATTTCCCTTGATGGAAGAATATAATTCATGCCTATATGCCCCTGCGCCACTCCATCACAGCAGCCAATTGTTCCGAACTCTACCGCAGTTCCCCCCGCACTGTAAATTCCCTTTTTTACAAACTCATTCACCTGATTCAGATTAAAATGTCCGGGAACGCAGGTATTCCATGCATTGGAAATACCTATAAGCGGCTTGTGATCCAGTTCATAATCAGAATACCCCATAGACTTAAAGAGAGAGCGGTAAAAGGGACTATCCTCACCATGCATAATTTCATTGCTTCTAAATTCCATGCATATCCTCCTTATAAAGATGATTTTTTGTTCTATATTATAGAACTTCATTCTATATTGTAATAGTATATTATTTTTATAATTACGTCAATGACAATTAAACACAAAATTACAAATCATCTTTGTACATGTTGTATAAGTTAAAAAATAAAACGGTTGAATTATTCTGCTTAAGATGATAAATTACTATTTAGATAACAGGAGGTATATTATGGCAACAACAAAAATCATCCAATCTTTAGAGCGCGCCATGTCCATTTTGGAACTTTTTCAGAACAATGTGGTAGAATTAAGCTTAAAGGACATTTCCGAGAAGTTGGAATTAAATAAAAGTACCACCTTTGGCCTTGTGAACAGTCTTTCGGCACTGGGCTATCTTTTACAGAACGAAGATAATCAAAGGTACTGCCTTGGGCCTAAGATATTATGCCTCACCAATGCGCTTAAAATGAATAATGTCCTGATACGGATTGCACATCCTTTTCTTGAACAGCTCTCTCACAAATATCATGAAACGGTACACAGTGCAGTACAGTCCGATAACAGCGTCATTTACCTGGATAAAGTAGAATCGGACTCATCTATTTTTATCAACACTCAAATGGGTGTTAAAAACTACATGTATTGTACCGGCGTAGGTAAATGCCTTTTGTCTTACAAAACAGAAGCACAAATTGACCAAATCCTTTCCTTCCCCCTCAAGGCAAAGACATACAATACAATCACCCGGAGAGAAGCGCTATTAAACGAGCTGAAGCTAAGCCGGGAGCGCGGATATTCTATGGATAACGAAGAAATTGAAATTGGTCTCACATGTGTGGGTTTCCCTGTTTTTAAAGGTTTTGAAGATCCTGGCTTTGCCATTAGTATATCCGGAGCAACCGGCAGAATTCTGGACAAATTACATAGTACAGATCTGATCCACGACATGCAGGCTGCTGCCGCAGCAATGTCATGGCAGATCTATAATTATCAGCTTCCTGATGTCAACCTATGAAATGTAGAATACAGAGGTGTATCGAATGCCCGGCTACCATGAACAGCAGGGTATAAAATCAGATCCTTTCCCACTGCCCGCCTCAAGGCAGGCGATCACCCGAGAAAGCTGCTCGTAAGGCAGTTCACTGTCCGCTTCAGCGTGTACCGGTTGATCTTAGAGTACAAATAAATACCCATCTCGGAGTACAAATAAATACCCATCTCGGCGGCATACACCGTCCCCGGCTCGATCTCCGAACTGCCGCAGCACTGCGCCGTGACATACCCGCTCCCCTTCACGATATCGTCATAGGTGAACGGATACTCCACTCCCGCCTTCGTCGTGACCTTCCCCGTCCAGTAAAAGTTTCGGGTGTTCTCCTGCACCGCCTGCAGGAATTCCTTGCTCATCAGATACAAGAAACCACCTTCTTTCCATCAAAAAAGCACCAGCCAACTAAATGACTGCTGCTTGTCCTTAAATATTCATAAATCACTTCAAAAACATATCGGCTATACCGCTAATGCCATATCTGGAAGCAATTTCTTGTAATCCCTCTTTGACTTCATCCCGACCGAAATCATTTTCCTCTAAAAATTCATCGGGTTTTATTCAGATAAGAATAAATCCGGATCTTTATAATCCAAATCCTCCGTAATTTCAAACACTGCGTTTTCTACCTCGTTGATTTATCCTTCGTCCACCATTTTCAGCAAAGCATCCAGTATAAGGACACTTCTGCCGTGTTTGGCGTTCATACCAAGGATACGAACATAATGGAAGCCGGAGAACAGACCGGACTTGAAGTAATGCATATTGTCGGGCTTCATCAGCGCCACCATCATATTGATGATGTGCCGGTGTGTACGGAACTGGCCGTTTTCACCGGCAGCGGCAATTTTACCGAGAAGGTACTCGTAATCGCCCATAATATCCTTGTTGTTCATATCCATGGCATCAATACCATCAACAACCTTGGCAAGCACCTTTGCCGTAGGGATCAGAAACACAGTGTCTTTCATATAGAGGCTGAAAGCAGTATCCTTGCCTTCACCGATGGTATTGATGAACGGAAACACATAGGTTTGGATATTGGTCAGCATCTGGCCAGGTTCAAAGTTGTGAAACACATTCCAGCGAAGGTTTTTGTACTCTGTTTCCACACGGGGGCTCTCGCTGATCACACAAATCCTGGAACACCTTGCTTTTCATTTCTCCAATAATCATATCGTAATATCCGGATTGTTTTTTACTTGTTTTTCTGCTCCAATGCCAGCCCAATCAACCGATCTGCATGGTCTGCCATGAACAGTGGAATATTCAGTACATCATCGTCCAGCTTCAGATTATCCAGAGAGAACCGTACACGGAGCTTCACTTGATCTGGGAACAGCTCCTTGAATTTCTTGAGACTCTTGCTGGTGGTGTTGGTCTCGGAATTGACCTCTACAGGGAAAATGTCATTTTCTCTCTGAATGAGGAAATCTACCTCGTAAGGAGGATTGTTCTGGCTCCAGTATCGGGGAATCACTTCAAACTGCGTGATTAAGGTCTGAAGCACAAAGTCCTCGGTAAGAGCGCCTTTGAATTCCGTGAACAGGCGGTTGCCTTCACCAAAGGCTGTAGGAGCCAGCTGCGCCAGACGGCGAAGCAGACCCACATCCACCAGATAAATCTTAAAGGCGGAAAGGTCATCGTAGGCAGCCACAGGCAGGCCGGGAGCGGAGCTGCGGTAGATCTTGTGCACCAGACGGGCATCTACCAGCCACTGCAGGGCATCTTCGTATTCACGGGCTCTTGCACCCTCTTTGACAACTTTGTAGATAAACTTCTTGTTTTCTCTTGCCAGCTGAGACGGTATGGATTTCCAAATCATAGAGATCTTCGGGAACTCACTGATATTGGGATGCTTGGCAAAATCCCGCTCGTAGGCACCAATGATCCCGGACAGGGCTTCCTGCATGGCAGCTACATCCCGTGCCTCCGTCCACATCAGAACGGATTCGGGCATACCGCCGGTCACATAGTACATCTTGAGTTTTTCATAAAGAGGATTAAAGAAAGCATCGGGGATCGGCTCAATGGTGTCAACAGTCTCCAAATACTTCGCCAAATTCTCATCACCGTTGGCGAGCAGGAATTCAATAAAGGTCATAGGATGGATCTGCATGAAGTTGACCTTGCCCACAGGGAAAGACGAAGGTTTCATCTGGGCAATTCCCAACAGAGAACCGGCACAGGCAATGTGATACTGCGGCGCATTCTCGCAGAAATACTTCATGGAGTTGATGACCTTGAGGCAGTCCTGTACCTCATCGAAGATGATGAGTGTCTTTTCCGGTATTATCTTCTGACCGCTGGCCAGCATCAGATTCTGCAAAATCCGATCTACATCCTTGGTGGTTTCAAAGAACTGCTTATATTCCTCATTTTCATCAAAGTTAAAATAGGCGGTATTTTCATAATAGCGTCTGCCAAATTCTTTAAGAATCCAGGTCTTGCCCACCTGACGCACGCCTTTTAATATCAGAGGCTTGCGGTAGGGTGAATTCTTCCAATCCAGCAGCTTATTCAAAATCAATCGTTCCATAGATACACTCCTTCACACTTTTATTGGAGTTTTCGTGGTTCCCAATCATATTTTTATTATATGCTAATCGTTTTGAAATTACAACTAAAATCACAAAATTATTAAGATTTTAGTGTCTTATATCACACTTTTATAGGCTGGGAGCGGCATCTCGGAAATATAAAACTCTCTTATAAACAGCGAATCGGATAGGGGAGATTTTAACCTCCCCTTCCACACCACGTAGCGTACCGTTCGGTA
>OBWQ01000625.1_pt1 | contig 11939 bp, 9 predicted proteins | sample 1476511 | NCBI WGS metagenome assembly OBWQ01 (sample SAMEA2580126, study PRJEB22360) | human gut metagenome | biome: human gut; feature: human-associated habitat; material: faeces | place: Denmark | collected 2008/2010
CCTGCCAAGCTTGCAGAGGAGCTTACCAAAAAGCCCCCCGCCGATGGTACCGAAGATAAATGCGGTCAGGCCCAGTGCAACAATCTTGATAGTCGTTACATTTAAGAAAGCATCCGCGCTGGTGGTGGCGCCTACGGAAGTACCCAGCAGGATAACCACAATGTACATCAGGGCATTGCTTGCCGTATCAGCCAGCTGCTTCACAACGCCGCTCTCACGGAACAGGTTGCCTAACATCAGCATTCCTACGAGAGGTGCTGTGGATGGCAGAATCAGGCATACCACGATGGTTACGATGATGGGGAACAGAATCTTCTCCAGCTTGGATACAGGACGAAGCTGCTCCATCTTAATCTTACGCTCTTTCTCAGTTGTCAAAAGCCTCATGAATGGCGGCTGGATGATTGGAACCAGCGCCATGTAGGAGTAAGCCGCAACCGCGATAGGCCCCATGATCTGGGTCTGTCCCAGCTTACTGCACAGGAACAGGGATGTAGGGCCGTCCGCACCGCCGATGATGGAGATGGCTGCAGACTCCTTGCCGGAGAATCCTAACAGGATGGCGAAGAAATAAGCAGAGTAGATACCCAGCTGTGCGGCAGCTCCCATAAGGAAGCTGATTGGGTTTGCGATGAGGGGGCCAAAGTCTGTCATGGCTCCAACGCCCAGGAAGATAAGGGAGGGCAAAATGCTCCACTCATCCAGCTGGAAGAAGTACCACAGAAGTCCGCCTGTGCCGTTGGACGTCTGCTCCGGAGAATACATGATATCCGGATAAATATTGACCAGCAGCATACCGAATGCAATCGGAATCAGCAGCAGGGGTTCAAATCCCTTCCTGATAGCAAGGTATAAGAACACCAGGGCCACTACGATCATTACATAGTTGCCTGCTTCCAGATGGAAAAACGCCATCTGGTTCAGCAGGTTGTTAATTATATTGCCAAAATCCATAATGTTCCCTCCATAATGAATCCCACATTGCTATGGGCTCATCTTTATAATTAGTTCAGAGTAGCTAATACCGCGCCGGATTCAACGGAATCGCCGGTGGACGCATTAATGCTGGCAATGGTTCCGTCCTGAGGAGCCACGATGTCATTTTCCATCTTCATAGCTTCCAGAACCAGGATTACGTCGCCCTTCTTCACAGCCTGTCCTGCCGCCGCCTTAACAGCTACTACCTTGCCAGGCATAGGTGCGGATACGCTGACAGAACCTGCGGCGCCCGCCGGGGCTGCTGCCGGAGCTGCAACTGGCGCTGCCGGGGCTGCTGCAATGCCGGATACAGCGCCTTCTTCTACGGTTACTGCATATGCTTTACCATTAACTGTGATTGTATAATTCTTCATGATTTCAATTCCTCCTGAATGAAAATAGTTATGGAACGTTTCCCGTCCTCTTATCTGCCTTTAGACCTCTGTACACGGCGGATGGAACGAACCACCAGTCCGTTAGAAGAAGTTCCCTCATATGCTGCGATGGCCGCCGAAATCACTGCCACCAGCTCGGCGTCTCCCATCAAATCCTGTCCTGCCGCAGGCGCTGGCACTGGCGCTGCCGCCTTAACCGGCGCGGGTGCTGCCGGTGCCGGCTCTGCCTTTGCTTTCTGTCCTGTCTCCCACTTGTGGATGAACTTAAAGCAGGCAATGAGCAGGCTGATGAATATAAGGACTGCGAACACGGTGCCGATACCGATTATTGCATATACGGTTGCCGTTTCCAACAGTTGCCCAACGGTCTTGTTCTCTTCTTCATTTGAAGCAAGTTCAGTAAATTCCGCATCAACAATCTGCTGGGAAATCATATTCAGATTCATGACATACTGCATGGAACCCTCGGTGAATGTAACAGGCAGCATAACGGTATAGGTACCATCCGCCATCTGTACCACGCTTGCCTTGTCAATGTCGATACTCCTGACATCTCCCAGTTCCTTCCTTACATTAATCTGCTCTTCACAGATGGCTGCCATAACTGCATTGCCCTGGGCTTCCGACATGACCTTCTGCGCAATCAGCCCTTCCGTGCTGACGCCCAGCGACTGGACTGCTGTCAGCTTGGCATACTCTGCCATCATATCATCCGCAGGAGTTCCGTCCGTGGCAATCCGGGAAGCTGTCGCAGCTTCATCCTGTTTTGCTGAGCAGGCTGACAGGCTCAACAGGCAGGCGGCCGTCAGAACTGCTGCTGCCACTCGTTTCATTAATCGTCTCATATACCTGTCACCTCTCTTTAAACCGTGCCATGCTTCTTAGACGGACGGTCCTCTCTCTTTGTGAACAGCATTTCAAAGGCTGCGATTACCCTCTGACGGGTCTCCCCTGCCTTGATTATGTCATCTACATATCCTCTCTTCGCTGCTGCTGCAGCGCTGGACTGAAGCGCAGTGTACTCTGCTGTCTTTTCATTGATGAGTGCGGCGGCATCACCGGATGCGGCGATTTCCTTTGCATACATGATCTTAACTGCCTCGGATGGATTCATCATGCCGATGACAGCGTTAGGCCATGCATACACCACGTCAGCACCAATGGACTTGCTGCCCATGGTCAGGTATGCGCTTCCGAATGCTTCCTTAACAACTACCGTTACCTTGGGAACGCTGGCATTGGCATAAGCATAGGTAAGGCGTGCGGCAGCCTTTGCAATCCTTCTCTCGCTGCACATCTTGGCCTTGTAGCCCTTTACGTTCACCAGAGTAAGTACAGGAATATTGAATGCGTCGCAGAAATTGATGAAATCAGCTGCCTTGTCACAGCCCTTGCCGGACAGGACAGGCTCAAATGTTTCCTTCTTCTCTCCGTTCTCATAGATTTCCGTACGGTTAGCCACACATCCGATGGTTGTCCCGTTCAGGCGAATGAAACCGGTCACCATAGAAGGTTCATAATTCTTCTTAACCTCCATGAAGAAGCTGTTGTCGGATATCAGTGTCAGGGCCAGGGCCGTGTCACCGGTGCATCCCTCGATATTATCGCAGATACGGTTTAAGTCATCCTGACACTCTCCGTATGACATATCGTCCTCATTGTTGGCCGGAAGGATGGAAACCAGGGCGCGAATCTGAGCGATAATGGAATCCTCGTCTCCTGTGAAATCTGCCAGTCCGGATTCCCTGCTCTGGAAATCTGCGCTGGAGGTATCACACTTCTCTTTATAATTGCCGTCAATGGCGTTAGGTGAATTAACAAACAGTTTGCCGGACTTTTCTTCCATGAAGGTGAAATCTGTGATGCCGGCAGATACTGCCATGCCGCCGCCGCAGGTTCCAAAGATTGCTGTTATCTGAGGAATCACGCCGGAAGCCATGGTCTGGCTTAAGTACAGCTTGCCGAAGCCGTCCAGGGCATCGGTCGCCTCCTGAAGACGCAGACCTGCACAGTCTACCAAACCGATTACAGGTGCTCCCATCTTCATTGCCATGGAATAGATGTTGCAGATTTTCTTTGCATGCATTTCGCCCATGGAGCCGCCTAATACAGATGCATCCTGGCTATATACATACACCAGGCATCCGCCGATGGTACCGTAGCCGGTAACCACACCGTCAGCGGGGGTCTCCTGCTCAGTCATGTTAAAGTCAGTGCTTCTGGCCGTTATATAGGCTCCGACTTCAACAAAACTGTTCTCATCAAGCAGGGCTGCTATGCGGCTGCTTGCTGAAGTTTGTGCTGAATTACTCATTTTCCAGTCCTCCATCATTCATAAGTTTAACAATATCTAAGCAACGGAAAACCCATTCACAGGCCCGTCGCAAAAAAAAGCAGAAATATTGCCACATACAATTATAATAATAAATTTGTCAAATAGCAAGCTCTTTTCCACTAAAAAGGTGAAAATATTAACGAATTTCAAGATTCGCAAATACGAAAAGAGCTGTGGCTTTCACAAAATATGTGAACCGCCGCAACTCTTTTTTTGTTACAAACCCATTTTTCATTTAACCCACGGAAAAAAATTTGTCATGAATGACCTGTACGGCCTTCTCTGCATCCTTTTCGTCCACCAGTACGGATATCTTAATCTCGCTGGTGGATATCATGTTGATATTGATATTGGCGTCGTAGAGAGCCTCAAACAGGGCGGCTGCCACGCCGGGATGGTTAATCATGCCCGCTCCCACCACGGAAACCTTGGCAATATGGCTGTTAGTCTCCAGACGGCCAAAGCCAATGGACTCCTGATGCTCCTTTAGCAGCACGGAAGCCGCCTCCAGGTCAGACTGGGCAACGGTAAAGCAGATGTCCTTGCCCTCCTCGTGGCCGATTCCCTGTAATATGATGTCCACGTTAATGTGGTTCTGAGCCAGCAGGGAGAACACCTTAAAGGACGTACCAATCTCATTGGGCACCCCGATCAGGGCAATCCTCGCGATATTTACATTCTTAGCCACACTGCTTATATATGATTTCTCCATGCGTTTTGCAACCTCCTTCACCTTTGTACCTGGATGCCCCGTAAAGCTTGAGAGCACCTCCAGCTTTACATTATATTTCTTTGCCATCTCCACGGAACGGTTGTGAAGCACCTGCGCCCCCAGGGTAGCCAGCTCCAGCATCTCATTGTAAGTGACCTCATCCAGCTTCCTTGCGTCCTTAACGATTCTGGGGTCAGCCGTATACACTCCATCCACATCCGTGTATATCTGGCACAGGTCCGCCCGAAGGGAGGCAGCCAGCGCAACCGCGGACGTATCGGATCCGCCTCGGCCAAGGGTGGTGATATCCTCATAGCGGTTGATTCCCTGGAATCCCGTGACAATCACGATTTTCTTCTGATTCAGCTCTGTCTCAATGCGCTCCGTATCCACCTTCTTGATTCTGGCATTCCTGGCCACGGTATTCGTAACCATTCCCGCCTGCCATCCCGTCAGGGAAATAACCGGGTATCCCAGCGCCTCGATTGCCATGGCGCAGAGAGCCACGGACATCTGCTCCCCGGTGGACAGCAGCATATCCATCTCCCGGTTGGAAGCAAGGGGATTGATCTCATTTGCCTTCTCAATCAGCTCGTCGGTGGTATCCCCCTGGGCAGACAACACTGCCACTACCTGATTGCCGGCCTTGTATGTATCCGTGATGATTTCAGCCACATGGCGCAGCCGGGCGGCATCAGCCACAGAGGTTCCTCCGAATTTCTGTACAATTAAGCCCATATGCCATTCCTTTCGTCCATACATTGTATCCCGCCAAAAAGCGGCGGCCTCAAAGGCCGCCGCATCCGGCCTTAACTGTTATTTCTCCAGGTTCTTCCACTTGAAGTTGGGAACCACATCCGACCACTTGTTGATGCCGATGATTGGCTTTGCAAATTCAGTGGCCTCCAGGGTGGCGTCCTTCTTGTCGATATCCCGGAATACCTGCCATATCTTCTTGCGCTTGGTTGCCACAATCAGATTGGGCTGGTTCATGTCGCACTCCCACAGACCGAACTTCAGTCCGTCCTTTGCCTCGGACGGCGCATCTACCTGACGGCTGACCGTGTAGGCATCAATGTACGGATTGCTGTCCACCAGGTAATAGGAGTAAGCGTAGGCTGCTGCCTGAATCTCCGGAATGTTTCCCCTGGTAGGGCTGTAGGACGTGAAGCCCTGCTCCGTAAGTATGATGTGGCGCACATTGCCTGCCGGCGCCCTCAGGGCATCCTGTACAAAGTAATCCGTCAGCACGTTTAGGTTGGCAAAATTGATGACCGGCGAATTAAAGTCATTTGTGAACAGTCCTGTGGACTGCGGGTCATCCCAGAACTCCGGCTCTGTCATGGGGCATGGATAAGGATGATAGGCCAGGCCCCAGTCAATCTGTCCCTGGGTGTTGGCTATGGAGTTAAAGCTGTCCACAATCTCCTTGCCTCCGTACTTAAGCTTGCCGTCAATCTCGTTCATCCAGTTATAGTCCAGTGAAAAATATACCCGGTCACTGGCATTGGTGCTCTTGATGGCTGTGTAGATGACGCGGAATGCCTTCTGGTATGCCTTCACATAATTAGTCAGGTCCATGGAACCCATGTAATTCCACTGCTGGTTGTTAATCTCGTTGCCGATAATCCAGTTTGACACCTTGCCGTAATTAGGATTGTCGCCGCTGTAATGCTGGGCCAGGAAGGACGCGATTGCCTTGGTCTGGTCAAATCCGGCTTCGGTTTCCGCATTGAACATGTAGTAAAACGCATTGGAATTCTTCTGTGTGCCTGGATACACCAAATCCGGCGTATTGGGATTCCAGTCATTGAGCAGAATGACCGTAACCGTCATTCCCTTGTTAGACAGCGCGCTGATGGTCTTGTCATAAGCGTCCACCACGCCTTTGTTAAAATGGTATGTCTTTCCGTCATACTGGTAATCAATTCCGGTTCCCATAATCTGGGAAAATGCGATGTTGGTGGTCACATGCTTCACGCCCAGGTCAAAGGCGTCGCTGAGCATGTCAATCTCAATCACAAGACCTTTCTTGGTCAGCGGGTCATTAAAAGGGGTCTGGTTCCTGGCAATCAGCTCCGGGTTGGTTATGTAGTGGGGCTGGCTGACCTTGGTGAACTGAGTTCCGTCAAATACCGCCAGGACAAACCGGCTGTAAAGCTTATCCTGGGGTGTGCCCAGATTCAGGGGCACGCTTACCGAGGAGGCGCTTAAGGCAGGGGCGGAAGCAATGAAGTTGCTGCGGCTTCCCAGCTCTTCCTCGTAGGGCTGCATCTCAAAGACATAGATGTTGCCGTCCGTTCCCGTCACATCTCCGCTGCTGGAAAATCCTATCTCAACGTTCTGTTTATCTCCCGAAATCTTACAGGAAGTAATCTGTCCTGCCACCAGCGGCGTAAACGCCTGGGCACCGGCCGCGCTTGCCTGGCTCTCTGCCTGTGCCGTGGCCCCAAAGGCCATAAAGCTTCCCAAAAATGCCGTGCCGCACAGCAGGGCCGCCGCCAGGGTCAGGGCCTTACCTCCTTTAATGAATGGTTTCTTCATTTATAAATTCCTCCCAACTTTCTCCAAAATAGGATACAAGATACATCATACATAAATAAGTTTACTTTTTCAATGAACTTTTTATTACATGTCTCTTAATTTTCCATCTGCAGGAAGTGACGTTCTCACTCATTATTTTCTGCTCCTTATATTATATTGAGAAAAGCTTTTCTGAACCTAGTATAGTATATTTTGTCACAGGCGAACATGGGCAGCATGGATTGTACATTTCCTGTCATCCTTGGTTCACGGAAATGTCGAACCACAATTATCCAACCTCCACCACCCGGAATCCCCTGGACTCCAGCATATCCCTGCACTCCCCGTCCAGGTGCATGCAGTATACTTTATGCCTCAGCTCCTCCGGAACCGTATCTTCCAGTACCCCCACGTAGCAGTGGCTGGGGGTTGGCGGATTGTGGAGGGATGTGTCGTGGTAAACGGCGTCCAGCTTCCCATCCTTAAGCATGCCGGCGATCCGCTCCGGCATCCGGGCGGAATCACCGCTGTAATAAATCCTCATTCCTTCTGCCTCCAGAAGATACCCAAAGCAGTCCATATTGTCCGCATGCTCTACCGGCACCGGTTCAGCCCGAAGACAGTCCACATCCTCCGGAAGTTCCTGGTAATAATTGTAAAAATCATCCTTGATGCCCATAAGCCGCAGAAGCTCCACCACGGTTGCCCTGGGATGAATAACGCAGATTTTCCTTCCCAGGATACAGTAATTGTAAGAAATCAGGGATCCAAGGCTTCCCACATGGTCCGCGTGAAGATGGGTCAGCAGTACATATATCTGCCTGTATTCCCTGAGATTGCTGCGCTTCATCAGAAGTTCATAGACCGTTTCGCCGCAGTCCATCAGAAACAGGCATCCGTCCATCTCAAACCAGGCGGATGTATTTCCCATAGCAGGATTAAAGGCGCTGCCACATCCGAAAAAATACAGTTTCATAACACTTCTCCTCTCATAACTCTTTTCATACCCCCTAATCACTCTTTGATTCCGGCGCTGACAAAGCTGTTCATAAACTGCTTCTGCAGGAAGAAGAACGCTATGAGCAGCGGCAGGATAATGATAAAGGTGGCCGCACAGACATTGGCCCACTGCATGTTGGCCTCTTTGGACTTCGCGAAGATGGCAAGTCCTACGGTCAGTGTGCGGTTTGAGGGGGAATTGGTCACAATCAGAGGCCACAGGTAGTTGTTCCAGTGGTAGCTGACGGAAATGACCGCAAAGGACATATAGGCAGGTTTTGCGCAGGGCATGTACACCCTCCAGATGGTCTGCCATGTGCTGGCACCGTCAATTCTGGCCGCCTCTGCCAAGGCCTTTGGTATGGATTTAAAATGCTGTCTCAGCAGGAAAATGGCCAGTGCGCTTCCAAAGAACGGCAGCATGATGCCCACCTTGGTATCGGTAAGTCCCATATCAGCCAGGGTCATGAAGTTAGGTGTGATGAGCACGTCATTTGGAATGATGATCTGCATGAAAATAACGGCGAACACCAGCGTCTGACCCTTGAAATCCATGACAGCCAGAGCATAGGCCGCCAGAGTGGATGTGACGAACTGTACGCAGAAGGTCACCACCACCAGTATCAGCGTATTCAGGTAATACCGGGCAAAGGGAATGGCATTCCACACATAAGACAAATTCCCAAAGGTAAAACGGCTGTTGGGAAGAAAGGTCATATGAAAGGCAGGCTCGCTGAAGGCGGTCCCCACCAGCCAAACCAGGGGAGCCAGCCACATAAGCGCCAGGGCCAGGGCGAAGACAGAAATCGCAGTACTTTTAACTTGTTTCATACCGGCTCCCTCCTTTAATTGTAATGTATCTTCTTATCCTGGCTGATGAATCTGGGCAGGGACACCACAAGCAGAAGTCCCAGCATGATTACGGTCAGGGCCGATGATACGCCGTAGTTGAAGTTGGTGAAGCCCTGCTGGTAAATATAGTACAGAAGCAGGGTACTTGCATTGTTGGGCGCTCCCTCTGTCATGATGACCACATGGTCCACCAGCTTAAAGCAGTTGGTAAATGCAATGGTGGACACAAACAGGAAGGTGGGCGCCAGCAGGGGCATGGTGATGCGCCTGAACACGGTCCAGTTGCCTGCCCCGTCAATCCTGGCAGCCTCCGTCACCTCATCGGATATGCTCTGGATACCGGACAGGAAGAACACCATCAGGTATCCCGCCTCCTTCCAGACATACATCACCGCCATGGCCAAAAGCACCGTATTCTTGCTGGACAGCACATTCATGGGCTTTAATCCAATGGCTATTAACAGCTGGTCAAAGAGCCCGTTCTTTGCCATATAAATGAACATCCATACGCTGGCAATGGCTATCATGGGCATGACCACCGGATAAAAATAGGCCGTGCGGATGAATCCCACCCGCTTGCCCTTGCGGTTTACCAGAACCGCCAGGCCAAGGCCCACCGCCATACTGGGAATCACCGTCATAAGGGCGAATACAATAGTATTTTTCATTACCTTCCAGAACAGCTTGGAACCGGCCAGCTTCACATAATTCTCAAGGCCGATGAACTCGGCGCCGTCCATACCAAGCTTGTACTTCGAAAGGCTTAGATACAGGCTCCTGAATATGGGGAACACTGTAAATGCCAGCATAAATATAAGCGCCGGGGCCATCAGGGCCCAGGCTGTCGCATTATTCCTGATTTCACGCTGCTTCTTTGTCTTGGTTTTCATCCTCTCACCAGCCTCTTCATATTCCGCCTGCCGTGCCGCGGCCTGTGGCCTGTGGCATGCCCCGGTCTCTTAAGGCGCTGTATATGCCCGGCCATGGGGCAAAAGACTTGCCTTTGCCGCACATGGTACCGGGCCACAGCGCCTTATTCTTTCCTAACAGGTATTACATTCATATTTCATTTGTTCTATTGGTACTCTGACAGAACTTCCTCTGCCTGCTCCTGGGCTGCGTCCAGCGCCTCCTGGGCAGACATATCGCCAACCACGGCTGCCTGAATATTGTCGTTTAACACTCTCCAGATTTCTGCCGCATTGTATGTAGTAAGCTCAGGCTTTGCGTATGGAAGCTGCTCATAAGCAACGGACGCCTGAGGAACCTCTGCGTAATAATCCTTAATCAGGTCCGTGCCAAAGCATGACTGTCTTGTGGCCACATAACCTGTATCCAGGCTCCACTGCGCCGCCCTGTCCGTGGAGGTCGCAAACTTGATGAACTTCCATGCAGCCTGCACCCTGTCCTCGGAAATGTTGCTGGAGATATAGAAGTTGCCGCCTCCTGTAGGCGCGCCGATTCTCTTGTGAGCCGGAAGGAAGGCTGTTCCGAAATCAAAATCCGCATTGTCATGGATATTAGCCATATTGCCGGTGGTGTGGTAAATCATAGCCACTTCGCCTGCAAGGAACTGGGTGGGCAGGTCAGTCCACTGTACGATGCCCTCTGCCATGCATTTATACTTGTTCTGAAGATCCAGCCAGAACTGAAGCGCCTCCACATTCTCCGGTGTATTGAAATATACGCTCCTGCCGTCTTCGCTCATCAGGTTCTGTCCGTCGGTGCTGTTCTGTAAGCAGAAGCCTGTAAATGCCCACTGTGCGGAACCGGAGTTCAGCGCGATTCCCACGCCATAGCGGCCGTCGTCTGTCAGCTTCTGGCCGTATTCAGCCAGTTCTTCCCAGGTGGCAGGAGGGGCTTCCGGATCCAGGCCCACTTCCTTGAAGGCATCCTTGTTGTAATACAGTACCATGGTGCTTCTCTGGAATGGAATGGAGTAAATTTTACCGTCCACATAGGAATCTTCCATGAAGCCCGGAAGGAAATCATCGATATAAGCCTTTCCCTCATCTCCGTCAGCCTCAATCAGTTCGTCAAGAGGCATGGCCATGCCTGTGGAGGCCATGGTAAAACGCTGGGTTGCAAGGCTTACAAACACATCCGGAGGCGTTCCTCCCTGCATGGCTGTCTGAATCTTTGTCACGGTATCGTCATAATTGCCTGTATAGACAGGCTCCACGAAAATATCAGGGTTCTCCGCATTAAAGTCCGCACAGATTTTCTCAATCAGCTGTGCTGCGGAACCGCCTACATTGACCGGGTAATAAAATGTAAGGTGAAGTGCGCCGTCATCAGCCTTGGCTGCATCATCCTTGGTGTCACCGGCACTTCCGGCGGTTTCCTCAGACCGCTCTGCCGACGCCGCATCCGTGCCCGTATTTCCTCTCTGTCCGGAACATCCAGTGACGGCAAGGCCTGCTGCCATAGTCATGGCCAGGACAGCTGCCGCAATCTTCTTTGTTTTTTTCACAATACATACCTCCTCTTAAACTATTGTGAATTTGTCATATGTTCTGTAATTTCATCATAGCATCGTATTTGAAACGTGTCAATATTATTTTAAGGCATTTTGCACATTTATCCTATAGTTAAACCGGTTTTTACATGAATTTTTTCTACTTTTTGCATGTTTTTTACATTTTAACGTATTTTTATCAAGCTGTCACATCTGCATATTCCGGCTTATATTGAATCGTATCTGCAACAGTTTTACAAATTGCTCGCCATATGGTAAAATTGAACCAAATATATCACTTGAAATACATTACTTGAAATGCATTATTTGAAAGGAGAGCCGGCAGATGACTACCATCAAAGACATTGCAAGGGCGGCCGGAGTGGCCCAGGGCACCGTATCAAACGTTCTCAACGGGAAGGGAAATGTGAGCAGCGAGAAAATACGGCAGGTCATGGATGCCGCCTCTGCCCTTGGCTACGTGCCCAATGAGCGGGCCAAGCTGCTAAGGAAGGGCAGGTCCAATACCCTTGCGGTCATTCTCCCCAACATCCGTTCCAAACAATATATAGACTTTTATCTGAGCTTTAAAGCATATGCGGAAAATCACGGCTACAGCGTGTCCCAGTATCTGACCAGCGATGACAACCGGGAGGCGGAATATGCAGCCATCCAGGATGTCCGTTC
>OBWQ01000634.1_pt1 | contig 11712 bp, 9 predicted proteins | sample 1476511 | NCBI WGS metagenome assembly OBWQ01 (sample SAMEA2580126, study PRJEB22360) | human gut metagenome | biome: human gut; feature: human-associated habitat; material: faeces | place: Denmark | collected 2008/2010
ATACCACGGCCTATGACCTGTATCTAATTTTCAATGAGGCCCTCAAATATCCGGTATTCCGGCAGATTGTGGGTACCACATCCTATACTGCCAACTACCACGACAAGGACAGCCAGGCCGTCACCAAGACATGGAAAGGCGGAAACTGGTTCATGACAAGGGAGCGGGAGACGCCGGAAGGCCTGACCGTATTCGGGGGAAAGACAGGCACTACAAACGCAGCCGGCTATTGTCTCATCATGGCTACCAGGGACCAGAATGATAAGGAATATATATCTGTTGTACTGAAATCGGACAGCCGTCCCGGCCTATATGATAACATGACAAATATAATTTCTAAAATCGTCAAATAGTGATTGCGCTTTCTATGAATTTATACTATAATTAAAGTAATCTTAATTGATTTTTTATACAACATATATAACTCAAGGAGGAGATTGGTATGGTTCAGATTATTGCAGGAAAAAAAGGTAAAGGCAAGACCAAACATCTGTTAGATATGGCCAATGCAGCTATCAAGGGGGCCAACGGCACTGTCGTATATCTGGATAAGAGTGCCCAGCATATGTATGAGTTAAACAACAAGATTCGTCTCATTAATGTCAATGAATTCCCACTTTCAAACAGCGATGGATTTTTAGGATTTATCTGTGGTATTATCTCTCAGGATCACGATTTGGAGACCATGTACCTGGATAGCTTTTTAAAGCTGTCATGCCTGGAGGGAGCAGACATTTCTGATACATATATGACATTGAAAAATATCGGTGAAAAATACCATATAACCTTTGTGTTAAGTATTTCCATGGACGCTGCGGAGCTTCCTGAGTGTGCTAAGGGCGATGTGATTATTTCATTGTAATGATACATATTCTGTGATAAAATACAGACAGGATTTATAGGCTGCCAACCTGCTGGGATTAAAATGCCTGGTATGGAGGGCAGCTTTTTGTGAAGTGATGCGTATTTTGTAAAAGGAGGCCGGATTTATGGCCAAAAAGAAAAACAAAAAAGTCATACGTTACCGCAGGCCTCTCAACATCAATGTGGGAATGATTATCTTCTTTATCATTTTCATCTACCTGGTATTCAGCGTTTATACGTATCTGAAACGGGAGAAGATCCAGTTTTATGAGGTGGTGGACGGCGGAATCGTCAATAACCGAATCTACAACGGGCTGATTCTCCGGGAGGAGCAGGTGCGCACAGCAGACCGCTCCGGCTATATCAACTATTATCTGCGGGAGGGAAAACGTGCTTCCGTGGGAAGCCGCATTTATTCCCTGGATGAGACAGGGAACCTGGAGGCACTGTTAAAAGAGAACGCCGAGGAGGGCAATTCCCTTTCCGATGACAGCCTGTCAGACCTGAAAAAGCAGCTTACATCCTTTGTGCTGTCCTTTCAGAACCAGGATTTCGGAACCATCTATGACGCCAGGATTTCCCTGGACGCCTCGGTGATGGAGTATTCCAGCTTCAGCACCCTGGACCAGTTAGACAAGCTGGCGGAACAGTCCGGGGCTGTCTTTGAACAGGTCCGATCCGATGTGTCCGGAGTGGTGTCTTACGGAATTGACTCCTTTGAATCCATGACAACGTCAGACGTGGAGGCAGCTGCCTTTGACCGGAGCACCTACGTCAAGACAGTACATAAATCCGGGGATTTGATTGACAGCGGCTCCCCGGCCTATAAGATTGTTACCTCGGAAAAATGGTCCATCGTATTTCCGCTGAGCGACGAGGACGCGGCCCTTTATAATGACAAGACCGTCCTTCGTGTCATATTCCGCGACTATTCCCTCAGCACACCGGCTGCCTATTCCACCTTTACGGGCAAGGATGGGGCCGCCTATGGGAAACTGGATTTTTCAAAATATATGGAACAGTTTATCTCGGACCGTTTCGTGGATTTCGAGATAAAAGTGGATAAGGCTGACGGTCTTAAAATTCCTGTCAGCGCAGTGACGGACAAGAATTTTTACCTCATACCGCTGGAATACATGACCCAGGGCGGCGATTCCTCGGAAGACGGTTTTAATAAGGAAGTTTATACGGAAAACGGCCCATCCATTGTCTTCGTGCCCACTACGGTCTACTATTCGGACGACGAATTCTATTATGTGGACATGGGCGAGGAAAACAGCTTCAAGGCAGGGGATTATGTGGTCAGGCCCGAATCCCCGGACCGTTACCAGATTGGGAGGACTGCTTCCCTGAAGGGTGTTTACAATATTAATAAAGGCTATACTATTTTTAAACAAATTGATATACTGGATTCCAACAGTGAATATTATACTGTGCGGAAGAACATGAAATACGGCTTGTCCGTGTACGATCATATCGTGCTGGATGCCTCCATGGTGGAGGAAGGACAGCTGCTGTACCAGTAAGGGAGGAAAACAATATGATAAAAAATCAGCTGGAAGAAGTAAGAAAGCATATTGAAGATGCCTGCCGCAGGGCGGGAAGAAATCCTGAGGACGTGACTCTCATCGCAGTCAGCAAGACAAAACCCGTTTCCATGCTTATGGAGGCTTATGATGCAGGGGCCAGGGAGTTCGGTGAGAACAAGGTACAGGAAATCCTGAACAAGAAACCGAAGCTTCCGGAAGACATCCGCTGGCACATGATTGGGCATCTGCAGCGCAACAAGGTCCATCAGGTCATTGACAAGGCCGTGCTGATTCACTCTGTGGATTCCCTGCGCCTGGCGCAGCAGATTGAGACAGACGCGGCAAAGCTGGGACTGGATGTGGACATCCTTCTGGAGGTCAATGTGGCCCGTGAGGAGAGCAAATACGGGTTCCTCATGGAGGAAGTGGAGGATGCCATCATGCAGATTAAGGATTTCTCCCATGTGCATATTAAGGGGCTTATGACAATTGCGCCTTTTGTAGATAATCCAGAAGAAAATCGCGGAATTTTTAAAAAATTATTTGAATTTGCTGTTGACATAGGTGACAAAAACATTGATAATGTTACTATGAGTGTGCTCTCAATGGGAATGACTGGGGATTACGAGGTTGCCATTGAAGAAGGAGCAACCATGGTCAGGGTCGGTACCGGTATTTTCGGTGCACGATAAGGTGTTTCCCCCAGTAAGCACTTCATATAGAGATTGGAGAGTGTAAGATGAGTCTGTTAGGTAAGTTAATGGATACCATGAGATTAAATCCTGATGAGGAAGAGGATGATTACTACCTGGACGATGACTTTGAAGAGGAGGCCCCGCGCAAGGGACTGTTCTCAAAGAAGAATACGGAATATGATGATGAAGAGGAGCAGGACAAGCCCCGGTTTTTAGGAAGATCCAATCCCAAAGTAGTACCTATGAGACGCAGCATGGAAGTGACGATGATTAAACCCACATCCATGGAGGATTCCAGAGACATCTGTGATTACCTTCTGGCAGGCAAGGCAGTGGTACTGAATATGGAGGGTATACATACAGAAGTGGCTCAGAGAATCATAGATTTCACCTCAGGAGCCACCTATTCCATGAACGGCAATCTGCAGAAGATATCTAATTATATCTTCATCGCAACACCTGATTCCGTGGAACTGTCCGGGGATTTCCAGGACATTCTGGCCGCAGGCGGCGCCATGGGCATGGATGTTTCAGGACTTAATATCCATTTGTAATTGACAAGGAAAAGGAAGCCCCTGTATAGGGGACAAGTATGCGGCAGACCTGGTGTGTCTGCCGATTTGTTGTATAAAATCAGGAGGATACTGGCATGGCTGACAGGATAAATGTATGCAGGGATGGGAAGGCTATCTACGATATTGTACTGGCCCAATCCTTTGACGGTTTAAAGGAGGCAGTATCCTGCCTTCCTGTTAAGGAACACAAAATTTGCATTGTGACGGATTCCAATGTGGCGCCCCTTTATCTGGAGGAGGTGCGATCCATTCTGTCCGGATGCTGCAAGGCTGTTTCGGTCTTTACATTCCCGGCAGGGGAGGAGAATAAACATCTGGATACGGTGCGGAACCTGTATGAGCACCTGATTCTGGAGCATTTTGACAGAAAGGACATGCTGGCTGCCCTGGGAGGCGGTGTGGTCGGTGATTTATGCGGTTTCGGAGCCGCCACTTACCTCAGGGGAATTGACTTTATTCAGATTCCAACCACCCTGCTTTCACAGGTGGATTCCAGCATCGGCGGTAAGACCGGCGTGGATTTTGATGCCTATAAAAACATGGTAGGCGCTTTTCATATGCCCCGGCTGGTTTATGCGAACCTGAGCACCCTTTTAACCCTTCCCGAGGAACAGTTCTCCTCCGGCATGGGGGAGGTGGTGAAGCACGGCCTGATCAAGAATAAGGAGTATTACCAGTGGCTGAAGGATAACCGTGAGGGCATTGCTGCCAGGAATCTGGATCTGTGCCAGGCCATGGTTTACGAGAGCTGTATGATTAAAAAGCGTGTGGTGGAGCAGGACCCCACGGAACAGGGGGAGAGGGCTCTTCTGAATTTCGGCCATACCCTGGGCCATGCGGTTGAGAAGCTGGAGAATTTCACCATGCACCACGGCCACTGCGTGGGACTGGGCTGTATAGGTGCTGCCCGTATATCCCAGCTCAGAGGCATGCTTACGGAGGAAGAGGCGGCGGATATCAGGAATACCTTCCTTTCCTTTGGAATTCCTGACGCGGCGCCGGGCCTTGCGTGGGAGCAGGTACTTAAAACCGCCAAGAGCGATAAGAAGGTTGACGCCGGCGTCATCCGTTTTGTCCTGCTTAAGGCCATTGGACAGGCGTATGTGGACAAGACCGTTACGGCTGATGAGATGAAGGCTGGTTTTGACGTGATAGGAGGACAGGCATAATGACAAAACAAAAGCAATCCCTGATTGTCAGCTTCCTGATCGGCTTCGCTATTCTGGTGGGCCTGGACCAGTGGACCAAGGGACTGGTGGTACAATCCTTAAAAGGCCAGAAGCCCTTTGTCATCTGGAACGGGGTATTTGAATTCTATTATTCGGAAAACAGGGGCGCTGCCTTCGGGATGATGCAGGAAAAACAGCTTTTCTTCTTTCTCATCGCGGTCCTTGTGCTGGGAGCAGTGGCTTACCTCATATGTAAGATGCCGTCAAATGGCAAATACCGTCCCCTGGCCGTCTGCCTGATGATGATAAGCGCAGGCGCTGTGGGAAACATGATAGACCGGGTCAGCCAGGGATATGTGGTGGATTTCCTGTATTTTAAACTTATTAATTTTCCTATCTTTAATGTGGCCGACTGCTATGTTACCATCGGCGCTGCCTGCCTTGTGCTTTTAATCATGTTTTATTATAAGGACGAGGACATGGCATGTTTCTCATTGAAAAAGCATTAGCATAAAACATCAGACAGGAGGACATACCCCTTTGAAACAGGAATTTTATCCAACGGATATGGAAGACCATGTGCGTATTGATAAATACCTTGCCGAAGCCTGCCCTGATTTAAGCCGCTCCTACATCCAGAAGCTCCTTAAATCAGGGCAGGTCCTGGTTAACGGCCAGGGCGTGAAGGCAAGCTATATCGTGGAGGAAGAGGATAGGATTGAGCTGGAGGTACCGGAGGCCGTGGAGCCGGAAATCGACGCGGAGCCCATGGATCTGGACATCCTCTATGAGGACCAGGACGTCATCCTCATCAACAAGCCTAAGGGAATGGTGGTCCACCCGGCCGCCGGACATTGCAGCCATACCCTGGTAAACGGCCTCATGTACCATTGTAAGGGCCAGCTCTCAGGCATCAATGGCGTCATGCGCCCGGGTATCGTCCACCGGATCGACATGGATACCACCGGGGTTATTATAGCGTGTAAGAATGATATGGCCCACAGCTCCATCGCAGCCCAGCTCAAGGAACACTCCATTACCCGCAGATACCAGGCCATTGTCCATGGCGTCATTTCAGAGGATGAGGGGACAGTGGACGCTCCCATCGGCCGCCATCCTGTGGAGCGCAAGAAGATGAGCATCAATTACCAGAACGGCAAGGATGCCGTAACCCATTACAGGGTTCTGAACCGTTTCAGACAGTACACCCATGTGGAGTGCAGGCTGGAGACAGGCCGCACCCATCAGATTCGCGTCCACATGGCCAGTATCCGCCATCCCCTTTTGGGGGACGCTGTGTACGGGCCTGCCAAGTGTCCCATAAGCGGTCTCAGCGGCCAGACCCTTCACGCCGGCGTTCTGGGATTCATCCATCCCAGAACGGGAGAATATATGGAATTTTCAGCGCCCCTGCCGGAATACTTTGATAAACTTCTCCATACCTTAAACTGAACCAGGACGAAAAAGCGCAGTAAAAACATACTTTAATAGACAAGTTGTCACTTTTGTCGCAAAGCTTTATACTATTTTTTACTTTTTTATACATTTCTATATACTTTTCTGAATTTTTGAGTTATAATACTTAATAGATAAAATATGACTTATGACCTACAGGACAGACAGTGCAGAAAGGGGAATGTAGAATGACAAATAATCTTATTATCACCATTGGAAGGCAGTGTGGCAGCGGCGGCAAGATGATTGGCGAATTACTGGCAGAAAAGATGGGAGTTAAGTTCTACGACAAGGAATTGTTATCCATGGCTGCAAAACACAGCGGACTTTGCGAGGAGCTGTTTGAGAAACACGACGAACGGCCCACCAGCAGTTTCCTCTACTCACTGGTTATGGATTCCTATTCCATGGGCTATACGGCATCGGGATATTCCGATATGCCTATTAACCATAAGATATTCCTGGCACAGTTTGACACCATCAAAAAGCTGGCTGACGAGGCTTCCTGCGTCATGGTAGGACGGTGTGCGGATTACGCCCTGGAGGACTACCCCAATGTAGTCAGCGTATTCATCACGGCCAACGACGATGACAAGCTGAAACGCCTTCAGGACCTGTACAAAGTGGACGCGTCCAAGGCAAAGGACATCATGATTAAGACAGACAAACAGCGCGCCAGCTACTATAATTATTACTCCAACAGGAAGTGGAGCGATCCCCGCAGCTATGACTTGTGCCTCAACAGCAGCGTCACAGGACCGGAGGGCGCAGTGGATGTCATCCTGAATTTTGCAAAAGTGAAGCAGGAGTGGAGGAAACAGAAGTAGTCCCAGCGAAATGCAGGGGGACAGGGCATAAGTAACTAAAAAATCAGATGCAGCAACGCCGGCTATACCGGTATTGCTGCATCTGATTTTTACTGTAACAGATATTCACTGACTGGGATGCAAAGCAGAGCACTGTCACTCAACTGTAACGGATTTTGCCAGGTTGCGGGGCTGGTCCACATCCAGATGCTTGCCGACGGAAGCATAGTAGGCAATCAGCTGCAGGGCCACTGCAATAGGGAACACGGTGAAGCGGTCTTCCAGGTCCGGAATCCGAAGTTCCATGTCAGCCACTCCGTCCTCCACCACAGACTGTTTCTTTGCCAGAAGGATGACGTAAGCGCCTCTGGCCTTCACCTCCCGGATATTGGAAATGGTCTTGGCAAAGACATGGTCCTGGGTGGCTATGGCGATAACAGGCACATTGTCGTAAATCAGGGCAATGGTTCCGTGCTTTAATTCACCGGCAGCATACGCCTCCGCGTGGATGTAGGAGATTTCCTTAAGCTTCAGGGCTCCCTCCAGGGAAAAAGCGTAATCCAGGCCCCTTCCGATAAAAAAGGTGTCCCTCTCACGAATCAGGTGGCGCACAAAGGACTGGATGAATTCAGACTGTCCAATCATGGTTTCCATGGCAGGTATGACATCCATCAGGTCCTTCATGAATTCCCGGGCCTCTTCCTGGCTGAATGCCCCCCGGACCAGGGCCATACGGCAGCCAATCATGTAGAGGGCAGCCAGCTGCACGGAATATGCCTTTGTACTGGCTACTGCAATCTCAGGACCTGCATGGGTATAAAATACGTAATCGCTTTCCCTGGCAATGGTGGCCCCCTTTACATTGACAATGGAAAGGGTGGGAGAGCCAAGACTTTTAGCCAGGTTCATGGCGGCCAGCGTGTCAATGGTCTCCCCTGACTGCGAGATGACCATGACCAGGGTGCCGGAATCAATCAGCGGGGCCTCATACCGGAACTCAGACGCAATGGACACGGTGACGGGAATCCGGAGCATTGGCTCCATCAGCGCTTTTGCCACCATTCCTGCATGCATGGCAGTACCGCATGCAATGATGCGCACCTGGGAACACTCTGCGAATATGGAGTCCGGAATGCCGTCATCCCTAAAATCAGGCAGACGGTCCACCATCCTTGGAAGAATGGTATTCTTAAGGGCTTCCGGCTGCTCGTGGATTTCCTTAAGCATGAAATGAGGGTATCCGTTCTTCATAGCCGCATCCATGTTCCAGCTGACCTCCAGTGCCTCCGGCTCCACACGGTTAAAGTCCATATCGTATACACGGACTTTGTATGGCGTCAGGCGCACGATACAGCCCTCCGGAACCACGAAATACTCCCTGGTATAGGAAATCAGGGCAGTAAGGTCTGAGGCCACAAGAGCTCCTGAGTGGGTGTAGGATGCCACAAGGGGGCTTACCTTCCTTACGGCATATATCTCTCCGGGACGGTCCGCGAAAAGGATACAGAAACCATAGGAGCCTTCCAGTCTGCCTGTAAAAGCAGCGATGGCCTTAAACGGGTCCCGGCCGTATTCACTGTAAGCAGCATCCAGCACAGCCGCAGCCACCTCGCTGTCGGTCTGGGAGACAAGACGGCCTTCCAATCCGTATTCCTGCGTAAGCTGGCGGTAATTCTCGATGATGCCGTTGTGAATCAAGGTTACCTGCCCGAAGCTGTGGGGATGGGCATTGGCGTCCGTTACACCTCCATGGGTGGCCCAGCGGGTATGGCCGATTCCGCAGTGGGATATCTCGTCGGTTGATTTTACACATTCTCTTAGGGCGGCCACCTTTCCCACCTTTTTAATGGTCCTGACCTGGGAATCCTGGTTGAAGTAAGCAATTCCGGCGCTGTCATATCCTCTGTATTCCAGTCCGGCAAGTCCCTTTAACAATACATCCCCGGCCTCCAAAGGGCCCGTATATCCAATTATTCCACACATAATTTGTTCTGCCTTTCTTTGTTAGTTGCAGTTACTTAAACTGCGGTGCCGTTCCTGAAAAAGACAACAAAAAACCAAGCTGTCTTATACAGGCAGTTTTCAGCATTCCATTTATCAACAATCTTTATATGATGTGATTTATCCGGTCACGCCGGCTTTGTTTTGCAGTTACCCGCATATTTTCCGGCATGCAACACGCCCGGACAGCATGGGAGAGCACCCGCCGAATTTCTCGATTCTCTCTCCACCTCGTTAACCTTTCCACCTGCAGCAGACCTTCCTGCTGTTCACGTTTCCGGTAAAAGGTGCATGGCGCTTAGCTTTGCTATGAGTCCCTATCCCTCCTGTGACAGATTGTGAATATTATAGCTCACTCTATTTTATGCGTCAACCATATTTGGGGTGAGCGGCCCTGCCGGACCCCGGCATAATCCCTGTTACAGGCGCTATTTTAAAGATTCTTTAAGACTTTTGTTCTATTCATTCCCCTGCCTGTGTGATATAATGGGGGACGGTGCAATTATATGATTTATGAATGATAAATTACCGGCGTATCCTGGAATGATTTTCGTATAGGAACCAAATAGATAAAGAGGAGTATAATCATGAATAACAGAGAAAATGACGATGAGCTGGAACGTATGAGGGCCCGTGCCAGAAGGGACGGCGTCCGGCAGGGCGGCGGCAGGTCATACCAGAGGCCTGCGCAGCCTGCCAGGGAGCGCATAAGTACCAGGCAATCCTATGATGGTCACGATGAGTATGACGAGGAGTACTATTACGGCGAGGAATACGACGTGGAAGGGGACAGGCAGGTTGATTTTCCCATGGAAGACTATCTGGACGACGAACCTCCGATGCCCGCCCGCCGCCTGAGGTCTTCCCGTGGTTCGTCCGGTTCTGCAAAAGGCCGGCACCAGGCACAGTCCGCGGGAAGCAGGCAGGCCCGGGGCGGGAAATCACGTCAGGCGGGAAGCGACTCCTCCAATCCGGACAGGGCCAGGGCGGCACAGTCTGTTTCAAGGAATCAGGGGCGCGCCGGAAAAAGGCAGCGGGATACTATGGAAAGGGGCAGAACATCTGCCGGACGGCAGCAGGGACAGATGGCAAAACGACGTAAAAAGGGCAGATGGAAGGGGATTCTTTTGCTCCTTCTGGCTGCATTCATAGGATATGGGGCCTGGCTGTTCCTTCACAGACCCACAGGATATTGGAATATAGCTGTATTTGGCGTGGACAGCAGAGATGGCAATACCAAGAACGCCCTGGCAGATGTACAGATGATATGCAGCATTGACAGGTCCACGGGAGAAATCCGCCTTGTCAGCGTTTACAGGGATACTTACCTGAAAATCAATTCAGAGGGAACCTATCATAAAATCAATGAAGCATACTTTAAGGGGGGACATAAGCAGGCTGTGTCTGCCCTGGAGGAAAACCTGGATATCAAAATTGATGACTATGCCACCTTTAATTGGAAGTCAGTGGCCGAGGCCATCAATATTCTGGGCGGCATAGACCTGGAAATCACGCCTGCGGAATTTAAGTATATCAACGGATTTATTACAGAGACCGTCAATTCAACCGGCATTGGCTCCTATCAGCTGGAACAGGCCGGGATGAACCATTTAGACGGTGTTCAGGCCGTGGCCTACAGCCGGCTGCGTCTCATGGATACGGATTTCCAGAGGACGGAGCGTCAGAGAAAGGTGGTTGAGCTTGCCTTGGCAAAAGCAAAGCAGGCTGACCTCTCAACTTTGACTTCACTGGCAGGCTACATGGTACAGGAAATTTCCACCAGCGTAGGAGTAGGCGATGTGCTGCCTCTGGCAAAGGATATTGGAAAGTATCACATCGGAGAGACTGCCGGTTTCCCATTCTCAAGGCAGACCATGAAAATCGGAAAGATGGACTGCGTTGTGCCCGCCACCCTGGAAAGCAATGTAATCCTTCTCCATCAGTTCCTGTACGGCGAGGAGACATCCTACAGTCCATCTTCCTCTGTCAAGAAAATCAGCGCCCATATATCGGAAGAAACAGGGCTTTATGAGGAGGGTAAGGCGGCTCCTTCCGGAGGCGGTTCCTCAGGAGGTAGCTCCTCAGGCGATAAGGCGCCTGCCCGGAATGTGCCGGCAGAGACACCTCTGCCCGAAATAACAGCGCCTGAGGAAACAACCCAGGAGAGTACAGAGGAGACAGATGAGACAGAGGAGACCACCCAGGAGAGCACCGAGGAAACAAAAGAGACCGAAGAAGTGGGGCCGGGCATCTCAGACAAACCCACAAAGGCTCCTGACAGCACTAAAAATCCGGATGAGGAACAGGGACCGGGAGCCAGCGGACCAGGCGGCAGCGATGCCGGGGAGCCTTCCGGCAGCCATCCTGCAAAGGCTCCTGAAACAGAGAAGCCTGACTCCGTTTCCACCTCTGGTCCCGGATCCGGTTCTGACAGCACAAGCCAGGGTCCCGGAGGCCAGGACAACGGCCCTGGTCAGGCCCAGAGCGGTACGGGCGGGGGCGGCCCTGGTATGTAAGGTACCTACGGTATGTATGGTGCCTCCGGCATGTATGGCAGCCCCGACCTGCAAGACGCCCCCGGGATAGTAAATACAAAAGGAAAAACTCAGGCATTATTT
>OBWQ01000641.1_pt1 | contig 11601 bp, 13 predicted proteins | sample 1476511 | NCBI WGS metagenome assembly OBWQ01 (sample SAMEA2580126, study PRJEB22360) | human gut metagenome | biome: human gut; feature: human-associated habitat; material: faeces | place: Denmark | collected 2008/2010
TTCAGGGCCGATATAGCTCAGTTGGTAGAGCAGCGCATTCGTAATGCGAAGGTCGTAGGTTCGACTCCTATTATCGGCACCAATCACTTCTATCTTATTGATTTAATTAATATTAAATTCATTCAGAGTGAAATCGCGTAGCCTCTACTACATAGAGGTCATACAGCCGATGGCTCAACGTGATAATCTGTATCGCCGTAGCAGCGGTATTTATGTTGTCCGTATTGCAGTTCCCGCCCGATACCGTCTCTACACGGGACAGCGTGAGATTCACGCTTCAACAGAAACAAACGACATCAGAAAAGCGCGAGCGATTGCCGCAGGTCTATTGGTTGTCTGGCAGCGATGTCTGGGTGAGTATCAAAAATTGGATAGAGAAAAGTTGGTAAGCAGTGCGCCTGCTTTGGCTGGAGAAGGAATGATCAGCCTCGCTGAATTTTGCGGTTTAACAAGCGCTTCCCTGCAACAAGTGGCGCAGCGACTACTTGATACGAATATCCCGCTGTTTTGGCTTGCTGATGGGCGTCCTGCCTACTATGTAGAAGATCTTTCTCTCGTTGATAAGGATGATCCTGAGGCTTCTGGATTTATCATCGATAGTGCCATTAACATCGGGATCAGAGGTTCTCTGAGCGGTTATGTTCAGCCCTTGGTTTCATCACGTATATTACGTCAGATGATCGCTGGCGAGACGCTGGATGCAGAAACCGCATTTAAATCCTCAGAGGCTTCATCCAAAGCCGCTTGGTTCGTTGACTTTCCCGGTGTCGAAATATCGCCTACTTCATTAATGATCCATCGTGTGCAAGCAGAGCGCTTACGATTATTTTGGCTGTCACATAGCACCGCAGTTTCTCCAATCATGCCTGAGAGACCAAAAGCAATTATCCCTGTATTATCGCCTTCATTAATACCGGATAATGAATATGTAAATCGTAAATACTACTCAGTGAAAATGAGCGAGCTATGTGAAAAATATATTCGCTACAAGCACGGGGGGAAATTCACGGAAAAGGCAGAGAATCGAGTTCGGGAAGGTTTTAGCCTATTGGTTGAAGTCATGGGTGATCCAAAGCTTATAAAAGTAGATCGTGACTATCTCCGTGAGTATGAGAGCTTACTAAGGTCGATACCTGCACGGCGTGATTTGGCTAAAATCCGATATAAAATCAATGACATTCATGATCTGGTGGTTAAAGCAAAAGAGAATGGCGACTCTCTAATGAGCGATAACACCGTTCGTAAATATATGCGGGTTATCTTCGAAGCTTTCAGGTGGGCTGATGGAGAAGGTATTTTTATTAAGTCCCCAGCGAATCAATTCTTCGCACCTGTAGAAAATGAAAAGATGGATCAGGACTTCAAAGCTGATTTCACTGATGAGGATTTGCGCGCTATTTTTAACTGCCCTTGGTTTAAACGTGGGACTGTGGATAGAAATAGCGAGGGACGCTTCCATCATTACCGTGCATTTCATTACTGGTTGCCACTCATCGGATTCTTTACCGGAGCAAGGATTAATGAGTTATGCCAACTTTATCTAGATGATATTAAGCAGGATGCGACCGGGTTTTATTTCTTTGAAATCAGCAACGATCGGGCCGATCAGTCACTGAAAACGATTAATTCACGAAGAAAAATACCGTTGCATCCGACATTGATAAAACTTGGATTAATCCGCTATTGCGAAGCATTGAAGAAAGCAGGTCATGCGCGTTTATTTCCAGAGCTTCCTTACCACCCTGTAAAAGGATATGGCGATAAAGCTTCGGACTGGTTTAATCGCTCGTTGCTCAAAAAACGGTTAGGCTTTGAAAAAGACAGCAAAAAATCTTTCCATTCATTCCGTCACACGTTTTCTACCAGGCTCAAACAAGCAGGAATCGACAGCGAGACGCGTGCGCAGTTTGTTGGACATATCCGCGGTTCTGGCGAGACGGAGAACCGATATAGCAAAGATCATCCACCAGCGGCCCTCTATGCTGTGCTTGAGAGCGTTACGTTAGGGCTACCAGAAGTTGCACCATTCGTTTGCGAAGATGGTGTCGATGCGGTAGCTGATGCGCTACGGATTAAGCAGAGCAATAAATCGCGGAAAGAACCGCAATAGCCTGACTTTTTCTCTTACTCTAACGCGCTCAGAACGATTCTGGCGCGTTTTTTATTAAGGCTGGTGTTATTTATGGTGCGAAATTTGGCGGTGCTCAAAACGCGTCAGGTGAAGCCCGTTAACCTACGATTGCACCCGTAGCCCTTCCACGCTTTCCGGCGGCAGGTTCATCACTGTTTTAATGCTGGTCTCTATACTGCCAACGATGTCTTCGCGCGGGCCGCTGCGCCAGTCAGCGCTTGCGTAAAAAGCATTGAGAACCGCAGCCATGCTTTCAGCGCTGTCAAAGGCGCGAATCAGGTAATAGCAATCCGTGTCATGCAGTGAGTTACCAAACGATACTACATCGATCCCGTGGCGTTGGTGTAGGGGCACGCTGATGTCCTGCATTATGGTGTGAAAAGCAGTTCCGGTGCCTTTGTGCAAGGTGTATTGCAGTATCTCGACGGTTCTCAAAGCATTATCTCCGCGTCGCCTCTGGACGGCTCCCTTGTTGATAGCAATATAAAGTAAACCGGACTGGACCATGAAGCTACTACTAATCAGACAGCTATTCGTAAGCAGAAGCCGCGATATGTGGTTCAAACGCGCTGTAAGGCTCTCTGGCGAGTTTTTTTATCAGGATGGCATATTTCACGGTAAAAAAGCCGTGGTGCTATAGTGCTGCGTCTGGCTGAGAATAATTGCCAGTAATTCAAGTATAAGGTTTTGTTTTTCAAACTCCGAAGTTTTTAACTGCTTCGCCAAGAAGGGGGCTATCAAATCCTAAGATATTTACTTTTCAGCGGTCATATCCCTGACAGCTTCTTGATGAAGTTCGCGGCTCCGCTTCTCACTTCCGGTTTTCCCTGTTACCTGTTGTTGTGTGTAAACGTAATTGGTTAGCGGCTGTATGTATTTAAGTTATTAGGTCACTGCACGTCAGCCCAGTCAGCAAGCGGATCACTGCTCCAAAATCCGCACACTTTTTTGGAATGGATATTCACGGGCGTAGGTTTCGCAATGCTGCTCTAATCCTGTTACTCAGTTCTTTGTCTGCTGTCAGGTGACTACTTTCTGTCCGCGTTCTGCCTTTCTTGTCGCGTTGTCCTACAGTGCTGAACGAGTGAATGCCACGTTCCGTCGTTGCATCCCTGTATGAGCGTATCCAGTTGATTGAAACGAGCCGAAACAGATCCCCTTTTGCCATCTGTGCCGCAGCTATCGGACGGCGGAAGGTGAAAAGACTGGCGAGTGTTTCAAACGGGAAGTGTTGCAGCCCGGAGAGAAGACCGAAGCCGTATTGCTGTAGCGCGTCACCCTGCAATGTCACCTCTATGCGAGCACGTTGCTCATGAAGCGGCAGCGGCTGCTTCTTGTCGGTCCGTTTGTGATAGCACTGCCATGAAATGGCGTCATCTTCGTTGCCAATCCGCAGGTTATACGCCGGGTTGATACGATTGCCGGGCTTATCAAGAAATTGGTTACTGTTGTTATCGCCGTTGTATTGGCAATGATTGGTGCTCGGAGCGAACAGGCTTGTTTGCATCCGATATGTAAAGGCGCGTGTTGCTTCAACTGACTGTTGTTTATGCCAAAAGTCACAACTGATCTCTATCCCGGCAATAGTCGGTTCGGTTGCAAACGCGAACCGTCTGGCTAACGCATGGAGCGCAGCGCGGAGCTGCTGATAGTTGTTCGCCAGCTTGTCATGAAAGCGAATGCGGAATGTGTCAGTAACATCACCTGGCTGCATGTTTACTGCACCAGCCCACCAGCGATTAACGTCTGTTATCTCTTTCAGCGCAGTGCGAATGTGTTGATGTTGAGTCCTGCGTTCGGTGCGTATCTCAACATCAAGCCAGTCGATAACGGCGGGTGTTGATAGTTGTTCATTGCCAGCCTTTCAGCTCGTCGCTATTGGAGGGCGAACGCTCCAATGCCGCTTATCGGTGAGGTCAATGTCAACCTCAAGCATAGACAGCATGTGCGGCTTGGCGGGGGGAGGGCAAAGGCGTGAGACTTTTTCGACGAACTCACATACTTCACTAAATAGATAAACCGGGCGAGGGTGGCGAGTGGCGGAATACCTTCCGACAGGAAGTAAGAACTCACCGTGATAGCTAGCCCTCCCACGCCGCATATCCGCTAATAAATCATCCCATGCCCTGACGTCGCCTAGCTTGGCTCTCAAAAAGTAAGCCGTCTCACTTGCTGAAAGAGTTTTAACTTTCATTGTTTCCTCCTTAATCAACGTCTGGAGCGATCATGAGATGTAGCTGACCGCGTAGCTCGTTCTGGATGATCACGAATGGTGATCCGCCGTAGCTTTTGTCTCTGTAACCAGTCAGTAAGGTAAACGCCGCAAATGAGTTATCACGTGTGACGATGGTTGCGCCGTCTAGCTCGCTCTGGAGTTGCTCGTCATTAATCCGCCAGTAGCCGTTGCCGATAATCTCATGATGGGTGTCTGCTTCAACTGATCCAGCTTCCGTTAGGTGAACAATCCGCTCAGCCATTAACTCATCAGCCAGTGCTGCACGTATCAGAGCTGTCCTGTTTGGCGCATCAGGCTGTGTCGCCAACACTTCACTCGCCCAATCTTGCCAACGAATACCGCGCTTTGCCGCCAGCATATCGAGCGCTGTCCATGTGGTGTCTTCTAACCGGAATGATGTGCGCCCAATCCCGGCAAGCTCTGCATTGCGCGTTTTTAAGATCTTTTTCATGTTTCACCTAGAAATAATCACTCATGAAACTATATACCTGAAACATATAAAAGCAAATATATATATTCACTAATATAAGTTTTAGCTCGGGTGGAATGTTGAAACTTGCATGGTTTTGCTGTAATGGAGCGTTCTGAGTGTATCGGTGGTGCGTTATATAATCAGGATGCAAAAACGCCACCATAGCAATATGGTGGCGTTCTGAGAGGCGTGGTGGCTTTTATTCTGACTTGATGGTCATGACCGTTTTTGTGCTTATCCCGTGTTTCTCGGCGGCCTTGCGGATGGATAGACCAGCGGTTAAATCAGCCTTGACCGCTTCCCGATCGATTGTGGCACTTTTACCTCGTCCGGCAATACGCCCTGCTGCTTTTGCTGCTTCATAGCCCTCTTTCTGGCGCTGTAGCATCGTTTCGCGTTCCATCTGTGCCACGGCAGCCAATACGGTTAACATCATGTTGCCTACAGGGTTATTGTCGCCAGTTTTAAAACCCTCTTTATGAAACTGCACCACAACGCCGCGCTGAGCCAGCTTTTCGACGGTTGCCAGTAGGTCAGCAGTATTACGGCAAAGGCGATCAATGCTATGAACGTGCAACACATCGCCCTCCCGCAAATAGTCCATCATTGCGGCAAATTGTGCTCGATCGGTGTTTTTGCCGCTGCTTTTTTCTTCAAAGACTTTATCGAGCACAACGCCGTTTAACTGGCGCTCAGTGTTCTGCTGAACACTTGATACACGAACATAACCGATATTAGCCATAGCTTACCCTTGTTGTGGTAATTTGCCTTTCAAGCTTTAATATACAACACCGTGTTACTTAATTGAAGGCAAATTACTACGATTTGGACCGATTTTATGTGTAGTGATCTAGCGTGCTAATTAACAACAGTCTTTGATTACTAGCCAACATATAGACACCGCCACTAGACATATGGAATACGCCGCTGGTTGATATCTTGAAGACTAATATTTTTTGTGTATTAATTTTTGAAACGTCAGGATGTATTTTAAATGGAATGGATTTGAACTTTCGCGTTCGAGCCGTTAGCTCTTAAAAATGGCGCATACCAACTACAAGATTACATGCGCCACAAATAGATGCTAAGGAATGATGTTCACTATATCAATGACAAAAGTTTATTTAACATTTAAAAATATGAATATCATCAATCTTTTAGAATTTAAAAATTGAACTTAATTGAGGAGGTAAAAAATATATAGCTACATTTTAAATGTTTGTTTGCTAACTTTGGAGAGTATTGAAGGTCTGAATATTGAATTCTATAAATAAGTAAGGGGTGTATTTTGCTAAATAATATTAATAAAGATGCGTTTGGAGAAGAAACGCATCTTTTAATGATTAATTGAGTTTTTTAAACTGCCAAGTGTGATGAGAAGTTAGTTTGCCTGCATCATCTTTCTTAACATGAACACTAAATTTCTCACCATGTCCCGCTTCTCGAATTTCCTTGGGACAGTTTGTTACAGGTGTGCCAGCTGCGAAAATCTGCCCATCATCAACTATTACGGAAACTTTTTTGCCTTTCACGTTTACAATAACATGAACTTTGGGAAGCTGACTGTAACTTTCTTTTGCAGGGCTTACATCATTAATAAATGTTAACTTACAATCAGTTCTCATTAATTCAAGGAATTTAAAATTTCTTCTGAGGCTAATCTTTGAGAATAAAGGTAAGTTGTCAGAGGCTAAGGCTTGCGGTTTACGTGTAATCACACCATAGATAACTTTGAAGGCTTTTTGTGTTATTCCTTTTTGAAGAGATTGGGTCAGGGGGGCACTTCCTTTTTGATTTACTAAATGAAGTAATTTTACGCTGCATTGCGGTTCCGAAAGCAATAATTCAATAGAGTTAGAACCTTGGTTGAATAAATGACTAAGTTGAGATGAGCGAGAAGATATTTTTATGTGATAAAAAACGCATAAATTATTTTCATAAGTTATTAAATCACATGGTTCGATCTGGGAGTAGCCATCAGGGCTAATGTCTGTTTGATCTAGGCATATGAATTCATTCAATAAAACAGGTATGGCTGAATTGTATTGAGCCTCGCTGTATGAGCGGGTTTGGTTGGCTGAAACAATGTCATGGTCGTAGTCTGGTAATGGGGATGGTATACATTTCCCATTGATATAGTCTGACAGTTCTTGTAAGTAATCAGCATCAACTTTATACCAGTCACCATCGCACATATGGTAGATGTTAGTTTGATCACCATTATTTATTGTTTTATCAAAAATCATACATCTGTAGACACTAAAAGAATGCGTCGTTAAACCTTCTGTATTACATAAATCCATAGATAGCTTTTTTAAGTCATCCAGCGTAATGTTGTCTAATTTATCACCTATGTAATCGTATAGGTTTTCAATGTTGATATCGGAGTATATATGAAGCGTTTTATGAATTCCTTTAAAGGTGCAATATATATTATCTCTATAATCAACAATATCTGGTATGGCTAGCTCTAGATTTTCATCTTTTCTTTTGAAACTTTCCAATAAGAAGTTGTCTAGTTCTTTAACTCGAGCGGGATCTTTTTCTGGAGATATTTTTTGAATGTTAGGAAATGCTTCTAAGTAATCATCACTTATATATAAATCAATAAGCTTTTCACATATTTCATTGAGTTTTTCTGGAGCCGTTTTCAATCCAACTTTAAGGCTTGCAGAACCTGTGGCATTGCTAAATAACTTTGAATGTTCCTCTTTAACTTTTCCTGTAAGACTTTTCAGTATTTCGCTATTGCTATCAAAGTCAAGGTATGTAAGATCATTTGTTATAGGAAGTTGTGTTCTTTTTCTTCTGGCAGCACCAGGGTCAACGATGTCTGCACTTTTTAATTCTTTGGGGTCAAGGCTATTAAGTGTAACTCTTAGACCAAAATCATACTCATAAGAAACATCCAATAAATTATGGTAGACATGACCGAAACACAAAGCGAATACTCTACCCTTTACAGGTAAGAAAATTAATGCACCTTTATTCTTTTGTGTGATATTTCCACTTATATTAAAGTAATCGACCCACCAAGGTATAGTTTCGATCTTATCTGAAATGAATAATGATGATCCGGCAGGTAAGCTTTGCGCATGGAAATTACTTTGTAAACCGTGATCCTGTTTTAAAGAATTATTTGCATTATAACCGTCTTTGAGCAAATAAATTGAAAATGGCCTCGTTTTCATAACTATAACCTTTACGCTGTGTAAGAGCATAAAATTTAACGCAAAGAGAATGTTTAGGAAATGGATGTATGTAATATTTATAAATGTTTTGAATCACTTCTCATTAATGCAGGCTTCAAAACGTATCGTTGCAAATAGTTTTGTATGGTTACTATTAGGTTTGGGTTATATTTAGTAATGTCGCATTTGATAATATCATTTATCACAAAGTAATTATGCTCTAGAAGATGAATCTTCATGTGAAGAATAATTTTATTCAAATGAAGCTGCGATGACCTCCCCAGTGTTGGCGTTAAAAACACAAAAGTATTGCAGTGGTATCAGCATATTCATGCTGTTAATGGTGTTCGCCTGATGTCCAAATGCTTGAATCGTTTTCTTCTGCTCGTCATGCCACAAGTAAGTTCCGAAAACCGGCTGAGCTTCACTTTCCTGCCACACATGGCGAAACGTCGCTTTCTGGTCCATTACCTGCTTGCACTCTCTGACGGGGTTGTGGTGCGCTTTTGCATAGCATTCCGGTGTATTATCTGAGCAAGCAGCACCTTGCTTTCTGTTGTGTGTTCTGCACTCACAGCAGAAAACGCACACACTCCCAGCACCAAAGCGAGAGTTCCCAAAATGCCCCATGATATTGCTCGTAGGCTGCTGATCTGCCGTTTTATTGAAACGTGAGCAACTATGCTGTAACTGGCCCAGCTAAGCACGACTCCCGCTGCCATCGGTAATATAAAGCCTGATTCCGTCATGATTCCCTCATTTGCCAAACAACCTCACAGCTTGTAGTGAGTGCTGGAGACACTTAACCAGTGATGACCATCATACGGTTTTGATTTTATTTGTCACTATTGGTATTCGTTTTGAATCTAATTGGTGTAGTGATTCAGGCTTCTTGCGAGGGAGATTGTGCTCACAAATAGAGCTTTTAGATTCAAAATGTCTCATATGGAGCGTGGCCTTACAGTGGTCAAAACTGCACATTCAGTGCATGAAAAAAACCTTGAGAATACAGTTTGGCGAGCGGGTAAAAGAACTGCGCATTGCCACCGGAATGAGCCAGGAAGCCTTTGCTGATCGGTGTGGGTTTGCTCGTAGTTATATGAGTCGTATTGAACGTGGTGGCTCCAACGCGTCTCTTGATGCGATTGAGGTGCTAGCTAACGCTCTGAGTGTTGAGCCATGGCAGTTATTAGCGTCTGACTCATCTAAAGATGACGACCCGGAACTGTTGGTTCCATACGCGGCCGATGGCTCGTGCTTTAATCCTGGACTTGCGAGTAGTCGCGATGGTTCGTTTGGCGTAGGTGATAAAGCGGCTCAGAAGCGTTTTGGAACGTTTTCCGAAGCACTTGAGTATCTACGTAGCATGGAGACCGCAAAGTGGCGTAGGCCTAATGCCAGTGGCAATTGGGGCATTGTGTCAGCGGTGCGATGGGACAAACTGAGAAGGTAGAGCAAGTATAAGTTTAAGAATTCTGATGCTGTATGGATGAACAGTGTTTGTTGGGTGCGAATATTTTACCGTTTCATTAGCCTTTTGTTTCTATAAGAGTGAATGAAACACCAAAATTCAGGTGCATTACGTAGGCGTTACGGTGGCGTTTTTTCAAGGCTAAGTCAAAGTAAATGTAATAAAAGTAATATATAACATAAGGTTGATGGGGTAGCCTTGAAAGTGACTGATATTCTTTTGTCCTTTCGGAATTTGAACGCAGTTGCATTTCCGATTTGAGTGAGTAACGGCAGTATTTAACCTTAGGAAAAATCATTGAACGAATCCGCTCCACTCTTAAAACCGCGCCACACACTACAAGTTGTGCGTATTCCTTCTTCAGAAGTTCAGAATTTGGGTTTTACTTCATTTTATAGCTGGCTCAATAGCTTAGGGTATGACACGACCAATCATAGTAATCAGCGAGCTGATTGGGCGAGAGATGGTGGCTGGCACTTGAAGGCATGTAAGAATAAGGTCAGTAACCAAGAGGATTTCTGGTTAATTTCATTTGATGGAAAAGGCGGTGTTTTACTTTCTGAAAAGTCCCAACAAGACTACCGAAGTGCTTATCGTCGCTTGATTAAAGAGGGCTATCAGCCCGCACGAATCGAAGCAATGACGAGAGGAGAGCTTTACTCGACTTACAACGAGGTTAGAGGATCAGCACGAAGCCACCCTCACTTAAAACCGAGTCAGGTTGATCAAGCTGATTTCGAGCTACATCCCGATCAGATACGGAGTATGGTGAATAGCTCAATGATTAAGACCTATAACACATATAGTCGCTTCGGTCAGGCTCGCTTCCGTAATGCAGTATTGCTGAATTCCTTGAATGTGTGTGCTGTAACTGGTGTTGAGTATCGTGCCGCATTGGATGCTGCGCATATACACCCGCATAGTAATGGAGGTGCGATGAAGGTAGCGAATGGGATTGCTCTTCGAAAAGACCTTCATGCTGTTTTTGATCGCGGTGATATGGCAGTCAACCCGGAAACCCTCACGATTCATTTTAGTGAGCGAGCAATTGATAGCTACCTCGATTTTGAAGGACACGTAATTCAAACAGTGCTGTCACTTGATAAAATTGCCTTGGTCGCTCGCTGGGAAGAGTTCTGTTCTAGTGTAAAGTAAAATCTAAATGTCATCAGGAGAGAGCTGTAAAAGAGTTTAAGGTCTTTCGGAGTAAGACTACTTCATCATGTAGCATCTACTACAAATGCGTCCTACAATCGAACCCCACAAACTCATGTGGTTACGCGAGTTTCGGTAATGCGAAGGTCGTAGGTTCGACTCCTATTATCGGCACCATTAAAATCAAAGAGTTACCCCATATTTAAATACACCACGTTTCCTCCTGTGCCGCATTTGTGCCATTGTAACCTTGGCAATTCATCAAAATACTGTTCTGACATCAGGCAGTGCAGGTGCAGCTATTTAAGCCAATTGCTGCCGCCATTCTTTGACGTAGTCAATCAGGGTGCGGAGCTTTGGTGCAATATTGCGACGCTGTGGGAAATACAGATAGAAGCCCGGAAATTGTGGAAGAAAGTCATCAAGCAGCGATACAAGCTTACCGCTTTCAATATATGGCCTGAAAGTTTCCTGAGTGGCAATTGTTATTCCTCCGCCGGCAAGAACCAGCCTCAACATCAGACGCAGATCATTAGTCGTAATCTGCGGTTCAATCGCAAGGTCGAAAGTTCTCCCGTTTTCTTCAAATGGCCAGCGATAAGGCGCAACCTCCGGGGACTGACGCCAGCCGATACACTTATGGGTATTTCCCTCGGAGGCGAGAAAGCGCTTTCCACGCCCGGCCGCAAGGATCAGGACGACGGGGGCAGGCATGAATCCTCCTCCTGATGGAGACGTACAGAGGCGATTTCTGCCAGCACGGAGAGTGCCAGAGTATGCGCATCCCGGGCTTTGGGGAATATCCCGACGGGGGCCCGGATTTGCGCTGTCTCCTCCCTGGACCATCCCAGCTCGTGGAGCTTTTGCAGACGTAACGTGTGGGTTCGATGGCTGCCCAATGCGCCGAGATAAAAGGGTTTTGCTTCTCGCGCGGCCTGCAACACT
>OBWQ01000647.1_pt1 | contig 11517 bp, 10 predicted proteins | sample 1476511 | NCBI WGS metagenome assembly OBWQ01 (sample SAMEA2580126, study PRJEB22360) | human gut metagenome | biome: human gut; feature: human-associated habitat; material: faeces | place: Denmark | collected 2008/2010
AATCATTAGTTTACATAACTTCGTTTCAGCAAGGACTTTCCTATAATATAAAAAAGAAGCCTTAGGATTTGAAACTCCCTCGCTTCATACAAATTATAAAACAATATATCAATATTATCAACAATCATTGTTTAAATTTTACACTTTAAATATCTTGTCAACATTTCTATTGTGCTTATTTTCAAATCTATGCTATAATTGTCTTTATATTAAATCTAAGTGTCTCTCTGTGGCGCACACGCCATGGAGCCTGCACATGCTTGGGAGGTAAGAAAAATTGAAACAGATTGGCGGATTTTTTACATATGAACCACTGCCCGAAACTGAAAACCATTATCTGGAAAACCTATGCCCTCCAGGGGGAAGCCTGCGCTTTTTCATGTCCGGCAGATGTGCCAACTACTATGCGCTACAGGATATCTGCCTGACCGACACCAGAAAGGTGGCCTATGTGCCTGTCTACACCTGTGAGACAGTCCTTGCCCCTTTCCTGAAAGCCGGCTATGAACTTTTATTCTACGATGTATCTAAGGATTTGACACCCATCTTCGACGAAAGGGTCCTGGACCGCATCAGCGTCGTCAATCTCTGCGGCTATTACGGCTTTTGCAGCTACGACAGGGAATTTATACGGAAATGCTCTGAACGGGGCATTATTATTGTGGAGGATACGACCCACTCCCTCTTCTCTTCTGACGGTGTTGACCCTCACTGTGATTACGTGGTGGGCAGTATGCGGAAATGGATTGGAGTACCGGCCGGCGGATTCGCCATTAAGAGGAAAGGCGGCTTTTCCCTTCCCGTCCTGCCCCCTGACGAGACCCATCTTTCCATGCGCAGTATGTCCATGAGAGGCAAACAGCAGCTTCTGCAATCAGGAAATCCCGACCCCCAGGCCATACAGAAGTTCAATGATACCTTCCGGGACGCCGAGATGATGCTGCGCCGCATCTTTGATTCCTATGGAAGCGACCGGGATTCAGAGTATATCATACGGCACTATGACTTTGAGCAGCTGAAACAGAGACGCCGCGCCAATTATCAGTATCTTCTGGATCATATGCCGGAACACCCCCAGCTTACCGTGATATTCCCGGTTCTAAAAAAAGGCACTGTTCCCAGCCACTTTACCGTGTATGCAGAGGACAGAGACATGGTTCAGTCCTATCTGGCCGGACGCGGCATCAAGACCACCACCTATTGGCCCCAGGGTCCTATGGTGGACACCGAAGGCCATGGCGACGCGGCCTACATTTACAGCCATGTGCTGTCCTTTACCTGCGACCAGAGATACGAAACTGAGGATATGGAGTATATCTGCAGACAGATAGAGGACATGCCTGAAAAATAATAAAAAGCGGAAATACCGGAACGTGATATAATCGTATTCACGTCCTGCATTTCCGCTTTCCCATGTCCGCTCTAATTCTTTTATTCAGCATCCCCAATTACACATGATAAAACAGTTCCTGGTTCTTCATCTTCATTCCAATCCGGTAAATTCTCTCACCGTTGGCTATGTAGTGGGTATTGATTGCGCTCCTGGACTGTTCAAGGTTCCCCCGCTGCAGGATTTCTAAAAGCCATTTATGCTCCAGATAGTTGTTTCCCCGCCGTCCTGCCTGGGCAGCAATATCTTCCTGGTCCAAATCCGCCTGCATTTCAGATACATATTCATTGATTTGTTTGATGGTGTAGAACATGGCTCCGTTTAAGGGGCTCAGTGTCTCCCACAGACTGGTCAGGCGCTCCATCTGGCCTGATAATAAAATCTGTTTATGGAATATCTCATCATACTTGATGATTTTCCCCATGTCGTCCTCTGCCACAGCCTCCTTCATAGCCAGTACCGCATCCTCCATGAGAAAAATGCTGTCGCTCAGCAGACGTCCCCCGCACCGCTCCAGGGCCAGGTTTTCCAGGTTGCCGCGCAGAAAGAATATCTCATAGGCGTCCTTGGGCGAAAGCATGGAGACAGAGTACCCTTTATTGGTCTCATAATCCAGAAATCCCTCGTACATCAGCTGCTTCAGCGCATCCCGCACCGGCCCCCGGCTCATTCCCAGCTTTACTGCTATATCATTTTCAACAAGCTTTTCTTTCTGGGCCAGCTTCCCCTGAAGAATCTGTTCCCTCACATAATCTGCTGCCACCTCTGAAAGACTTCGTTTTTTTTCCTTATCCATTACACTCCCCGCTCCTAGCACTGCTCTTTAACCTGTCCATTATAACGTAGGCCCTGCGCAAATGTCAAAGGATTTTCAATATCCATGACATTTTATGCAGCAGTTCAGACGGCTCATCTTACCATGGCAGTTCGGATCACAGTTCCTTTCCCAGTGCAACCGCCAAATCCAGTATCTTCTGCTTTACATCCCTCTGGCTCTCATTGGCCAGACTCCGCATCTCCCACACGTCATTATCCAGATTGTCCGCGCTGTAAAAAAACTGGCTGATGGACCGGTTCCTGAAACGGGCCAGGGCCGCTATGGCAGCACATTCCATCTCCACGCAGATACAGCCCTCCGCCTTCCTGCGGGCCACCTTATCCCTGGTCTCCCTGTAGATTCCGTCCGTTGTCCACACTTTTCCCACTCTGTATCTGATTCCTGTCTGTGAGAAAAAGCGGGTCATTCTGTCCAGGGAAGACACGTTCACTGCAATCTCGTCTCCCGGCCCAGACAATAAAGCGGCAGCGTCCCATTGGTACATCTGTAATAGCCCGCTAGAGAATCTCCTTTCCTGCCCTCTTAACAAAAAGGCGGGGATTCACCTCAGCCCCGCCGCCGCGCTCCGGCCGCTCCCGGCCGTGACTGTTGTCAATTCAGATATTTCTTTACATACATTCCCGTATAGGACACCGGACACCGGGCCACTTCCTCCGGTGTTCCCTTGGCTATGACCGTTCCGCCCTTGTCCCCGCCTTCCGGACCAATGTCGATGATATAATCCGCTGTCTTGATTACATCCAGATTGTGCTCAATAACCACAACCGTGTTGCCGCCCTCCGACAGCCTGTGAAGTATATCAATGAGCTTATGGACATCTGCGAAATGGAGTCCTGTGGTGGGCTCGTCCAGGATGTAAATGGTCTTTCCCGTGCCTCTCTTGGACAGCTCCGTGGCCAGCTTGATTCTCTGGGCCTCGCCGCCGGACAGCTCCGTGGACGGCTGTCCCAGCCGGATGTACCCCAGTCCCACGTCATACAGGGTCTGTATCTTCCTGGTGACAGAGGGTACATTTTCAAAGAACTTAAGAGCCTCCTCCACGGTCATATTCAGCACATCGTAGATGTTCTTTCCCTTGTACTTCACGTCCAGGGTCTCACGGTTATACCGTTTGCCGCCGCAGACCTCACAGGGCACATATACATCCGGCAGGAAATGCATTTCAATCTTGATGATGCCGTCTCCGCCGCACGCTTCGCATCGTCCGCCCTTTACGTTGAAGCTGAACCTTCCCTTGCTATACCCCTTTGCCTTGGCGTCCGGGGTGGAGGCGAACAAGTCCCTTATGAGGTCGAATACGCCTGTGTAGGTAGCCGGATTGGACCTGGGAGTACGCCCGATGGGCGACTGGTCGATGTCGATAATCTTATCCAGCTGCTCCACGCCCTCGATGCACTTGTGCCTGCCCGGTATGGTTCTGGCCCTGTTTAACTTCCTTGCCAGGGATTTATAAACGATTTCGTTCACAAGGGAACTTTTTCCGGAACCGGATACACCGGTCACACACGTCATGATTCCCAGGGGAATGTCCACGTTGATGTTCTTTAAATTGTTCTCCGCCGCGCCCTTTACCGTAATCCAGCCCGTGGGCTTCCTTCTCTCGGCAGGCACCGGAATCTTCAGGCGCCCGCTTAAGTAAGCTCCGGTAATGGAATCCGGGTTCTTCATGATTTCCTCGGCCGTTCCCATGGCAATGACCTTTCCGCCGTGCTCTCCCGCACCGGGTCCGATGTCCACGATGCAGTCCGCGGCCCGCATGGTGTCCTCGTCATGCTCCACCACCAATACGCTGTTGCCCAAATCCCGGAGATGGGTCAGCGTCTTAAGGAGCTTGTCATTATCCCGCTGATGGAGCCCGATGCTGGGCTCGTCCAGGATATAGGCCACTCCCACCAGGCCGGAGCCTATCTGGGTAGCCAGACGGATGCGCTGGGCCTCGCCGCCGGACAAAGTACCCGTGGCCCGCGACAGGGAAAGATAATCCAGCCCCACGTCAATGAGGAAGCATATCCTGGCCCTGATTTCCTTCAGAATAGAAGCGCCTATGGTCTCCTGCATGGGAGTCAGCTTCAGCCCGTCCATGAATTCCTTAAACCGGACAATGGACATGTTGGTAGCTTCATATATGTTCATCCCGCCTACCGTAACCGCAAGGGACTCCTTCTTAAGCCTCTGACCCTTACAAACCGGGCAGGGGGTAATCCGCATATATGTCTCATATTCCGCCTTGGACGTCTCGGAAAAAGTCTCCTTGTAGCGGCGGTTTACATTCTCAATCAGGCCCTCAAACGCCACGTCATAGACGCCTTCGCCTCTCTGGCTCTTGTAGCGGACCTTCACCTCCCGGCCTCCGGTTCCGTATAACAGCACGTCGTGGATTTCCTTGGGATAATCCTGGAAAGGCGTATCCAGCCTGAAATCATAGGCTTCAGACAGCGCCTCCAGGATTGCCCTTGTAAAGCTGCCCTTGTCCGCGCAGGACTGCCATCCCATAACCACGATTGCGCCCTGGTCTATGGACAGCGACTTATCCGGAATCATCAGGTCCTCGTCAAATTCCATCTTATAACCCAGTCCAAAACACTCCGGACAGGCTCCGAAGGGATTGTTGAAGGAAAAGCTCCTGGGCTCCACCTCGTCAATGCTGATTCCGCAATCAGGACAGGAAAAGCTCTGGCTGAAATTCACCGGCTCCCCAGTCCGCCGCTCAGAGCCATGACCGTCTCTATGGAATCCGTAAGCCTTTTCTCAATGCCTTCCTTCACAATCAGACGGTCCACCACGATTTCAATGTTGTGCTTGATGTTCTTCTCCAGCCTGATTTCCTCTGAGAGCTCATAGAGGCTTCCGTCAATGCGGACCCTCACATAGCCGCTCTTTCTGGCCTGGTCCAGCACCTTCACATGCTCGCCCTTGCGCCCTCTGACCACAGGGGCCAGCAGCTGGATTTTAGTCCGTTCAGGCATGGACATAATCTGGTCCACCATCTGGTCAATCGTCTGTTTGTGTATCTCCTTGCCGCATTTCGGACAGTGGGGTATACCGATTCTGGCATATAAAAGTCTCATGTAGTCGTAGATTTCCGTGACCGTTCCCACAGTGGAACGGGGATTCCGGTTGGTGGACTTCTGGTCAATGGAAATGGCCGGTGACAGCCCCTCTATGCTCTCCACATCCGGCTTCTCCATCTGTCCCAGGAACTGCCTGGCATAGGAAGACAGGGACTCCATATAACGCCTCTGCCCTTCTGCATAAATGGTGTCAAAAGCCAGGGATGATTTGCCCGAACCGGACAGTCCCGTAAGGACCACCAGCTCATTCCTTGGTATATCCACGGAAATATCCTTCAGATTATGCTCATTCGCCCCGCGGATTTTAATGTACTGCTTTGCCATCGAACATGCTCCTTGTCTTTTATCTTGATTGGTTTGAGTCCACGCCTGATATTATTGCAGAATACAGCATGTGCAGTGCGCAGTAAACATGCGTGGTTTCTTTATACGATTCATCCCGCCGCCTTGGAAGGCCGTGAAATGCTTCTGGTAAAATGTTCTTCCTGCATAGCGCTGATACACAGCGCTGACAGTCTCTAGTATAGCACATCACCTATGTATTTGCAAACGTTTGTTCGATGAAATGCTGAAAAATTACTGGAACCTCTTCCAGCAGACCCCTGGCGTAGCTCCGACATTTGGTGCGCATCCTTTCCAATGGGGCCGAACAGGAGGGAGGCTTCCCGGTCCTCCATCCGCTTCATATAGGAAGCAAAGGACTGACGGCCGATTTCCTTCAGCCGTTCCATGACATGGCGGGCGGTCTTTGAGAATCCCAGCATGCTCATATATCCGGCTGCCCGCAGGGGGACAGACACATCATATCCGTACTTGCGGTCCCGCAGATGAAACCAGGTGGGAGGAGGACAGTGTTCCCCTTCGGCCGAAAAGCCACTCCCCTGACGCAAAATCATCTCTGGCCTCCTGGGGCAGCATGGACATAAGCGCTTCCAGTTCCTCACCGTGGATGTGCCATATGTATAACCATGGCCTATCTCATGACCACGGACTGGGTGCCTTTGACAAAAAGAGAGCTGACGGACAGGTTCATGACCCCTACCGCATACCAGAAGCGCTACGGCTTCATCTATGTGGACCGCGACGAGGAGGAAAGGGCATCCATGAACCGCTATAAGAAGGACAGCTATTACCGGTATCAGGAGGTCATACGGACAAACGGCACAAATTTATTTGACCATACACCACATCCCCATGTAAAAAAGGCCCTCCCGCGCCGGTTAGATATTGATATTCTATCCGTCCTATGGGAGGGTCCTTTTTGTTTTTCACTTATCTATTTCGTTTACTGCCCGACTTTTCTTTCCCTTATATCTGTCTCTCAACTCCCTACCGCTCTTCCCTGAAATACGGAAGTCCCAGGCTCTGGGGCGGCTGGTATTCCCTCCTCTTTCTCAGGCTGGTTATAACCAGGACCACAATGGTGACCACATAGGGAAGGGCCTTGAATATCTCCTGTGCTCCCCTGTCCAGACCCGGTATATACAGGTAAAGGATGTAGAGGCCGCCAAACAGGATAGAACCCCAGATGGCATTGACCGGTTTCCACAGGGCGAAGATAACCAGGGCGATTGCCAGCCAGCCCCTGTCACCGAATCCGTTGTTGGTCCAGGTACCGCCGGAGTATTCCATAACAAAGTATAATCCGCCCAGGCCGCTGATGCCTCCTCCGAGGCAGGTGGCCAGGTACTTGCAGGCTGTTACATTGATGCCCGCAGCATCTGCCGTGGCCGGACTCTCGCCCACAGCCCTCAGGTTCAGTCCCCGCCTGGTCTTAGCCAGGAAAAACGCCAGGGCCAGAGCCAGGGCAACTGCCAGATAGGTCAGAAATCCGTAGGAGAAGAAAATCTGTCCAATGACGCCCAGCTTGGACAGTCCGGGAATGGGGGTCTTGTAGGCAGCGCCTGTCACTGCCACGGAAATCTGTCCCACGCCCCCTGCCAGCTTTGCCAGGGAACCGCCGAAAAAGTTGCCGAAGCCCACGCCAAAGGTGGTAAGGGCAAGACCGGTCACATTCTGGTTGGCCCGCAGCGTGATGGTCAGTACACTGTATACCAGTCCTCCCAGGGTAGCGCACACAAAGGCGCACACAAAGGAAATTAAGAGTCCCACCGGACCGCTTGGATTTGCTGTCCCGTTCTCATACAGGAAGGCTCCGATCAGTCCGGCGATGCCGCCCATATACATCATGCCGGGAATACCCAGATTCAGGTTGCCGGATTTCTCCGTCATGATTTCTCCCAGGGCTCCGTAAAGGATGCCGATGCCCTGGCCGATTGCTTTTTGAATAAATATTACCAAAAAACCCATATTTTAGCCTCCTTATGACAATTTAGCCCCTGCTTCTTTCCGTTTGCTGCTAATTCCCACCTTGAAGTTGATGAAGAATTCACAGCCCAGGATGAAGAAGAGGATGATGCCTGTTATTACATCAGAGGCATTTTCATTCAGGTTAAACTGGGAGGCAATCTGCCCGGCTCCCTTTTGCATGAATACCAGGAAAAATGAGACCAGAACCATAGCAAATGCATTGAACTTGCTGAGCCATGATACGATGATGGCCGTGAATCCCCTGCCGCCAGCCGTGCTGGTGGAAATGGTATGGCTGGCGCCGCTGACAATGATGAAGCCTGCAATGCCGCAGATGGCGCCGGACAGGGCCATGGTGCGGATGATTACCTTCTTTACATTGATTCCCGCGTATCTGGCCGTGTTCTCGCTCTCTCCCACAACCGCGATCTCATATCCCTGCTTGCTGTACTTCAGATAGATGAAGATGGTCAGGGTCAGAGCCAGCACGATCACCAGGTTCCAGCCGTATTCCAGGCCGAAAAGCTTTGGAAGCCATCCTCCCTTTGTGGAGGAGTTGATGGTTCCCACGGAGTTGGATCCCTTTGGATTCTCCCAGAAAATGATGCAGTATGTGATGACCTGCATGGCCACATAGTTCATCATCAATGTAAACAGTGTCTCGTTGGTGTTCCAGTATGCCTTGAAAAATGCCGGGATAGCTGCCCAGACCATGGCTGACAGGGCGCTTCCCAAAAGCATCAGGGGAAACAGGACCAGGGGAGGCAGTGAATTGCCAAGGTAAATCATCATGGCCGCGGATGTGACGCCGCCAATCAGTACCTGACCCTCTGCTCCGATGTTCCAGAACCGCATCTTGAATGCAGGCGTGATGCCGATTGCGATACAGAGCAGCACCAGAGTATCGCGAATGGTCATCCAGGTGCGCCTTTTGGTACCCACTGCCCCATCAAAGATTCCTTTATATACCTCCAGGGGATTAAGCCCTGTCAGGGCATAGATGACCCCTGCGCAGACCACCAGTGATAAGAGGACCGCTCCCAGCCGGATGGCCCAGGCCTTCCACATATCTATCTCATCCCTCTTGGATATATGCATCAGAGGTTCCTTGTTGGATACTGCCGTCATCTCCTTACTCACTTAATCCACCTCCTGTCCTGGTCATCATCAGCCCCACCTGTTCCTTGGTCGCTGTCCTTCCGTCCACAACACCGTTTACCTGTCCTGCGCACAGCACCAGGATACGGTCGCACAGCTCCAGAAGCACATCCAGGTCCTCGCCTACGCAGATAACGGCCGCTCCCTGTTTCTTCTGCTCATTGAGGAGATGATAGATGGTGTAGGATGAGTTGATATCCAGTCCGCGGACCGGATAGGCCACCATAAGCACCTTGGGATTGGAAGAAATCTCCCTTCCCACCAACACCTTCTGGACATTGCCCCCTGACAGCCTGCGCACCGGGGTGGTGACGCCGGGAGTCACGATTTCCAGTTCCTCTATGATCTGCTCCGCCAGGCTTTTTGGTGTCTTTCTGTCCGTAAAGAAGGAACGTCCCCTGCGGTAGCCCCTGAGCATCATATTGTCCGTCATGTCCATTGCGCCTACCAGTCCCATACCCAGACGGTCCTCCGGCACAAAGGAGAGCTTTACCCCCAGCTTATTGATGGCTGAGGCGCTCATGCCGGACAGCTGCTTTTCGCCGCCCTCCGGCGGATAATAGGTGATGGTGCCGCCTGTCATGGGCTGAAGTCCCGCGATGGACTCCAAAAGCTCCCTCTGGCCGCTTCCCGCGATACCGGCAATTCCCAGTATCTCACCGCTGTAGGCAGTAAAGGAGGCATGGTCCAGGGTTGTCACCCCCTCCTTGTCCACGCAGGTGACGCCTTCCACCACCAGGCGGCGCTCCGGATTCACGGGATCCGGACGCTCGATGTTCAGGCTTACCTTCTTGCCCACCATCATCTCGGTCAGGGATTCCTCGGTGGCGTCTGCCGTGTATACCGTGCCGATATACTGGCCCTTGCGCAGTACGGACACCCGGTCTGACAGCGCCAGAACCTCGTGCAGCTTATGGGTGATGATAATGATGGAGTGGCCTGCCTCACGCATGTTGCGCAGCACGGCAAACAGCCTGTCCGTTTCCTGGGGTGTCAGAACCGCTGTGGGCTCGTCCAGGATCAGGATATCCACCCCGCGGTACAGAAGCTTTACGATTTCCACGGTCTGCTTCTGGGATACGGACATGGTGTATATCTTCTGGCCCGGGTCCAGCTCGAATCCGTATCTGGCTGTCAGCTCATTGATTTTGGCGGACACAGCCTTCATGTCCAGAACTTCCCTTCCCGACAGTCCCAGGATAATGTTCTCAGCCGCTGTCAGAACATCCACCAGCTTGAAATGCTGGTGGATCATGCCGATACCCAGAGCAAAGGAGTCCTTAGGCGAACGAATGGTAACCTCCTTTCCGTTTACGAATATCTGCCCCTCATCCGGGTAGTAGATACCGGAAATCATGTTCATCAGGGTGGTCTTTCCGCTTCCGTTCTCACCCAGGACGGACAGGATTTCCCCCCTTTTCACAGACAGGCATACCTTGTCGTTGGCAGTTACCTTGCCGAACCGTTTTGTGATGTTTTTCAGTTCTATTGCGTATTCTTCGCTCACCCGGCAAACCTCCGTTCTTTGTATTTGGCCATGTTGAATTGTCTCGTGGAAAAAAGCGGAGCCAGATATGAATGGCTCCGCTTTTACAGCCTTTAATTTCCAGCGGGAAATTATAGCACCTGCTATCTTAGTTGTCGATTGTGGTGATGCCGTCAATCAGGATATCAAAGGAAGGTGCGGATCCGAACTCTGACTCATGGAAATATCCGTCGGAGATATACTCGATGTCGCTGCCGTCCTTCTTATATGTATCCAGTGTCTTGCCGCCAACGGTCCATGTGGAGGTATCGAATACATGAAGCTCTCCGGATGCCAGCTTGGCCTCTACTTCATCCACCTTCTCCTTTGTTCCGGGTGCCACGGCTGCCTCGTTCAGCTCTGTAATCAGCACTGCGCCGTCAGAGAAGCCCTTGCACCAGTCAACCGGAATCTCGGTTCCGTCAATGACATGCTGTACAGCCTCAGTCACATATGCGCCCCAGTTATTGGAAGCAGATGTAAGAGCCTGGTTTGGCGCAGTTGCAATCATGGAAATGTTGTAGCCCACGCAAGGAACGCCTGCCGCTTCACATGCGGTAGGAGCGCCGGTGGTATCTGCGTGCTGGCTGATCAGAACACATCCGTCGGAAATCAGGGCATCAGCTGCTTCCTTCTCCAGGTCAAAGCTTGCCCAGCTGTTGGTGTACTTAACTTCCATGGTAGCGTCCGGGCATACGGAACGCACGCCTAAGAAGAAGGAGGTGTATCCGCTTATAACCTCAGCATATGGATAAGCTCCTACATAGCCAATCTTGCAGGCATCCTGCTTCACGGTTCCGTCCTCTATCATTTGGTTCAGTTTCAGTCCGGCCACAACACCGGATACGTAACGCGCCTCGTAGATGGATGTGAAATAGTTGTGCATGTTGCTCAGGCCGCTGGAAGCTGCCTGGAAGCCGGTTGCATGGCAGAACTGGACATCCGGATATTCCTTTGCCGCCTCAATCACATAGGACTCATGTCCAAAGCTGTTTGAGAATACAATCTGGCATCCCTGGTCCGCAAGGTCCATGGCTGCATCCTTTGCAGTCTCATCCTCAGGGATATTCCACTTAACAATAATCTGGTCATCGTTCAGCCCCAGAGCTTCCTTCATCGCCATGGCGCCGTTGTAATGAGCGGCTGTATAGCCCTCATTCTCATCGCCTATGTAGACAAAGCCGATCTTTAAATCTTCCTTGGCAATGCCGCCTGTGGCCGGTGC
>OBWQ01000664.1_pt1 | contig 11242 bp, 12 predicted proteins | sample 1476511 | NCBI WGS metagenome assembly OBWQ01 (sample SAMEA2580126, study PRJEB22360) | human gut metagenome | biome: human gut; feature: human-associated habitat; material: faeces | place: Denmark | collected 2008/2010
GTAGGGAATCACACCCTGCCCCGAAGAACTTATTTTATTATAGCTGAATCATAGCACACATGGAGGTGGTTGGCAATAGGCTGCGCCATAATTTCTGCATTTCAGACTTAACGTTCAGACTCAGCGTTTCCAGACCACCACATCCTCCAGCCTTTTGCGGGGACGGGGGGACGGCGACTCCTCCGCATAGCCAAAGGCCACTGCCGCCACCAGCTCATCCCCGCAGTCCATCCATCCGCACAGTTCCTCATAGGCGAAGAATATGTCGCATATCCACAGGCTGCCGATTCCCATATCCGCTGCTTCCAAAAGCATATTCTCAATGGCAGCGCTGACAGACTGGATATTACAGAGCTCATAAATCCGTTCCTCGTCATCCAGGGAGGCAAACATCCCTTTTCCCTCTGAATTCAAAACAAATATGACCACAGGCGCCTGTTCCATGATTCGGACCGTGTACTCCGCGCCTCCCAGGTGCCTGCTGCTGTCCGGCAGCAGTGCCCTGCCTGTCTTCTCCCGCTGGATTCCGGCCCGGAACGCCCTCAGCATGTCCGCCTTTGCCCGGCCCTGGATGACCATAAATCTCCACGGCTGCCTGTTCTTGGCTGACGGGGCCTTTATCCCGCTTTCCACAATTTTACAGATAACCTCATCCGGTATCTCCCTGTCTGAAAACCTGCGTATACTCCTGCGGCTGTCGATTGCATCCATTCTCCGTCTCCTTATTATTTTCCGGGTATGCCAAACTCCTATGCTCCCTACTCCCCCATGGCCATCCTGTAAATTTCCATCATCTCTTCCTTGCCCAGTTCCCGGATACCCGGCAGGGTGCGTTTGCCCATGTTGGTGCATTTCTCAGCCATCTCTTCCAGGCGTTCTTCCTCCACGCCCAGTTCTTTTAGGGTGGAGGGCATACCCAGGCTCTTATAAAAATCCTCCGTGGCCTGGATTCCTGCCAGGGCCGTGTTCATGGGGCAGTCAAAATCCATGTCTATGTTCCACACCCGGACAGCATACTGGGCAAAGCGGTTTACATCGGAAGGACACACAAACCTGGCCCAGGACGGCCACAGGGCTGCCAGACCTGCCCCATGGGCAATGGAGGGATACATGCCGGAAAGCTCATGCTCCAGCTGGTGCACCTGCATGAGGAAATTCCTTCCTGCCCCTGTCAGTCCGTTATGAGAAAGGCTTCCTCCCCACATAAGGGCGGCCCTGGCCTCATAGTTATCCAGCGCCTTATCGGCAATTCTGCCCGCCTCCACCGTGGACTTTAAAAGGGCCTCGGCTATGCGGTCCGTCAGTTCCGTGTCCCTGGTCTTGCTGAAATACCGCTCCAGTGTGTGCATCATGATGTCCACCGTGCCGCAGGCTGTCTGGTATTTGCTTACCGTGCAGGTCAGCTCCGGGTTGCAGATGGAAAACAGGGGGCGGTGGGTCACGCTGTTAAAGCCCCGCTTAAAGCCATTTTCTTCGTTTGTAATAACGCAGGAAGCGCTCATCTCGCTGCCGGATGCAGACAGGGTGAGGATAACGCCAACCGGCAGCGCCTTGGCCGGAACCGCCTCCTGGCGGAAATAGGTCCATACATCCACATCCGGATTCCCTGCGCCGTCTGCTATACATTTGGAAGAATCAATCACGCTTCCTCCTCCAACGGCCAGCACCAGGTCCACGCCCTCCTTCAGACACAGGCTGATGCCCTCCTTGGCCTTTGCCAGGGTGGGATTGGCCTGTACGCCTCCCAGAGTCACATACTGTATTCCCTCCGCCTCAAGGGCTCCTGTAACCGCGTCCAGAAGTCCTGTCTTCTTAGCGCTGGCCCCGCCGAAATGCACCAGCACCTTCTTAAATCCATATTCCTTTACAATCTTTCCTACCTGCAGATGGGTATCCTTTCCGAATATCATCCTGGTGGGTGTGAAAAACTCAAAATTCTCCATTATGTAATCCTCCTTCATGCCGCGTTTACCGCTGTCTTCATTATACATAAATCAGGGGTGTTTTTCCACTTAAATCTGCTGTCTGTTTTTCCCTTGGCCTTCTTTTGCTTCTCCCATTTTCTTCTCCCACCTTCCCCGCCTGAAATACCAGGCTCCTGCCAGGGCCGGCAGCAGGGGCGAAAGGGCCTGCCCCAGGCATATTCCCGTAAATCCAAGACCCATCAGGGAACCCAGAAGCCAGCTGAAGGCCAGGCGCACCACCACGGAGTCCAGCAGGGAGTTGACCATTGCCACGCAGGCAGCTCCCACGCCGGTGGCAAAGGAATCATAGGTATACATGGCCGCATATACCAGACTGTTTGCGCAGCAGCAGATGCGCAGATACAGCACGCCGTATTGGGCCACAGCCTGATCAGAGGGCGCAAACAGGGATATGATGCGGACGGCGGATACCTGGACTGCCAGAACCGCGCACAGCGTGACCGCCAGATTAAGCGCCAGCCCTGTCCTCACTGTCTCCCTTACACGTCCCGTCTTACCTGCACCCATGTTCTGGCCCGTCATGGCTGTCACAGCCTGTCCCACGGCCCAGCAGGGCATGCCTGCAAAGGTATTGACTTTGAGTCCGATTCCCACGGCGGCAGCCACTTCCATGCCATGGGCATTGAACATACCGGTAATCAGCAGATAGGAGAGATTGACCACCACCATCTATACGGCGGACGGCAGTCCCACTGACAGAATGGAAACCAGCCTGTCCCATTTTACAGCAAAGCTCCTCCGCCTGAAATCAAAGACAAAATCCTGCCTCCGCAGATGAACCACGGAAACCGCAAAGGATACGCCCTAATTTCCCACCACCAGCATGTCCACGATGCTGTAAAAGGATTGAAGAAGGTTCGCCAAAAACAGTGGGATTCCAAAGCGGATAAGCTGTTTTGTGATATTTCCTGTTGTCAGGTCCTGTTCAAGATTCATGATATTCTCCTCCGAATAAAGTAAAAGCAGAAGGTCCCGCATCAATGCGTAAAACCTTCTGCTTTAAGTGTTTCCTGCGCAAAAATGACGCAGTTCCTGCTCCCATGTCCGCTCAAGGACATTCGTCCCCCGGACCGCGCAAAAGGCCGCAGACGAAACATCGCTGCGGCCCGAAAATCCATCATTCACTGCACGGCAAAGCCCGCTAATAGAAATACACTGATTCCATTAGCCCATGTACTTAAAATTCCAGCTCTGCCGATGAAGCGCCAGGGGCTGTCCCTGTCCTGTCTTTTACTCCGTACAATGCTTCATCTTATCCATTTGTCCGGAGCGTATCCAATGCACAGTTTCATGATGTTTAACCTTTTCGAATTCAAATATGATTCTTTTATTGTAACCTGCCACACAGGAAGTGTCAAGGCCGGCTTCACAACAGATTATCCCGAAACTCCCTCGCCATCTGTTCCTGCCATCCCCCTCCACAGGTCCCCTGGGCCAGCCTGACCAATGCCTCGCCGGGGAACCGGCGCCACATACAAATTTCCCCCTCTCCCCTCGTTCATGCATAAAACAGCATGGACAGACATAAGATTACTCCAGGACCCATATTTCCCGAAAGGGTGTCAGGAGGCGGTTATACCATGAGATTCTTCCGAATGCTCCGGGAGCATTTACATATCAGTACAAAGACAGTGATTTACGGGGAAATGCTGGTGCTGAGCCTGCTGTGTCTCGGCATCTTCCTGTTTAAGACAGACCCGGGCCAGGCAGTCATGAGCCAGGCCTCCAGGCTGGCCGGATACATGAATCCCCTGGAAAACACGGAAGGCGCAGACCCGGGCAGAACAGGGACAGATAAAAAGACAGATAAGAAAGCGGATAAAAATAAGGATTATATCAAATGGGTGGACTTTGGCGTCACCTCAGAGGCAATGAACCAGGCATTCCGCCTTGACGTGGACACATGTCAGGCTGACATCCACCTGAACTGGGTGGATTTACTGGCCTATCTGGGGACCCGTTACGGCGGAGACTTTTCAAAATATAAGCCGGAACACATGACCGCGGTGGCGGAAAAGCTGAAAAACGGAGAAACCACCATGGAAGAATTGACAAAAGACATGAAGTATTACTCTTATTACCGTCAGGCTTACGGGGCTGTATTAGACGGCATGGTAGGGCAGTTTGAGGCAGAGATACCTGCAAGCCAGGCCCCGGCCGCTTATCTTCCCTCAGGCGTAGCAGGGGGCGCCCCCGGAGACCCCGCCACGGTTTGGGTGACAAAATACGGACTCAAGGCATTTTCCCCCATCGCCAAGGGCTTTCCCTACAGTGATTTTGACGACTTCGGCGTGGCCCGCAGCTATGGCTTCAAGCGCCAGCACCTGGGCCACGACATGATGGGCCAGGTGGGGACTCCGGTGGTTGCCGTGGAATCCGGCTATGTGGAAGCCCTGGGCTGGAACCAGTATGGCGGCTGGCGGCTGGGAATACGCAGCTTTGACCACAAACGCTACTACTATTACGCCCATCTGCGCAAGAATTACCCCTACCAGTCAGGCCTGGAGGTGGGCAGCGTGGTGCAGGCCGGGGATGTCATAGGCTATCTGGGACGCACTGGTTACAGCCGCACAGAAAACACCAACAACATCGACGACCCCCATCTCCACTTTGGCCTGGAACTCATATTTGATGAATCTCAAAAGGACAGCAACAATGAAATCTGGGTCAGCTGTTATGAACTGGTAAAATTCCTGAATCTGAACCGCTGCGAGACGGTAAAGGTGGAGGGCACAAAGGAGTGGAAACGGTTGTACGGCATCAAGGACCCGTTGGTTCCGGTACAGCCGGCTACGCCGTCCCAGACCGGGCCTCCGACGAAATCGCAGGCAGAATTAAAAACAGAATCATAGGCACATTCCACCAAAAGGGCGCATCCTCTTTTGCATGTCACATACAGAAGAAGCTGCGCCTTTTATTTACCTGCGGTTTTTCTTACCCATGGCCTCAATTCACCCATGGATTCTCTTCTCACCCGCGGCTGTCCCTCTTGCCCACCACAGCCACTCCGCCGTTCTTTAAGAACTCCTGCAACGAGCGTATGGAAATCATCGTTCCTGCTATGGCAAAGCAAGGGCGTGACCGAAGCACTCAAAGCGGCTGACCAAATGGAATGGGTGCGCCAGCTCCTTTTGATCCTTGTGCAGCTCCCACAGGAGAGGTCATTGGCAGATGCGCCGTAATCACGCCGCTGGGATATAATACCACGGAAACAAAGGTTTACGAAAACCAGAAGGCCATATAGAGAAACGGCGCAAACTTATTGCTGTTCTGGCCATCACTGTCCACGCTGTTGGCAATCGCAACAAAGTGAATGCCGTGCTGACGGAACATGACCTCGGTGTAAAAGCCTGTCTGCAAATAATCTCTGCCGATTCGGCTCATGTCCTTTACGATCACATGGGCAACCTTACCGGCTTCAATATCTGCGATAAGCTGCTTCCGCGCAGGGCGTTCAAAATTGCCGCCACTCCAACGCCTTCTTGTAGCCGTAGATGCCGCGGTAGGAAAGAAAACGTTTTAAAATAGATGGAAAAATATTCATGAAGTCTACCAATCAGGTTCTTTTCGTTGTATAATGAGTTTGTCGTACAGGGTCACTTTCCTTTGTATATTTTGTTGGCAAACTAAATATACACCAAAGTGTCCTGTACGATATTTTTTCCCACTGGCAGAAATGGAGGCATCTATGTTCGGAAGAAAGAAAAAGACAGAAGTGTTCATGACCAACGACCTGGAATTATACACCACCGTACACCAGGCCCTGAAGGCCGCACAGATTCCCTGCGAAGTAAAGATTGTCAATACCGGTACCCAGAACAGGCGGACGGGCACACTTATGGGCAGGGTGGGCGAACGGCCTGAGCTGGAAATCCAGTACTATATCTATACGCCCCGGGAATATGCGGAGAGGGCGAAGTATATGATTGATGAATATAGGAAGAGTTTGTCCCGGTAAGGATGTCTGAATATTCATCTCTTACGCAGCATAATCCATCATTAAATACAATCGTTTCACGGAAAAGCTCAGTTACTGCTACATAAAAAAAGCGCGGACAAAATATTCAATCTGCGCTTTTAACTATTGTACTTTATTTTCCAAACTATTACAAACTATTTTCAAAGGCCAGCAGCCGTTCCACATCCTCCACAATCCCCTGGCAGTCATCTGCTGTCTCCATGCCGTACTCCACTACCAGGTCAGCCTGAGGGGTATATTCCCTGGCCCATGTCATAAAGCTTTCAAAATCCAGGGTTCCGTCCCCAATCCGCCTGTGGCTGTCGTGAACTCCGTCATTGTTGTGAAGATGGTATGCCAGAATCTGCCCCTTGAGGCGCTCCATAACGCCGCGCAGGTCCCAGCCATTGGCATGGGCATGGCCGATGTCGATGAGCACCGGGTACTTTTCCGTCCGGCACAGGGAGACAAACTCATTCTCATCTAACAGCATATTGTTCCGGTCCATGACCCCTGCATTCTCCACTGCCACCGGTATTCCAAAGGGACGAAACAGTTCCTCCACCCTGCGGTAATTCACGCAGGAATCCCTGAGCATCCTCTCCTTATCCCTGACAACACAGTTGTTGTGATGAAAAACCAGATAACGGCTGTTAAGTTTCTCTGAATAACGAAGGGTCTGCTCCACCAGTTCCATGGTATACTCATAGCCCGGGGTTCCCTGGGGCGCCGAGTGCTCCGCCTTGTAATAGGGACCGTGAAAGCTGATGGGAACACGGCTTAAAATGTCCATGCTCTCCTCAAGAAGAGGGGCAAATATCTGCTGGTGGAACATGGGAAATACTTCCACCCCCACCTGTCCCCTCCATTTTTCCGCATAGGGCAGGACTCTCTTAAACTCCTCCGCCTTATACATATTGGTACTGATGAGCAAAGCCATTGTCGTTCTCTCCCTTCTTTTTGGCGCCCCTTTGGAGTATATGCGGCTCCCTGGCGGCCCTCAGCTTTTCAGGATAGCCCAGGGATACCTGGGTGGCCCTGTCAAAGAGATGGATTCTGTCAAAATCCGGCTGGATGAATACGCTCTCTCCCGGAGCAGGAATATCTCCCTCGCTCACAGCGATAAACTCCATATTGTCCACCTGCACGTATACGCCGTACCGGTTGCCGTAATCCTCCACGTACTTGACGATTCCTTCCAGGGTATTGTCCTGGTGCCTGCGAAACAAAACCATGTGCTCCGGACGGATTCCCAGGAACAGGCGGCCGGACTCGTTGCGCGAGGCCAATCCGGACCACATGTCCGGCAGCCAGATCACCTGCCTTCCAATCACCAGCGTTCCCTTGGTGTAGGATGCCTCCACAATATTCATGGAGGGGGAGCCGATGAATTTTGCGGTAAATACATTGGCCGGACGGTTGTATACATTGGAAGGGGTGTCAAGCATCTGCATTTTCCCCTCGTGCATCAGGGCGATGCGCTGTCCCACGGTCATGGCCTCAATCTGGTCATGGGTTACATATATAAGGGTCTGGTGGTACATCTCATGGATTTTCACCAGCTCCTTCCTGGCCCGCAGCCTCAGCTGGGCGTCCAGGTTGGAAAGGGGTTCGTCCAAAAGAAAATAATTCGAGCGCTTCACCACTGCCCTGGCCAGCGCGACCCTCTGGCGCTGGCCGCCGGAGAGGTCCTTAGGCCTGCGATCCTCCAGTCCCTTCAGGTCCAGCATATCCAGGACCTCCGAAAGTCTGGTCTTTATCTCCGCCGGATCCATCTTGTGGGCCTTTAAGCCGTAAATGATATTATTTTGCACCGTCATATGAGGAAACAGGGCATAGTTCTGAAATACCATGGACACATTCCTCTCCCCGCAGGGAACATCATTTACCAGACGGCCGTCCATATAGAGATTTCCCCCGCTGAGCTTCTCCAGACCCGCAATCATCCGCAGGGTGGTGGATTTGCCGCAGCCGGAAGGTCCCAACAGAATCAGGCGCTCTCCTTCCCTGATTTCCATATTCAAATCCTTTACGATTACATTTTTGTCATAAGCCTTTACTACATGGTCAAATACTATGTTTTTCATTTATTTCTCCTTATTTGATTCCCTTGACCGCGAACTCCCCTAACCCTTGATGCCCGACATGGCAAAGGTGTTTATGATGTATCGCTGGAACAGGATATACAATGCCAGCGGAATAATCATGGTCATGACGGAAACAGCCATTGCTATGGTAAATTCCGTCCCTCCCTCCGCGCTTATGTACATCTGCAGGGCCAGGGACAGGGTATAATTCTCCTTGCTTTTCAGTATAAGAACCGGCCACACATACTCGTTCCAGGAATTGATGAAAAAGATAATTCCCGTGGAAATGATGGAAGGCCGCACTAACGGGATGATGATATCCCTCATAATTTTCAGATTCTTCACATTCTCCATCCTGGCCGCCTCGATAAGAGCTCTGGGGATTCCCCGCATGGACTGGCGCAGAAGAAAGATTCCCAGCACATCGGCCAGCTGGGGCAGTGCCACGCCCCATATCTTGTCGCTGAGGCCGATTTTGGAAATCATCAGATAGTTGGGAATCATGGTAACGGTAAATGGTATGAACATAGTGGCCAGCATGATAAAGTACAGGATTCCCTTGCCCCTAAAATCAAAATACACAAAGGAATATGCTGCAAACAGGCTGGTAATGGTCTTAAAAATGGTTACAGTGGCAGCAATCAAAAAGGTATTCATGGTAATCCTTAAAAAGGGCAGCTTGCTGAATACATGGATGTAATTCTGCACCGTGGGTCTTGCCGGGATAATCTGAAACACCGTATTGAAGGCATCCTGCATGGTCTTAAAGGAATTGGACACAGCAAAAACAATGGGCATCAGGAGAAGGAACACGGTACACAGAAGAAGCAGGTGCCATCCCGGCTGCATTTCTTTAATTTTCATAATATACCCCCTTTTCCACAAACCGGAATTCCAGAAGCAGCAGTACAATGAACAGCACCATGGTAATCACTGACACGGCTGATGAGGTGCCGGTGCGGTATAGGGTAAATGCCTCATGGTAGGACATGTATATCAGGTTGGAGCTGGCGTAGTTTGGGCCGCCCTGGGTTACCACCTTGATGGGCGTGAACACATACTGAAGTCCCTGTACAATGGTGGTGATAAACACGTAGATTCCGGTAGCCGAGCTCATGGGGACCACCATGTCACGGAATATTTTCCACAGGGGAATGTTGTCCAGCCTGGCCGCCTCAATGACCTCTGTGGATACCCCGGACACACCTGCCAGTATGATGATAAAATTATAGCCGAACACCTTCCAGGAGGTGATTACGCTCAGCACCGCGATGACCCAGCCCTCTGTCTTGGACCAGAAGGGAAGGGCCAGGCCAAAGTACTTTAACACAAGGGCCGCCGGGCCGGAAATGGGATTCAGAATCCAGATATACAGGATGGAACCCACCACCAGGGAGATGACGCTGGGAAGGAAAAACACAGCTTTGTAAAATCCCTGTCCCCTCTTAATCACCGCTGACAGGATGAAGGAAAGGATGTAGGGCAGAACAAAATTCAGTATCAGCAGTACAAGGATATACACCACCGTATTGCCTGCAATCTTCCAGGAATTCGGGTCCTTAAAAATGGCTGCATAGTTAGCCAGCCCCACAAACTTTTTCACCGGTTTCACCATATTCCACTCAAAAAAACTGAGATAGACCGTATAAAACAAAGGATAAAACATGAATACCGCAAACACTGCCAGGGATGGCACAAGAAACAGATATCCCAGTAATGTCTGCTTTTTTTCTTCCTGATTCAATCTGACTTTACCTCCATAAAGGGGCAGGTACCCCCAAATATTCCGGGGATACCCCCTCCAATTTATTGTAAGCGGCTGTATGCCAACCGGTTACTGTACTGCCAGCAGCTGGTTGATGGCATCCTGTGTTGCCTTCATGCCCTGCTCTGCCGTCACCTGTCCGCCCAGAATCTGGTCCCTCATGTCTAAGAGCATCTGCTCTGCCTGAAGGCCTGCGTCTCCCGGGAACGCTGTCCACGGAACCACTCCGTCCATCTGCTCGATGGCCGCGTTCATCATCTTGTTCTCAGCCAGGAATGTCTTAAGTCCGTTCTCCGCCCCGGCCACATCCTTTCTGGGAGGCACATAACCGGTACCCTCTGTCCAGGCTGCCATGGACTCCACGCTGTAGAGGAACTTCTCAAATTCCCATGCCGCCTTCACCTGGTCGTCGCCCTGGGCCGTAATGGCCAGGAAGCATCCGCCTGCCGGAACCATGCGCTCCTTGTCATTCCACAGAGGGGATTTTACGGTTGCAACGTCAAACTGCGCTCCCTTCTGTACGGAAGCCCTTCTGGCAATGGTGGTGTAAAGCATGGCGCAGTTGCCGTCGATAAAGCTCTGGCAGCCTTCCTCCCAGGAGATATGTAAAGCGGTCTGGTCCTTCACCATATCAGCCATCAGCTGCATGGCTTCAATTCCATCCTCCGTGGCAAAGGCGGCCTCTTTTTTGCCTTCTGCGTTGGTGGTCAGCATCTTAGCCCCGCTGCTTTCAATCAGTCCCTGCTGAGCCCAGAAATCTGCGGGCTCCTGCATATAAAATCCGTACTTTCCGGTCTTTTCCTTAACGGTCTTTGCAAACTCGCTGACCTCCTGCCAGGTAGCTGGCCCTTCTTCCGGAAGTCCTGCCTCTCTTAAGATATCCTTGTTGATGTAGAGAACCGGATTACTCAAAGAATACGGGATGCCCACCTGTGAACCCTCGCTGTTTACAGCCAGCTCAAGGACATTGGGAAGGAATTTGTCCTGAAGGAAACCGGCATCCTCCTTGTCAAACTTGTCAATGGCTTCCTGAGGAGACACATAGGAGAAGTTATTGGAGAAATAATCCAGGAACGCCCAGCCAATCTGCACCAGCGCCGGAGAATTGCCCGCTGCCGCCTCTGCCTGAAGGTTCTGCATCAGCCCCTTATACATGTCCGGGTTGTATTTTGCCACTACCTGGATGTGATCGTTGCTTTCGTTAAACTGCTTAACCAGCTCGTCTACCACCAATCCTCCCTGTGTTTCCGCGTTGCAGTGCCAGTATTCGATTACTGTTTTTCCTCCGGAGGAGCTGTTTCCTTCCGCCTTTGTTTCTGTATTGGTTTCTGTGTTGGCTTCCGCCCCGCTTCCTGTCTGGTTTACCGCCGCCACGCTGGTCTGGGCATTGGATGCGCCCGTGTTATCCTGGGCTCCGCTTCCCGCCGCAGCCGCACCGCAGCCGGAT
>OBWQ01000667.1_pt1 | contig 11176 bp, 9 predicted proteins | sample 1476511 | NCBI WGS metagenome assembly OBWQ01 (sample SAMEA2580126, study PRJEB22360) | human gut metagenome | biome: human gut; feature: human-associated habitat; material: faeces | place: Denmark | collected 2008/2010
CCAGTCGCTGGGGGGGTGGGGGTGCCCCCGGGGGCCGCCGAAGGAGCCGCTGATCCACTCGATGTCGCCGTCCTCGTCCACGCGCGCACGCTTGGTGTTGAGGTTGTACATGTTCTTGGACCAGTTCTCGATGGTCGAGTAGCGCAGGTGTGCGCGCTTGCCCACAAAGAGCTCGACGGCGCCGGCGTGGAGGTTGGCCACGTTGTACTTGGGCGCGGAGCAACCCTCGATAAAGTGCAGGTCGGCATCGTCCTCGACGATGATGAGCGTGTGCTCAAACTGGCCGGCGCCCTTGGCGTTAAGGCGGAAGTAGCTCTGCAGCGGGAAGTCGAGCTTGGTGCCCTTGGGCACGTAGACAAACGAGCCGCCCGACCACACGGCACCGTGCAGGGCCGCAAACTTGTGGTCGGTGGGCGGGATGAGCGTCATGAACTTCTCGTGGATGAGCGGCTCCCACTGCGGGTCGTGTAGGGCCTCCTCGATGCCGGAATAGACGATGCCCATCTTGGACGCCGTGTCCTGCATGTTGTGGTAGACCAGCTCGGAGTCGTACTGCGCGCCGACACCCGCTAGGTAGCTGCGCTCGGCCTCGGGGATACCCAGGCGCTCAAAGGTGTTCTTGATGTCGTCGGGCACCGACTCCCAGTCGTGCTTTTGGTCGGTGTTGGGCTTGACGTAGGTGACGATGTTGTCCATGTCCAGGCCCTCGATGGAGGGACCCCACGTCGGGTCGGGGAAGCGGTTGAAGATCTCGAGGGACTTGAGGCGCAGGTCGAGCATCCACTGTGGCTCGTCCTTCTTTGCGCTGATCTCGCGCACGATGTCGGGCGTGATGCCGGCGTCGAGGCGCTCGAATCCCTCCTCGCCATAGGTGAAGTCGTAGAGGCTGCGGTCGATGTCCGCGACCTCGGTGCGGTTCTTGGTCATTGCGTCGCCCCTTTACGCCTGCTGCTCGGCAGCGGCGGCCTCGGCCTGGGCGCGCTGCTCGGCGGCCTCGCGCTCGAAGGTCTCAAAACCATTCTTGTCGATCCAGGGGATGAGCGAGGCATCGTCCTCGCGCACGATGTGGCCCTTGACCATAACGTGGACGCGGTCGACATCCAGGTGCTCCAAGATGCGCGTGTTGTGCGTGATGATGAGCATGGAGCCGTCGCAGCTCTTGCGGTACGCGTCCATGCCGTGGCTGACGGTGGACAGGGCGTCGACGTCCAGGCCTGAGTCGGTCTCGTCCAGGATGGCGAGTTTGGGCTGCAGCAGCAGAAGCTGGAGCATCTCGACCTTCTTCTTCTCGCCGCCCGAGAAGCCTACGCCCAACTCGCGGTTGAGGTAGGCGGTATCCATGTTGAGCTCGGCCGCGAGCTCCTTGACGCGACGGCGGAATTCCTTGCCCTTCATCTCCAGGCCGGGACGGCCGGCGATGCTGGCACGCAAAAAGCTCGACAGCGGCACGCCTGGGATCTCGACCGGGGCCTGGAAGCTCAGGAACAGGCCGGCGCGCGAACGCTTGTCGGTGGTGAGCTCGGTGATGTCCTGGCCGTCAAAGACGATACGGCCGTCGTTGACCGTGTAGACGGGGTCGCCCATGACCAGGTGGCCGAGGGTGGACTTGCCGGCGCCGTTGGGTCCCATCAGCACATGGGTCTCGCCGGCGGCGACGTTGAGGTTGACGTTGTGGAGGATGGTCTTCTCGTCCACGGAGGCGGTGAGACCTTCGATGGAAAGCAGCGGATTTGCGCTCATGCTGTCCCTCTCTGTATATGGTGTACTCATAGGTGTACTAAACCCTAGGAATCTTCTCGGAATAAAGTTACTATGGGTTCGGCGTTAGTCAAGGGAAAACCCGACTAATCCACTCGACTTTTTAGATGTGGGACATAATAATCAGGTTTGTTTGCCCCGCGTGCATAGGATTTGGGACAAATAGGCCTGATTTTGTCCCAGGAACAACGGGAGGGTAGGTATGCTCATTTCTTCCAAGGGCCGCTATGCCCTCCGGTTAATGATCTATATCGCGGCGCTGGGTGACGCCGAGGGCAAGATTGCCTTGCGCGAGGTTGCCGACCGTGAGCATATCTCACAAAAGTATTTGGAGCAGCTGGTTCGTCCGCTTATGAAGGCGGGCCTGCTTAAGAGCGTGCGCGGCAAGGGCGGCGGCTACATGATGGCCAAGGATCCAGCCGAGGTGCGTGCCGGCGACATCCTGCGCGCCGTCGAGGGCAGCACGGCGCCCGTGGCGTGCGACGGCATCGACAACAGCTGCACCCGCAGCGATTTGTGCTCGACCGTCAAGTTCTGGCGCGGCCTGGACGACGTGATCGAAAAGTACGTCGACGGCGTGACGTTGGCCGACCTGGCCGCCGTCCCCGAAATCAACTTTGACATTAAGCTGTAGGGGCTGGCTTTCGTGAAGTCGTACGAAGCCTTTGATTCGCGTCTGGCACTGCTAGAGACAGCTCGATTCCAAGATTTCGACAACGACTATGTTGTCTCCGGATGTGCGTATATCTATGAGCAGGTTTTCGGTATCTCAATTACGCTCCTTAAGCGTCTGCTCGAGTATGAGGGCGCCACGCTTGCCGCGTCGGGGTCTCCTCGTGCCATCTTGAAGGAGTCGTACCGATTCTACGACTTTATTGATGAGGCGGCCTGGCTGGATATGCTCAGAGACCGCAATACGAACGTCCATATCTACGACAACAAGCTCGCTCAAGATTTGATTCAGCGCATCTTGAACGTCTATATTCCCGCTTTCTGTCAGTTGAGGGACGGGCTGATGGAGCGATACGGCGAGCTTCTGATGGCGCCCGACGATCAGTTTGTCTAATTCCTTAAGATTTCGCGGAGGGTTGTTGCCGTTTACCGAGGGGTTGTTGTGCAACAACGGGCGAGCTGCAATACTTAATTTTATCTTTGCAAACTGCACTTTAACTACACCAATGCAGGGAGGATCTTATGCAGCCCAAGCATTCCGCGATTGTCGCGGGCCTGACGCTGGCGCTTTCGTTTGGCGCCGTTTCCGCGCCGGCACCCGCCGCTGCCGAGGAGCCCACGCCGGGCGTTGCCTCGGATGCCACCGATATCGACAAAGGCCTCTACACCCAGCAGTCCTTCTCGGGCGTGCTGAGGTCGGTCCAGGGCGTTTCGTTTGTAAACGTGACTCCCGAGATGAAGTACTTTACCAAGTACGAGAGCCATGGCAACTACAACCAGGGCTTTTCGTATGGCGACGGTTATAACGCGCTGGGCTATTACCAGTTCGACCGCCGTTGGTCGCTCATTCCGTTTATGAAGCAGGCCTACAACTACAACCCCGAAAAATACAGCATGCTCAAGGATGCGATTGATCGCGGCGGCGAGATTTCCAACGCGAGGAATGCCATGTACGAGAACGGCCAACTTACCGAGCTGGGCCGTATTGCGCAGGAGGCCTTCCAGGGCGCTTATAACACCGATCCTGTCGAGTTCTCGGCGCTTCAGGACGCTTATGCGTACAACTCGTACTATGCGGTGACCGAGGCGTGGCTCAAGAGCGCTCTTGGCATTGACATCTCCGGCCGCGCCGATTGCGTCAAGGGCATGGTGTGGAGCATCACCAACATGTGCGGCACCGGTGGTTGCAGGGATTTCTTCCGTTGGGCAAATCTTTCCAACGATATGTCCGACCGCGAGTTTGTGACGGCGCTCTCCAATAGCGTGGTCAACAACGTGGCGACCAAGTATTCGAGCCAGCCCCAGTATCATGAAGGCTGGAAGAACCGCTACTGCAACGAGCTAAAGGACTGCTTGGTTTATATCGCTGAGGACGAGGCTGCCGCCGCGACGCCCGTGCAGCCCGAGCCCACACCGGCGCCCTCGCCGACACCTGATTCGAATGACGACTCGAGTGACGATGCCAACGATGACAGGATGGATGCGCCCTCGACCGATGCTGACGGTAATGGCTCTGCTGGTGGCACTACCAACGACGGCTCTACCTCGAACGGCTCCAATTCGAACGGCTCTGCTGCGGGCGATTCGTCTTCAAGCTCTGCCGGCAATACGGACAGCGACGCTTCTGGTTCGACCGACGCTGACACCTCTAACTCATCCACCGGCTCGAGCGATTCGTTCGTTGACACCGGCTCTAACAACGGCTCCGGCTCTGACGCAACCCCTGATTCCGATGCTTCCAAGGACGACTCGAATAAAGCGCCGGACGCTCCCGTTGCTTCGCCGGACAAGAAGCCTTCTTTCTCCGAGCAGCTTGGTTCTACGCTGGGTTCTTCGCTGATGGCTGGCGTCAATAACGGCTCGGCCCAGAACAAGGACAACTCTGATCAGGTTTCCACGGAAAAGACCGAGGCCGCAAAGGGCGACTCCAAGGACAAGGCTTCCGAGAAGACCGAATCTGATAAGGGTTCTAGCTCTGAGGAGAAGGACGACAAATCTGCTCAGAAGAAGGACGAGAGCAAGACCGAGGGCGAAAAGAAACAGCCCGAAGACGACGACAAGAGCGGTGCTGACAACCAGGCCCAAGAGCAAAATGACTCCAAAAAGGTGACCACCACGACGACTACAACGACCAAGTCATCTGGCGGTAACATGCCCAAGACGGGCGACCTTATCGTTATGGCGAGCCTTGCCAGTGCAAGCTTGGCCACACTGGGCGCTACGTCTATCGTAAGCGGTAAGCATAAGCTCGATCAGCAGAAGAAGGCTTCTGGGGAGGACGGCTCGGAGGAGTAGCCTCTCGGCTGCCAGATAACTAAAGAGTCGGGACGGGGTCCGGTGCGAATGCGTCGGGCCCCGTTTTGTTGTGCAACGATTAGTTGTGCCCCCCTCACGCCTCTTGTTGCTACCGTTGCCCGATATGTTTACGCGGCGACATCGGTACATGCGATGCGGTTATTACAATTGGCGTCGTGTTGCGATTTAGGGGGAACGTTTTGGTGTCTGAACAGGCAAATAATGGTTGTGCTGACGGCTTTGGCGTGCGTTTGATCGGCTGTGCCGACGATGCGGCTTTGCCCATTGGCATGCACGACTATGCGGAGGCTCTTGGTTGCTGCACGCTGGTCGACAAGACCATGTTTATTGCCGATGTGTTGGACTGCGACGCGTCCGTTGTGGTGTGCTGTCGACCCGAGGGTTTTGGCAAGAGCATGAACTTGTCGATGCTCAGGGCGTTTCTGGAGCGTCCAGCGGTCGGTCGCGCTGGTCAGCTTTTGTTTGCCGATGCTCAGATTTGGGATGCGGACGGCGGGCGCTATCGGGATGAGTACGCTTGCTATCCGGTGATATCGCTGGACTTTTCTGGCGCTGCGAGGCGTGGCCCTGCTGTTGCCGGCGTCGTGCGCGATGCCCTTTCGGGCGAGTGCGCTCGCTTGTTGGCGCTCTTGGGGGCTCCGGATTTAGCTCGAGATAAGGTGCGTCACATCGAACGTGTCGCGCGTGGCGCGGCGAGCGAGGACGAGGTCGCCTCGGTGCTTGGCGTGCTCATAGAGCTGCTGGAGATTGCCAGCGATGAGCAGGTTGTATTGCTCGTTGATGGGTACGATGCGGCGTGGTCTCGCCGTGCGAGCGCGAGGGACGCTTCCGACGCCGATCCGGCAGGGCTACTTGACCGTGTGCTGTTTGACGCCATTGCTGCCGCGGGCCATTCGCTACGCTTCGCATGTCTGATGGGGGAGTGTCCCGGCCCTGCCGAAGCGGCGCTTTCTTTGCACGGCTGCTCGTATTATCTGACGACGCCGCTTTCGACGTGGTGTGACCGTTGGTTCGGCTTTTCGGATGCCGAGGTCCAGGCTCTGTTGAATCATGCTGGGCGCGAGGAATACCTTGATGATGCGCGTGAATGGCTCGAGGGATATCGGTTTGGTAGGGATTATTGCTCGAATCCAGCGCGTGTGATCGGTTTTCTGGACCGAGGCTGCACGGCGCCCGTGTGTGCCGATCTGTATGGATATGCCGATTGCCTGAGTAAGGTAGTTGCCGGGTGGAATCTCGACCGCCTTTCGGTCTTGTTCGATTTGCTCGAGGCCCATGGGTGCGCTGAGGTCCCGCTTTGTTTGGGCACTGCAGAGCCAGATGTCTCGCCTGACGATGGCATGTGGACAGCGCTATATTTGTCCGGTTTCCTGACGACGGATATGACTGAGGAGCCAGAGCATGGCGATCGCCTCCGTGCTTTGCGATTGCCCAATAAAGAGCTTCGCCAGGCCTTGCGTCTAGTGATTGTTGAGTGGTTTGAGTGCGCTGCCGAAGACATTCGAGACGTCGATGCGTTTCGCGACGGGCTGTGCCGTGGGAACGAGGATACCGTGAAGCGGGCGCTAAGCCGCATCCTGGGGGATGCGGGAATCGGTGAGACCGACCCAGATAAGCCGCTGCCATATCATCTGCTCTTGCAGGGGCTCTGCTTTGGCTTGCCGGGCTATGCCAATCCTGCTTCGAGGCGAAAGTGTGGCGCGGGTCGCTGGGACATCCAGGTTTTTCCTACGGGCGCTGTGTTCGACATAGCCGATACGATTGGCATGCTGGACGAGCGCCCGCTTATAACGATCAATATGATGTATGACCCCGATGTGGATGCGCTGGGGTTGGAATTGCTGGCCGTGCAGTCGCTACTCGACATAGAGCGCGATGGCATCGACGAAATCCGTGTACCGCGCCCCGGCGTGGGTCGCATGCGCTGGGGGTTCGGTTTTGATGGGCAGCATGTGGCTACGGTGTGCCAGCGGCTTTAAGCGCCGAGATGTTTCCGGCTTCCGTTACTCGGTATCCTTCATGGGCGGCATGGGCTTCCAGTTGGGATCCTTGATGATCTTGCGGGCGTCCTTCATGCCGCGTCGCAGCGCCGGAATACCGGTCTTAAAGCACTTGTCAACGGCAGCCAGGCGAATGAATTCCTTGCAGAAGGTCGCGGCATTGCCCAGGCGGAACAACATGGGGTGGTAGTCACCGTAGATCTGCATATAGCGAGCGAGGAAGCCTCGGTTGCGCATGATGTAGTAGCGGTTGGTGTCGCTCGTAGAGTTGAGCTGGCGTTTGCCGGCGATATCCCAGTTAGAGACGGCACGGGCGCGCTTGAGCACCACGTCGGCGACCACGGCGGCGGGGAAGTGCTGGCTGGCTACGTAGCCGTAGCAGGCATCGTCGCCGTAGATAAAGAAGCGCGCGTCGGGCAGGCCAATCTTGTCGACCACGCGGCGCGAGAACATGCCGCCCTCAAAGCACAGCTGGTTCATGGCGCGGTAGCCCTCGGGTCCCAGGTCCCACTTGGCGATGGGGTTAGGGATGCCGAGTGAAAGGATGAGCTGGTACTGCCAAAAGAAGGCTCCGCCGTCAAAGTCCAGGCGCGAACCCTGGATGACATCGTAGCGGTCAGTCCACTTGGCAAGACGCTCGATGCCTTCGGGGATGACGAGCACGTCGTCGTCCATCACCCAGAACCATTGGGCGCCCAGGTCGTAGGCGCATTTAGTGCCGGCGGAGAAGCCGCCCGCACCGCCGCCGTTTTCGAGCTGCGGGGCGTAGATGACACGGTCGGTGCCGCCCTGCGCGTCGGGTTGCTCGGTGTCGATGCCCCACAGGTTGGCCAGGCGCTCGTTGAATGCGGAGCACATGGCCTCGGTCTCGCGCGAATTTTCGTTATCGACAATCACGATGCGCCAGGGCGCTGCCGTGAGCTCGGTCATGGAGTCGAACAAGTTGGCCAGGAGTTCCTGGCGCTTGTACGTTACGACGACGATGGCGAGCTTGTCGATGGGAGCGGGAAGGGTTGAAGGCATGGGGCAATATATCCTTTCACGTGCGGCGCGCATGCGCTGCACGGAAGCTATCGAATACGTCCTTGGGACTGTCCTATTGTAAAGGCTCGGCGCACCTTGGCGGCAAGCTTTGAATAAAACGCAGGAACCTGCCATGGCTGTAGCGGCTTTAGGGTCTGACGGCAGCGTGTCTATTGCCGCTTGGGCTTGCGAGCGATAGGGCTTCTAGCTGCGTCGATGGTGAGAAGCGTCAGGGCAAAGACGATGCTAATGACGGTACCCGTGACGATACAAATAACTGCCGGGCTGTTTTGGCTGACCAGTATGTTTGCGAGCAACGTATTGAAGACGGGACGCCACAGGCTATTGGTGAGCGACTGCATCACATAGAAACCGAGCGTGGCGGTCGATAAGGTGACGATGGCACCTGCAGTCCGCGAATTGCCTGAGGCACTGCGTCGGGTAGCCGCAAAGAGCAGGGAGGCGGCAGCGAGGGCAAACGAGATCAGCGAGGTCGATTTGTAGGAGAGGATTGTCATCGCTGTGAGGTTGTCGGTGAAGGAGAGTGCTCCTTCCAGGATGATGGTGAGCACCAAAACCGTTACGAGCGAGCGCATGCCCAAGGCGCCCACCCTGTCCGAATCCATGACATCGGTAACGTCGCGGAGCAGTCCGCCGATCAAAAACGCGACTACGTACGTGGTAGCGCTCATGAGCTTTTGGAGCCAAGAAAACTCGCCGGCGCTTGTCACACTCATAGCGGCTAAATACCCGTTAACAACAAATGCGAGGATGCCAACGGCGATGACCGTCGTCTTGTAGGTTTTCTGGGGGAGTCGACTCTTAGCCAGTCCAAACCATGGCGCCATGAAGACCGTGGCGGCATAGACCCAGATAAACTCAAGGCCTAACGTGTACCAGTAGTGCGTATTGAGGGTAACATCGGGAATGGGTGAGACGACCGTGGACCACGCGAGCGCCACGAGGCAATAAAACGCAGTGGGCATAATGACCTTGCCAAGGCGCTGCGCCGTCCGTTGCATTTGCGACTTCCACGTTGCTCCACCGTCCCAAGCACGCGCGGCTGAAGCGATGAGAAAATAGCCCGAGATCATAAAGAAGACCTCGTTGGCCCAGCAGCCAAGCAAGTTAATGAACCCCAGCAGTCCCGAATAGGGGAAGGCGGCGAGCGGTGCATATTCCGGCACGCTGATGCAGACGGCCTGGAAGGTCCACTGAAACGTGTGGAATACCGCGATGCCAGCGACCGCTACCAAGCGCAGCGCTTCGATGGAGGTGTTTCTGCTTGTTTTGCTGCCCATCAGACTATTTTCCAGCGCGTGCGTTGTATGAACCAAAGTGCGATGTGATCATTTTTAGAGTTTGCTTGGGCCCCTTGTTCCATACGTTATACAGGCCCTCGCCCACGAGGTCCTTGGCGTATGCGCAGTAGCTGATTTTAGGGTTGGCGATGCCCATATACTCGGCATAGAGCTTTTTGGCCGCAGGGGTAATGCGAGGATTGGCAAATACCAGCTCTTGCGGCATGCGTTCGAACATCCTGTGGATCGCCCGCTCGATTTCGGGGTGGCCATCAATTCCGGTGTGCTCAATCATGATGCCCATATAGGTGAAGCCACGTGTGATTTGGGGTGTCCAAACGGCGGGGTCGGTGACGTTGAGCCGCTCAAGAATATCGACCATGTCGTTCCAGCGATTAAACGGCATCAAGGGGTCACGCTTTGCCAGAGCAGCTGCCTTTTCGGGTGTTTCCTCGCGGTAGCAGTAATACGGCTTGGGCCAGTAAGCGATCGCCTTTGCCTGACAGAGCGTTTCGACAAGGAATGGATTGTCGGCCCAGCCCGCACCGGGGATTTCCTTAAACCAGATATTGTTTTGCATTAGGAAGTCGCGACGATAGATTGCCGACCAAATGGACGGATGATGGGCCAGCAGGTGTGGAGCGTCGTGAATGGTGAACGGTTGCCGAGACGGTTTGATGCGACCACGATATGCGCAATGTAGTTTGACCTCTTGGGGGGTATCGGGGTTGCGAATGATCCAATACGGGGTCTCAATAATATCGAGCTTGTTCGGACCGCCAAATTCGCGCTTGGCAAAGGCAAACATGTCGGAGTACATTCCGGGCTCGATCCAGTCATCGGGCTCGAGGATGGCAATCCAGTCGCCCATTGCCTCGCGAATGCCCAGATTGCAGGTTGCGCCGTAACCCTGGTTTGCCTTATCGATCACTCGAACGCGTGAGTCGCGCGCAGCGAAATCTTGCATAATGGCGAGCGAGTTGTCGGTGGATCCGTCGTTGATGGCGAGGATTTCCAGTTCGATTTTGTTTTCGTTTAATAGGCTGCCTATAGCCTGAGAAAGATACGGCTCGGCATTGTAAGTAGGCACGATTACGGTCAGCATTCAAACACTTTCTCTAGGCGATTTGGAAGAATTATACCTAATTGCATTTGCAACGGTTTTAGTTGCGTTCGCCTAATACTGCCAAGGGCTGCGCGACTATTGCTGACGCTGCGCCTGTAATGGATGTCAGCGATCGGCTGCAATAAAAATGTCGGCAGTGGCGAGACGGTTGTCCTTCCCATTCTTGCTCGTTATGGGACCGATCGATTGTGGACGCGGACTGAACCTAAAGACCAATCGTTGCCCAACAGGACGCGTGGGTTCGAAGGTGCCCTACAGGCATCTTCGAACGATGCACGTATGAATGCATGGTTTAAATCTCAATCCATTTGGGAGTAGCAGAATAGGCGTGACAGCGCACTGCTCTCTGCGGTTAAAAAGGCACCGGCCTCATGTTTTGATGCCGCTGCTTCTACCGTGGACGCGATGGTCGATTTTGATGCCGAACTCGGCCAGCTGGTGTTTACATATAAGCACTGCCGATGGTAGTTACCATCGCGATAGGATTCACTCTATGAGCGACGGATATCGTGGCACGTCGAGCCTTTTTGCGGACATCGCATATCGCATGGCGATGTTGAACCCCGCACTAGGGGATCGTGTGCTCAAGACGCCGGGCGTGGTAATGATTGACGAGATCGACCTTCATTTGCACCCTCGTTGACAGGCACGAATTCTGGAGGACCTCGTTCGCATCTTCCCCAACGTGCAGTTTGTCGTGACCACGCATTCGCCGGTTGTCGTGGCTTCAGTGCCTCGTGACAATATTTGCATTCTTGATGGCGAGACCACGTCGGTTCCTCCGACGGAGACACACGGACGTGATGCGGGAGACATTCTCAACACTGTTTTAGATGCTTCCTCGCGTCCCGAGGAAGCAGCCCATTTGTTCGATGCATTTAACCGTGCTGTAGACGAAGGGCGTCACGCCGACGCTAACTGTGCGGGCTTGGCCCCCGTCCCCCCAATCTAGTAGACTCTAAACCGTTGCTAGATTAGGG
>OBWQ01000670.1_pt1 | contig 11130 bp, 11 predicted proteins | sample 1476511 | NCBI WGS metagenome assembly OBWQ01 (sample SAMEA2580126, study PRJEB22360) | human gut metagenome | biome: human gut; feature: human-associated habitat; material: faeces | place: Denmark | collected 2008/2010
GCAGGACATGCACCCCCCTCTTGGCCGCCCCCCCACGGACCACGCAATTACGGTTCCCATGATGATTCCCGCCAGCACATCCGTGGGAAAATGTACAAAGAGATACAGTCTGGAAAACGCGATAAGCACAGCCAGCATAAGGGCCGGAATCCCCCATTTCCTGTTAAAAAGGAAGATGCAGACCGCTCCCTCAAAGCTCACCAGGGAATGCCCTGAAGGAAAGGAATAATCCTTCGGGACACGGACCAGCAGTTCCACGGAAGGGTCCAGCCAGCAGGGACGCTGCCTGGCCGCCATATTCTTAAGCATTACATTGCCCAAAAGAAATCCGGCTGCTATGGATATCAGCATACACCCACCTAAAAGCCTGGTCCTGGGAAATGAAAAAAGCAGGACACCCATAAGGAGCCAGAACCATCCGTGGTCGCCCAGAGAGGTAATGAACACCATAAGCCCGTCTACCAAAGGCGTGTGAAGTTCCTGCAGTGTATATAAAATCTTGAATTCGATACCGTCCACCTCATTTCCAGGTTAATATCCCATATTCATACCATTATATCCCACACAGTATTATTTTGCAATCTGTTAATATTTTAACGAAAACCTGCGATTTTAGTCAAAAACCTTGCATTTTTATGAATATGTGATAAAATTCCTAACAAAATAAAGGCTCCGGAGCGTATAAATTCCGATACACCCCTCAGCCCGAAAAAGGGAGAATATGAGTATGGCAAAATCAAGTGTGAAAGAATTCCTGAAACGGAAAAATGTAAACATCACGGTACAGACCTATCTGATTGACGCCCTGGGAGCCATGGCCTTCGGCCTGTTTGCTTCCCTTCTCATCGGCACCATCTTCGGTACCCTGGGCCAGCAGTTCCAGATAGAAATTTTCAACGTCATTGCCGACTATGCCAAAAGCGCTACCGGCGCAGCCCTCGGCATCGCCATTGCCCACGCCTTAAAGGCGCCTCAGCTGGTGCTGTTTTCCGCTGCCACGGTAGGTATCGCGGGCAATGCCCTGGGAGGTCCTGTGGGCGCCCTGGTCGCCACCATCGTGGCGGCAGAATTGGGTAAGATTGTATCCAAGGAAACACGTCTGGACATCATCGTGACGCCCGGCATCACCATTATCTCCGGCGTGCTGGTGGCCCAGTTCGTGGGGCCCGGCGTGGCCCAATTCATGAACTGGTTCGGAAACCTGGTAAAGACAGCCACGGAAATGCAGCCCTTCATCATGGGAATCCTGGTGTCAGCCCTTATCGGCATCGCTCTGACCCTTCCCATCAGCAGCGCTGCCATCTGCATTGCCCTGTCCCTGGACGGACTGGCCGGAGGCGCCGCCACAGCCGGCTGCTGCGCCCAGATGATTGGATTTGCCGTCTTGAGCTACCGCGAAAATAAAATCGGCGGCCTGATGGCCCAGGGCCTGGGCACCAGCATGCTGCAGATGGGCAATATTGTGCTGAATCCCCGTATCTGGATACCGCCCACACTGGCATCCATGATTACCGGCCCCATAGCCACCATGGTCTTCCGCCTAGAAAACATCCCAGCCGGGTCCGGCATGGGCACCTGCGGACTGGTAGGCCCCATCGGCGTATATACGGCCATGGGCGGCGGAACCCGGATGTGGGTGGGCATCCTTCTGGTGTGCTTCCTGCTTCCCGCTGTGCTGACCTTTGTGTTTGGGGAGGTGCTGCGCAGTATGGGGTGGATTAAGGATGGGGATTTGAAGTTGGATTTGTAAGGTGGCAGGGGACGCGGACGGGGGATTGTCGTCGGGAAAAGGCGCGGTGGGACGGGCGGGGAGATTTTGCTCATGGTCCCCTCGGGAACAGACTGACTCTTTTTCAAAGTGCTTTCCTCGCCATCTGTGAACGCCGCTTTGTAAAATAATATCTTCCTCAATCATAGAATAAATATCCTCACAGTACGTTTCAGGTTATCTTTTCAGAACGCTTTTCAGGATGTCCTTTCAAGATGTTTCAATATATGCCTCTTATATTCCAGAAACTCTTCCGTAAGTCCGAAGTCCCTGTCCCTGGGCTTTGCCTCTCTTATGATGAGTTCCTCCGTTATCCTTCCGGGCCTGCCTGTCAGCAGGTATATCCGGTCGGACAGCAATATGGCCTCGTCAATGTCGTGGGTAATAAACAGGGTGGACAGATGGATTTCATCCATCACCTTCAGATACCAGTCATGGACGGATTTCTTGGTCAGCATGTCCAATGCGGAAAATGGTTCATCCAACAGGGCCACACTGCCTGAAAACAGATACGTCCGAAGCAGAGCCGCCCTCTGCCTCATGCCGCCGGACAGCTGGGCCGGATACTTCTTCTGGGTGCCCTCCAGGCAGAACTGCCGGAAGTAGGGGAATGCCAGCTCCCGTGCCTCCCGCCTCTTCATTCCTTTTACAATCAAAGGAAGGGCCACATTGTCCTCTATAGTCCGGTAGGGAAGGAGCAGGTCCTTCTGCAGCATATAGCTCACCCGTCCGGGACACCCGGTCACGTCCTCCCCGTCCAGAAGGACATGCCCTGTATCCGGCCTCAACAGCCCTGCGATAATATTAAAAAGAGTGGTCTTTCCGCCTCCGCTGATTCCCAGCAGCGACACCAGTTCCCCCTTGTTCAGGGCGATGGATATATCCGCCAGCACCGGCTCCCCGTCAAAGGATTTTGAGATTCTCTCTACCTTTAGTTGTTCCATGTTCTCCTCCTGGCACAGCACTGCCGTCCCCGGCCTTACGGCAGGTATTCGTTGGAACATCCTGTTCCCGCCTCAATGGGCGTCTCCGTAAGCCCTTTTTCATTCAGCCATGCGTAATATGCATCCCAGCGCTCCTGGTCAATGTATCCCCATTTTGGCGCATCCGCCCGGTACTTGTCCGCCAGGTATTCCTGGCTGGCCTTTACCAGTTCCGGGTCCAGCTCCGGCGCGGCCCTGCACAGGATGTCCCCTGCCTCCTGAGGGTGTTCTATGGCGAACTCGTATCCCCTGCTGACCGCGTCCAGAAATGCCCTGGCTGTCTCCGGCTCATTTGCGAGGAATGTATTGTTGGCTATGATGACCGGCGTATAAAAATCAAATACAGAATCCAAATCCGCAAACGCAAAATAGTCTGTCTCCAGACCTTCCAGCTCTGTCTTGACTCCTGCCCATGCATAGAAAATCCATATGGCATCCACGGATTTTGTCCTGAGGGCCGTCACCTCATCCGTCACAGTGCTGGGAATCAGTTCCACCTTACCAAAATCCCCTCCGTCGGCTTCCATCACATCCTTAATGGTCGCCTTTTCCACAGGAAGGTCCCAGGTGGCGTACTTTTTCCCCTCCAGTCCCCTTGGGCGGTCCATTCCCTCGCCCTTTCTGGAAATAATGCCCGATGTATTGTGCTGTATGACACCTGCCACAGCGGTCACCGGAAGAGGATTATCCCCTGAAAATGCCGGCGCCAGGCTGTCCTGGAAGGACATTGCAAACTGAGCCTTTCCGGAGGCTGCCAGCACCTCTGCCCCGTTTTCCGGCGGCTGCACGATCTCCACCTCCAGGCCGGCATCCTTAAAATATCCCTTTTCCCGGGCAACATAGATGCCTGTGTGGTTGGTGTTAGGCGTCCAGTCCAGGACAAATGTCAGCTTTCTTACATCCTGCTTCGCCGCCTTTTCCTCCTGGCTTCCGTTTTCCTTATTTACGTTTTCCTTATTTGCGGCTTCCTTTTGTGCCGATTCCTTATTTGCGGCATCTTTCTGTGTACCCTCCGCAGCCTGGGCAGGGGCGGTATTCTCTCCTGTATCCGAGACTTTACCGCACCCGGTGAGAAGTACTCCCAGGCACAGAGAGGCCAGCAGCATACTTGCACATTTATTTTTCATTTTCAATCTCTCCTCTTAATTAAGCGCCGGATATATTTTTCCCTGCCTATTTATGTTTTTGGCTGTTTTCCCATGGCATGCATTTTTTCTGAAGCAGTTCCACGGCCCACATCAGAATTAAGCTGATGGCCGATATGAGGAAAATGACCGCGAACATCTTGTCAAAGGAAAAAGCCTTCTTAACCCTTGTCATGTATACGCCCAGTCCTCCAAAACCACCCAGCCACTCAGAAATCACGGCTCCCACCACTGCATAGGAGACAGATATCTTGAGACTGGAAAAGAACTGGCCCATGGCGCCCGGCAGCTTGATATAGCGGAATATCTGGAACCGGCCCGCTCCCATGGCCTTTAACAGGTTCACCGCATCCGGGTCCGCAGCCCTGAATCCGGTCAGCAGCCCCACCGTGATGGGGAAAAATGTGGTAATTACAATGAGTATGACCTTTGGAGTCATTTCATAGCCAAACCACAGCACCAAAAGAGGCAACCGCCGGCACTGTCTGGGTCAGTACAATGATGGGATAAAAGGCCTTGTATGCCTTGTCAAACCGGTCCATCAGCACTGCCGCCCCAAAGCCCGTGGCAATTCCCAAAGCCAGTCCCAGCCCGGCCTCAGCCAGCGTAATCCTGGCGTTCTCCATGAGGGCCGGGAATTCCTTCATGAATGCAACGGCTACCTGGACCGGTGAAGGCAGCATGAATCCCTCCACCAGGCCAAGGGATACAGAAAGCTGCCACAGGATGAGGATGACCAGGATGGCGGAAACAGACCACAGTTTACTGGTGATGCTTGGTGACTTTCTTTTCAATGGTAAGCACATCTCCTTCGGGGTGGTAAGAAACCTTGATATATGCAGCCACAGAGGGGGCGCCCGCCCTGACCGCAATATGCTGGCACTCTTTTACAATATCCATCAGCTGGTCATAATCCCCTTCAATGGTTGTCTCAAAGGGACCTACATAATAGTTTAACCCCGTACTCTTGATGTAATCGATAACCTGGTCCACGATACGGATTAATTCCTCGTCATCAGCTGCCTTTGGAAGTGACTGGATTGCTACGCTTGCGTTCATATTGTTTCTCCTTTTCTCTTCAAATCATATGGATCAAAAAATCCCGTCCGGATATTACGGGCGGAATAAAACTCACAAAAACTTACATCTTGTGCAGGCTTCCTACGCTGGCATTATCCAGATCAGGTATCAGGGTTCGGAACATATTCCATCTCAGCCGGATTCCACTCCAGCACCCCTTTTCATTGTTGGGACAAGTATACTACGGCTCATTTTAAAAGTCAATAGGTACTGCTCCTCCTCTGCCTTGCGGCTGTTATGGGAGCTGTCGCGTGCCGGAACGGTCCAAAACCGCATATACAATGGTATCAAACTCACCGGGAAAATACTGCCCCAAAAGCTCCTTCCACCAGCCAGCCACCTTAACCGGATCATTGCGGAACACGCCGCAACGTAGGCGCCCAGTATCAGATTCCGGCAGCCCCGAAAGGCAAAGATGGCAAGGGCCAGCTTCATGCGGCGCTTCATGGCCTGCTCTGCTTCGGCCTCATCTTCCCCTTTCAGGATTACCTGGCCCATATTGACAGCCGGAAGTGTGAGCACGGACGCCTCCACGGGTTCCTTCAGCAGGTGAAACCTTCCGTCCCGGAAAAACACCACATCCGGCGAAAATATTGATGGCATCCACCGTGGACGCGCCTCTCTATGCCGCACGTACATCAGTGCTATATCACGCCTTAATGGCCCACCGCATTTTCGTGGAATGAGCACGGCTGTTCATCCTGCACTCCTCTGCCGTAGGACGAATCACATCCGTGGCAACCTGGCTGTAAAGACCCGCCCTGTACATCTCCTTAAATGATTTCTTCACGATCCTGTCCTCACCGGAATGGAAGGTCAGGATGGCTGCCCGTCCTCCCGGCTTTAATACGTCCGGAAGCTTGTCCAGAAATTCATACAACACCTCAAACTCGCTGTTCACATCAATGCGCAGGGCCTGAAACGTCCTCTGGCAGGACTTCTTCACTGCCTCCTTCCGTTCCTCCTCCGGAATGAACGCCAGTGCCCTGTCTATCATCTCATATAGCCTGGTGGTGGTGGCAACCTCCCTTCCCCGCTTGATTTCACCCATAACCGCGCGGGCAATCTCCTCTGCGTAGGGTTCGTCGGAATTCTCTATGAGCATGCCTGTTAATTCCTCCTGGGTAAGACCCTTCAGCCGCTCTGATGCAGGCTCTCCCTTAAGCGGGTCCAGACGCAGGTCCAGGGGGCCTTCTTTCTTAAAAGAAAAGCCTCTGGACGGATTATCAATCTGCATGGATGACACGCCCAAATCCGCCAGCACAAAATCCAGCGGCCCCGATTCCCCGGCTATCTGGTCTATATTGGCAAAGTTCAGCTTCCGGATGGTAAGTATCTCCGGCCCATAGCCCATATTTTCAAGCCGCTGCCTGGTCTTTTCCATCTCGATGGAATCCACATCCAGGGCATAGATATGCCCCTTTGACTCCAGGCGCTCCAGCATCCTGCTGGTATGGCCCCCATATCCCAGAGTGGCGTCCAGGCCAATCTGGCCCGGCTGTATCTGAAGAAACTCCAGTATCTCATTTACCATGATAGGGATATGCATACCCACAGGGGTGCTTCCCTTCTGGATGACCTTTGCCACGGTTTCCGGGTACTTTTCCGGCTGGAGCTCCTTATATTTTTCCTCGTAACGTTTGGGATGCGTTCCCTTGTAGCGCACACGGCGCTGGTGCTTCTGGCCTTCCTGTTCCATGTCTTACACTCCTCTGCTTCTTCGATATTCTCTTTCAAGCTCCTCCCAGTACCTGGTATCCTCCTCTGTGATGGGCCTTGATGATTTCCTCCCACACACACATCATTCCCAATCACTGCCTTCTTTCCGTATTTCAGCTGCCTGCGGCGTACTCCGGCGTCGATGGGATGACCTGCGGTATAGATGCACACCCTGGGGGCAAGGAACACATTATCCCCGATGGTCGCACCCTGTACTCCGCCTGTTCTTTCTGCTTTCCTGCCTCTCCCGCTTATCCTTACCATTATACCAAGCATAAGGGCAGGGATGCAATATATGATGGAAGGAAATCTGTATCCTTATGGAATATCTGCTGCTATACACCCCCAATCCCCCACCGCTGTCTTAAACAGCCGGATGGACCCTGGCTCAAGTAACATCTTCCCTCCAGAGCAATATGATTCCTCACAGTGAATAAAGCCAGCGGAAATCAGGATAATACCACAAAAAACATCAAAATGTGGAATGACATAGTTTCAAACTATATCATTTCGTGCTAAAATACCTCCATGCATCAAATGCAATGGAGGTATTTGTCATGACCCTGCAGCAACTGCGCTATATTGTAACCATCGTAAACTGCGGCTCTATTTCCGAGGCGGCCAAGCAGCTTTTCATAACCCAGCCCAGTCTTTCCAACGCAGTCAAGGAGCTGGAAAAGGAAATGGGCATATCCATCTTCAACCGGAGCTCCAAGGGTATTGCCCTGTCCTCCCAGGGAATGGAGTTCCTGTCCTATGCCAGGCAGGTACTGGAGCAGGCCGAGCTGCTGGAACAGCACTACACAAACAAAAAACCGGTGAAGCGTATCTGCTCCATATCCACCCAGCACTATGCCTTTGCCGTCAATGCGTTCGCCAACCTGGTATCCCTGCAGAACACGGACGAATATGAATTCACCCTGAGGGAGACCCGCACCTATGAGATTATCGACGATGTGAAGAATTACCGGAGTGAGCTGGGCATCCTTTATATCAACGGGTTTAACCGGAAGGTGCTGGAAAAGCTGTTCAAGGAAAGCGGTCTTGTATTCCATCCCCTGTTCCGGGCCAGCCCCCATGTATTCATCAGCGTATCCCATCCCCTGTCGGCCAGGAAACGCGTTACCATTGAGGATTTGGAGGATTACCCCTTCCTGGCTTTTGAGCAGGGCGAAAAAAATTCCTTTTACTTTTCAGAGGAAATACTCAGCACCATTCCCAGAAAGAAAGTAATCTATGTCAGCGACAGGGCCACCCTGTTCAATCTTCTCATCGGATTAAACGGATATACCATCTGCAGCGGCATTCTAAACCGCAATCTAAACGGCGACTCCATCATGGCGATTCCTCTGGAAACAGAGGAAAACATGCTAATCGGATGGATTGCGGACCCCAAGCTCCATCTCAGCGAGTTTGCAAAGAAATATCTGGAGGAATTAAACCAGCTGATTGGCCGGCAGTCTTAGTGAAAAATGCGTGCTAAGACGCCATCAGCCGGAATACGGATTCGTAAATCCTGTTGGCAATATAAGGATTGTTCATGGTATACAGGTGGATGCCATCCACGCCTCTGGCTGCCAGGTCCACAATCTGGTCTACCGCGTAGGCGATTCCCGCATCCCGCATGGCAATCGGGTTATCCCCGTACCGCTCCATCATGGAGATGAATTTTTTCGGCAGCTTTACACCGCACAGGGATACCATGCGCTCGATCTGCTTTTTGTTGACCACCGGCATGATTCCGGCCTCCACCGGAACATGGATTCCCACAAGGTCCATCCGTTCCCTGAAGCGGTAAAAATACTCGTTGTCAAAGAAAAGCTGGGTGATGAGCTGGCTGACGCCGGCGTCCACCTTGTCTTTCAGGTGTTTCATATCCCTTACCAGGCCGCCGGATTCCTGATGGCCTTCCGGGTAGCAGGCGCCTATTATGTTAAAATCCCCATGGAGCTTTATAAACTCCACCAAATCCGCCGCGTACCGGAAATCCCCTGCCGGCTCCCTGTCCGGAACGCGGTCCCCCCGAAGGGCCAGTATATTCTCTATTTTCTGTTCCTTCAGCCGTTCCAGAATCAACAGGACATCTTCCCTTGTCAGGTTCAGACACGGGATATGGGCCACGCTCTCTATGCCGTATTTATGCTTAATAGCAGACGCAATCTCCAACGTTTTCTGACTGTTCTCGCTGCCTCCCGCCCCATATGTGACGCTGATGAAATCAGGCGTGATTCCCTTAAGTTCATCCAGCGTGCTGTAAATTGTGTCAACGGGCGCTGTCCTCTTGGGAGGAAAGACCTCCAGGGACAGTACAGTTTTATGGTTAAACAATGATGATGTCTTCATGTCTGTTGGTTCCCTTCTTTATTTGTCATGGTCATGGTTCCTGATTGCAGTAATCATAACACAAAACAAAAAGAAGGGATAATTTGAAAATTCTATGGGCAACTATAGTTTAAAGCTATATCAGACCATCCTGTATTGTTTTATTTCTCCCGGTATCCATGATTTACCTCCGTCTGCTCCTGTTTTTCCTTATTCCGGTCATAGGCCTGGATATACACAAAATTATCATTCTTTCGTTCCATTCTGTATTCCGGATCCAAAATGGCGTCAATGAACTCCCTGCCTCCTGATTCCACTGCCACCACCTTCATCCCCAGCTCCCGCTCCACATCCTGGACCGTCAGATCATCTAAAAATACCTGCTCACCCATACGCAGCATATTGGAAGGAATCTGGAGTACTTCTCCCAAGTCCTCCCCCGCAGCCTGCCGTTCCTTTAACTGTCTTATCAGGTCCTGTCCCGTTATAAGGCCGGATACCGTAATGGTCTCCCCAAAAAAGTCATTCCTTATAAAGTACACATGAACCGTGAGATGGGGGAATGCATCCATCAGCTGTCCCGCAAAGCCGCAGATGGTGGAATACGTCAGCCTTCCCGTTGCAATGGTCAGCGTCCTTGAAACAGTCTTAGCCAGCCCTTCATACTCCTTTCCGTTGATTACATCCTCCAGGGCCTCATTGAATTCATTGATGAACATACGCATCATGCCCACGCCGTTCTCCAGCTGGATATAGCCGTCGTAACGCTCTTCCTCAGGGAAATCCCTGCCTGCAATAATGTACCACTCATCACTGGCATGAATGAAATGAAGGCCGTATTGCTCATAAAACTCCTGCTGGCGGCTTTCCACCATGTCAATGACAGCGCCTGCTTCCTCCCTGGTATATAACTCAATGGGAAACAATCCATCCCTGAATTTTGTGATTCCTGCAGGAACCACGGAAACACTTCTTAAGAACGGCAGATATTTAGATAAATCATGAATGGTCCGCTCCAGCTCCGCCCCGTCGTTTACATTCTTGCAGCAGACCACCTGGCCGTTCATTTCCACATGGCCGTCATAGAGCATTTGCAGATACTTAAGCTTATCCCCCGCAAAACGGTTGTGGAGCATTTCACACCGCAGCTGCGGGTTGGTAGTCTGTACCGATATGTTAATGGGAGCCAGCTGCATACGGATGATTCGCTCTATGTCCCTCTCCTTCATATTGGTCAGGGTAATGTAATTTCCCTGCAGGAAAGAAAGCCTGGAATCGTCGTCCTTAAAATACAAGGTCTCCCGCATCCCCGGCGGCATCTGGTCGATAAAGCAGAATATGCATTTGTTGCTGCACGAACGGTAATCGCTCATCAGGCCGTTTTCAAACTCCACACCCAGGTCATCGTCATATTCCTTGTCGATTTCCAGCAGCCACTCTTCCCCGTCCGGTTTTCTTATGACCACCTCAATATACTCATCCTTAATCAGATACCTGTAGTCAAATACATCCTCAATCACTTCATTATTAATCGAAACCAGTATATCGCCTGGTTCTATTTCCATCTCCTCCGCAATAGAGCCGGGATATACCTCCTTTATCACATGTTCATTCTTTTTCGTTTTCAATCTATTTTCCTCAATATTATAGTTCTTTCCACAATCCCTGTTTTTATGCTTTTGCTTCCCGGTAACATGCCCACACGCAGCCTCCGGTAAGCGCCGCCGCAAACAACACCGCCGCTGCCATGGACAGCCAGCTGACGCTGCCGCCAAAAGAAATTTCCCGTATAAGCCGCGTAGTATGGGTCAGCGGCATAATATTCACGACCCACTTAAGGGCCTCCGGTATGCCGTCCAGGGAAAAGAAGGTGCCGCACAAGAACGACATGGGCGTTATCACAATATTAGTAAAATTATTCATGTCGTAATGGCTTTCCATCATCATGGCTGCCAGAAAGCCCAGGGCGGAAAAAATCAGCGAATTCAGGATAACTGCTGTCAGCAGCCACCCATTCATGGCCAGCCTGGCCCCTGACACGATTCCCAACAGTACAATGAACACGCCGGAATACATGCCGCGGAGGGCTCCCGCAAGGATATGGCCCATTGCC
>OBWQ01000674.1_pt1 | contig 11016 bp, 10 predicted proteins | sample 1476511 | NCBI WGS metagenome assembly OBWQ01 (sample SAMEA2580126, study PRJEB22360) | human gut metagenome | biome: human gut; feature: human-associated habitat; material: faeces | place: Denmark | collected 2008/2010
ATGAGACGCGCGACCCGCGGGTCGTGAGCGCAGAAGCCGATGCAAAAACGCGCGTTGGCGCACGCCCATGAAAAAGGACGTGCGCCAACGCGCGTTTTTTGCACGATTTACTTGTGGACCAGATGGCGCACAGCGTATCCCACGGCGATGACCAGCAGGTACGATGCCGAATGCTTCATCCCGGCTCCCGGTGCGGCTACGTGTTTGGCTTGGTGCTGTCTATGCTCGCATTCGTGCTCCCCTCCTTCTTCCTGAAGGAGGGGAGCATCTTTCGTAAGTAGCGACGTGTCGACTTGGTGGCCGTCCTGTTCGGCTACGCTTTTGTGTGTACAACGGACGGGTTGTACGTGTATTTGATGAAAAACGATACGTTATACGATTAACGGCGTGTCGCGATGTGGGTGATTCCGGTGTTCTGCAAGAACGGCAGTATGGAGCCGAAGTTTACGTTTGCGACGCTGGGGGGACTGGTTGATGAGAGCGCTAACTATTGAGATAAACGATTAACGTTTGACATTAAACGATTAACGATTTATAGTGTTAATCACCGCAAAGCAAGCGGCTGATGAGGTCGTACCGGTGCGTCTTACATCGGTACGAGGAAGAAACATCAAGGAAGAAGGAGCCTAATCATGGCACGAAGAAGTGTTCGCCTGTTGGCATCAATAGCTGCAGTCGCGACTATGGTCACGACGTTTGCCGCATGCGGCAACAAGCAGGCCACCACCGACGAGAACGGCAAGCCGATCGTCAATATTCTTGTCCGTCGTAACGTAACCGACCACCCCATGCAGGACACTCAGTACTCCAAGGATCTGGAAGCCGCCTGCGACTGCACCATCAAGTGGCAGGAAGTCGCCGACAATGCTTGGGACCAGCAGAAGAGCGCCAAGATGGCCGCCGGCGAATTCCCCGACATCGGCCTGAGCCTGTTCAGCATGGTCGACGCGGCCAAGTACAGCACCTACTTCGAGGATCTGAAGCCGCATCTGGATAAGATGCCGAACGTCAAGAAGTTCCTCAAGAACAACAAGGGCGCCGAAAAGTACGTCACTGACGGCACGAAGATCGCCATGCTGCCCTCCGATCGAGGCAAAGGCTACGAGGTCTCCGGCACCCACATGTTCATCAACAAGACCTGGCTGGACAAACTGGGCCTCCAGACGCCGACCACCTGGGACGAGCTCGAGAACGTGCTCAAGGCCTTCAAGAGCGACGATCCGAACGGCAATGGCAAGGCCGATGAGATCCCGATGAACATCCGCAGCGTCGGCTTCGGCCTGTGGAGCCCGCTGACCCTGATGAACTCCGAAGGCGTGGTCACCTCCTTCATGGGCGGTGGCGCCTCCGAGCAAGGCTATTATGTGGACAACGGCAAGGTCAAGAGCTACTACACCTCCGAAGCGCTCAAAGACGTCGTCTCCTACCTGCACGAGCTGATGGCCCAGGGGCTCATCCCGAAGGATGTGCTCACCCGCGATGATTCCCAGTACAGTTCGCAGACCGTCAGCGACGGCAAGACCGCACGCACCGGTGTCTCCTTCGGCTGGTCCAACTACTCCGAGTACGGCAACGCGCTTAGCGATCAGTACGTCACCCTGCCGCCGCTGAAGAAGGACGCCTCCACCCCTGACTCCCAGGTCAAGTGGGATTACTCCCAGGACGCCGCACGCTGGGCCTACTCCGGTTCCGGCCTGACCGTCAATCCGAACGCCGCCAACCAGGACGCCATCTACAAGGTGATCAACGCCATGTACGGCGAGAAGCTTTCCGTGGCTGGATTCTTCGGCTCTATTCCGGATATCGTCTCCGATGACGGTGACCACCAGTACACCATCGACAAGGCTAAAGCCTACGCCGAATATCCTGACACCCGTGCCGTCGCATTGCAGGATCGTTTCGGCGGCTGGATCCGCGACGATGTGAAGATGGTCAATGACACCAACGCCGATCAGGTCACCGCATCCGATCTGGCCGTACGTGAAGCACGCAACCGCGTCGACGGCATCAAGGACGTCGTGCCGGTCTACGTGCGCCCCGACACCGAGGATTCCAACACCCTGCAGAACAACAACACCGCCATCTCCAACTACGCGAACAACCAGATCGCGAAGTGGGTCCAGAAGGGCGGCATCGACAAGGAATGGGATGCCTACGTGAAGAAGGTGTCCGAACCGACCCTCGGCCTCGACGCCAACATCAAGATTTGGCAGAAGTGGTACGACAAGTACACCAAGTAGCCAAGTAATACCGCGGGGTCCATCGCACGGGTTCGTTTCTCTCCCGTGACTGCCGCCGGACCCCGCATTTTTGTTCCCTAGCAATCATCCTAAATTGGAGACCAACATGAGTGCACAAACATCGCAAGGCGTTGCTGCACGGACCGTGGCGATGGAAGCGGCTCCCGACCGCAAGAAACCAGGTCTGCTCGATCGCATCGCCGACCACTTCCGCCGCTACTGGCAGTTGTGGATTCTCACCGCTCCCGCCCTGTTCTTCGTAGGCCTGTTCGCCTACGTGCCGATGTGGGGCATCCAGCTTGCCTTCCGCGAGTTCGACCCGACCAAGGGCCTGACCGGCGGCAAGTTCGTAGGGCTCAAATATTTCAACGAATTCTTCCATAACCCGCTCTTCGGCGAGATCATGATCAACACCGTCCGCATCTCCCTGTGGACGCTGGTCATGGGCTTCATCTTCCCGATCATTCTGGCCCTGCTCATCAACCAGATCGGCTCGAAGAAGATCAAGGGCTTCGTGCAGACCATCACCTACATGCCGCACTTCATCTCCGTGGTGGTCATCGTCTCGATGCTGAACATCTTCCTGTCCCCGGGCTCCGGCATCCTGGGCCGCTTCTTCGGTGACGAATCGCTGATGGGCTCCACCAGCGCCATCACCGCCGTCTACTGGATCTCCGAAGTCTGGCAGCACGTCGGCTGGAACTCCATCATCTACTTGGCCGCGCTCGCCGGCGTGGACACCTCGCTGTACGAGGCCGCGAAGATCGATGGCGCCGGTCGTCTGCAGCTGATCCGCTACGTCGACCTGCCGGCCATCATGCCGACCTGTGCGATCCTGCTCATCATGAACATGGGTTCCGTGCTGAACGTGGGCTTCGACAAGATCTACCTGATGCAGAACTCGCTGAACATGCCGGCCACCGAGGTCATCGCGACCTACACCTACAAGATCGGTATTCTTAACGGCCAGTATTCGTATTCGACCGCTATCGGCCTGTTCAACACCCTGATCAACTTCGTCTTCCTGATCACCGCGAACGCGATCGCCAAGCGCGTTTCCGATACGAGCATTTTCTAGGAGGCAGCAATCATGTCTGCAACAACAACCGGGGCCGTTTCCCGCAATACGAACGATATTCCCTGGAACAAGCATGTACGGCAGAAGAAGACCCCAGCCGACTGGGCGGTCGACTTCGTCATCGTGCTGCTCCTGGTATTCACCGTGGTCGCAGTGCTCTACCCGCTGTGGTTCGTGGTCATCGCGTCGTTCTCCAATCCGAACGCCGTGGCCGGCGGTGAAGTGTCACTGCTGCCTAAGGGCGTGACCTTCGCCGGCTATGCGAAGGTGTTCACCAACCATCGCATCTGGCAGGGCTATCTCAACACGATCATCTACTCGGTGGTCGGCACCGCGGTCAACATGGCCGTGACCATCCCCTGCGCTTTTGCACTGTCCCGCCGCGAATTCAAGCCGCGTCGCGTCATCATGTTCCTGTTCACCGTCACCATGTTCGTCAGCGGTGGCCTGATCCCGAACTACTTGCTGTACAAGGCCCTCGGCATCAACAACACCATGTGGGTGTTTATCCTGCCGGGCGCGGTCTCCGTGTACAACGTGATCGTGGCACGCTCCTTCTTCGAAACCTCCATTCCGGAGGAGCTGCATGACGCGGCGCAGATCGACGGCCTGAGCTACTTCGGCTACTTCTTCAAGATCGTGCTGCCGTTGAGCTCCGCCATCCTCGCCGTCATCGGCCTGTACTACTTCGTCGGCCACTGGAACGACTTCATGACAGGCTTGATCTACATCACCGATGATTCGAAGCAGCCGTTGCAGGTGGTCTTGCAGCAGTTGCTGCTGGTGGCGCAAGGTACCGGTACGAACGTCAACGCCGCGGCCCAACAGCAGGCGGCCGACCAGATCAAGTTCGGCATCATCATCGTCTCCACCCTGCCTCTGCTGGTGCTGTACCCGTTCCTGCAGAAGTACTTCAACAAGGGCGTCATGCTCGGCGCCGTCAAGGGCTGATTGAAAGGGATTCGCCATGCTCGCTCGTTTTTCCGTGGCCTATGAACGGTTCTGCCGTCTGCTGCTCACGATCTTCGTGGTGAACATCGCCATGCTCGTGCACACACTGCTGGGTGCCGTGGTGCTGGGATTCTTCCCATCCTGCGCCGCCGCGCAAACCACGTTCCGCACGTGGCTGCGTGCTGAGGATCGGTCGATGCGTGCCAAGGAAGTATGGGGCATCTTCCACGGCGCATGGAAAAACGAGCTCAAGCAGGCGAATCTCTTCGGCTGGCCGTTGGCCGTATGCTGGGTGGTGCTCGCCATCGACTACTACATGATGAACTGGCATGCACGCGGAACGTTCGACGTGGCGGTTTCCGGCGTACTGTTCGTGCTGGCACTGGTATTGCTGGCCTTCACCATGCTGGTCTGGGTGGTGCGCGCGAACTATGACGAACGTCCGCTGTGGATCGTCCGCACAACACTGACCATGATCGTGGCCCGTCCGCTGTGCACCCTGCTGCAGATCGGACTCGCACTGCTGGCGATCCTTGCCTGGGCGCAATGGCCGGGTCTGCTCATGGTGTTCGGCATGTCGCTGCCGATGTTCTGCACTGCGTGGATCGTGTACTCGTTCGGCCGGATTCCGGGAATGGACATCCATGACCGGGAGCAGCCGGGCATCCGATACGCGAAAAGCTGAACGGCAGAGTGTCGCCAAAGAAAGGCGGGCATACAATGGAATCCGCTTCACAAAGCCGCCAAGCAGACAAGGCAAAACCATTGGTATCGATCAAAGACATCGCAAAAGAGGCCGGCGTCTCCAGTTGCACCGTGTCATTGGTCATGAACAACAAGGACCGCAATCGCGTCAGCAAGGCGGTGGCGCAACGAGTGCGCGGAACGGCCCAATCAATGGGATACAAGCCGAACTCCGTGGCGCGTACATTGCGCACCAGCAGGTCGTATGTCCTCGGCTTTATCACCGATGAGATCGCCACCTCGCCACATGCCGGGCGCGTACTGGTGGGAGCGCAGGAGGCAGCGCGCAAACTCGGCTATATTCTGCTCACCGTCAACACGGGAAACGATCGGGAACTGGAGAACCAGGAGATCGCGGCCCTGCGGCAGTACCGCGTGGACGGTTTCCTGTATGCCATGATGTACCACCGTGTTGTGGAGATCCCCGCCGAACTCGAAGGCAGCCCCACGGTCGTCGTCGACAGCGAAGACGAGAATCGCAAGATTCCCTCGATCTACCCCGACGACGAAATGGCAGGGTACGATGCCACCAATCGGCTGATTCAGGCCGGCTGCAAACGCATCGTTTACTACGGTTCCTCAATCACCATTATCGCCCAGGGGGAGCGGTTCGCCGGGTATCGCCGAGCGCTCGCGGACGCGGGCATCCCCTTCGACGAGCAGTTGGTCGTCAACGTGGAAGAGGCCACAAACGCCGCTTCGGAAGCCGGTCGCGTGTTCGACGAGATCAAGCCGGACGGCATCTTCTGCTTCAACGATGTGCGCGCGACCTTCATCTACGAGGCGGCCAGAGAGCGGTCGGTCGGCATCGGCACAGACGTTTCCGTGATCAGCATCGACAACCAGCCGCTCATTACGGACGTGCTCAAGCCCGCGTTGACCACCTTGGAGCTTCCTCACTACGAAATGGGCTTCGAAGCGGTGCATCAGCTGGTCGCCATGATCGACGATGAAGCCGCCACGGAAAGCCTTGCACGCAGTGAGGATTCGATCAGGCGTTTGGAGAACGGCCCGATGACACCGTTGCGATGCCGCATCATCGAACGCGATTCGATCGTTTCCTGACGGCACTGCGTCTTTGAGTATTTCCATCCATTTTCCATATTCATTTCACACGTGTAGAGGGGTCTACTATGTCGAATACCTATTCCATCTCCGTCGAAACCGGCGGCTACCGGCAGCTCGATCTGTTCGCCGAACGCTGTGGCGAGGGGAACGCCGTCGTCACCGTTGCGGACGGCAACGGCGTCGCAATCGCGGCGCACACCATGCCCATCGCCGAACGCAGGCATCATTTCTCCATTGCGGTGCCGCAGAAATCCACCGTCACCGTGGCGGCAAGCGGCCTGGTTGTACGCTTCGGCTACCTTTCCGAATGCGATGACCTGCTTGACAACGGCGTTCGCTACGTGAACATGAATCCAAGCGACACCGATTGGCCTGCACAGCCCACGCTGGAACAGATCTACAACCGTTTCGGGCGTTCGGGCGCGCATTTCGAACCGTTCGCACGTTGGATGAACGATCCGAACGGCCTGTGCCAGTTCCAAGGGCGCTACCACCTGTTCTTCCAGCTCAACCCGTATGGTTTCGGCTGGGACAATATGCATTGGGGGCACGCGGTAAGCCGTGATCTGGTGCATTGGACTCATCTGCCAGTCTTCCTGGAACCGCAGCCCGAACTGCACACCGACGAGCGTATCGTCGGCGGCGCGTTCTCCGGTTCGGCCGTGACCGTGGACGAGCATGACAATCCGGTCGCCGGCAACGAGGCAAACGCCATCCGCCTGTACCTGACCCGTCATCTGGAAACCCGCGGCGACGAATCCTCCGTCACCGAATACCAGACCACCTGCCTGTGCGAGGACGGCGTGCATGTTCGCGTGGAATCGCCGGTGGCGCTGCGCGCGAATGACGATTTTGGCTATGACTTCCGTGATCCGAAGGTTGAATGCGGCATGGGCGGCGAGGCGCTCGACCCGGATCGTGCCTATATGGTAACCGCCACCAATCTGCCGGTATCGGAATTTAGCGCAGACGCCGCCGATAGTGCGGTTCCCGGCATCAGCACCCAGAACACCGGCGGCTGGTTCACTTATTCTCCTCAGGGCAAGCCGGGGGTCGACCAGCCGAATAACGCCACCGTTCCCGCCATGACATTGTTCTCCGCGAAGAAACCGCTCAAGCGCAATGTGACATGGCGCTACGAAGGGCCGGTGCTCGCCGATTTCGGTCATCAGATCGCACGCACCTACGAATGCCCTGACCTGTTCCAGGTCGACGGCGTGACCGTTGCCGTGGGCGCGCTGATGCATTACCGCGACAAGCAGGGACGTTTCCAGCAGGTGCGCTGGTATGCCGGCGACTTGGTGAACACCGATAATGGTCCGAAACTGGATGTCAAGGCCAGCGACTGGTGCGATTTCGGCACCGGATATTACGCCACGCAAAGCTTCGCCGACGATAACGGCCGTCGCATCGTATTCGGCTGGTTCACCGATTTTCCGGAGATGCGTGTCGAACAGCCATGCCTGGCCAACGGCATGATGTCGCTGCCGCGCGAATTGCACGTGCGTGACGGCAGGCTGTATAGCAGGCCGGTGGATGAAGTGTACCGCGAGCTGCTCGGCGAGCATCTTGCCGTGCACGGCGATGGCGGGGATATGGTCGTTACGGCTCCCGGCAACGCATACTATGCGAACGTGCATCTGGCGGATGATGCCGATGCCATCATGGTGCTGGCGAAGGGCGTCAACCCGCAGGACGGCAGGCCGACCGAACTGCTGCTGCAGCGCACTGATGGCGTGACCCGCCTGGTGGCCAAGGGCACTGCGGTGGAGGATGTCGACTTCGACAGCGGCATCACCGATGTTCGCCAGGTGGAGGTGTTCTTCGACCGCAATGTTGTCGAAGTGTTCCTCAATGGCGGTCAGACGGCAGGAAGCATGCTGTTCCAAGGCGCTGATGGCGACGGTGAGCTTCGCATCGCGTCGTCCGGCAAGATCGATGCGGTTGATGCGCGTGCATTGAACGGTATTTGGCGCTAAGACGTAGAGCCGTATCCGGCGGCCCCGTTCCTGCGTGTTCCTTGTGACACGGCGGGGGGGGGGGCGCCGCCGGATGTGCGGGGGGAATTGCCGGATATGTGCGAGATATGGGCACGATATGTGCGCTGCGTTGTAATTTGCCGGCGGATGTTGCATGTCATGCTGTGTTGCGACACGGCGCGGGTGAATCCGTGGGCGGTGACGACCTAGGTAAACGTTTGACTACTGACATGCGCGTGTGGCGTCTCACCATGTAATGCGAAAAGCGGGAGAGAGGGGTGTTTTGGCGCGTGCGTTTCCTATACTTGGGGGCACGCCCGGCAATTCGCCGAGGCGGTAACTGGATATTCACACCTCACGTTTAGGGAGTTCCATGAACAAGGCAATCATCACCGTCGTCGGTCAGGATACTGTCGGCATCATCGCACGCGTCTGCACCTATCTTTCCGCGCACAAGGTCAACGTACTCGACATTTCGCAGACCATCATCGACGGTTTCTTCAACATGATGATGATTGTGGACTACTCCAACGCCGACGAAGAATTCGGCACCGTCGTCGACGATCTCGACAAGCTCGGCGAGGAGATCGGCGTGCGCATCCGCTGCCAGCGCGAAGAGATCTTCACCAAGATGCACCGCGTCTGAGCTGCTGGTCAGGCAAGTAACCGAATCTTCGAATCCGAGCAACCGTAAGGAAAAACCATGCTGAATATCATGGAGGTCCACGAGACCAACAAGATGATCGAGCAGGAGAAGCTCGACGTGCGCACCATCACCATGGGCATCAGCCTGCTGGACTGCGCCGCCGACAGCGTCGACGAGGTCTGCGAGAACATCTACAACAAGATCACCACGTACGCCAAGGATCTCGTATCCACCGGCCAGGCCATCGAACGCGACTACGGCATCCCGATCGTCAATAAGCGTATCACCGTCACTCCGATCTCGCTGGTGGGCGCAAGCTCCTGCAAGAGCTCCGAGGATTTTGTCAAGATCGCACACGCACTCGACCGCGCGGCCAAGAAGGTCGGCGTCGACCTGATTGTCGGCTACTCCGCGCTCGTGTCCAAGTCCATGACCCCGGCTGAGGAAATGCTCATCCGCTCCCTGCCGCAGGCCCTGTCCGAAACCGACATCGTTTGCTCCTCCGTGAACGTGGGCTCCACCAAAACCGGCATCGACATGAACTCCGTCGAACTGCTCGGCCACATCGTCAAGGACATCGCGCACGCCACCGCAGACAACGATTCCTACGGCTGCGTGAAGTTCGTGGCGTTCTGCAACGCCCCCGACGACAACCCGTTCATGGCCGGCGGCTTCCATGGCGTGACCGAAGGCGATGCCGTAATCAACGTCGGCGTTTCCGGTCCGGGCGTGGTCTCCCGCGCGCTGGACGAGGCCAAGGGCAAGGACTTCGAGTTCCTGTGCGAAACCATCAAGCGCACCGCGTTCAAGATCACGCGTGTCGGCCAGCTGGTGGCCCAGGAGGCCTCCCGCCGACTCGGAGTGCCATTCGGCATCATCGACCTCTCGCTCGCCCCGACCCCCGCCGTGGGCGACTCCGTCGGCGAAGTGCTGGAGAAGATCGGCCTCGAACAGGTGGGCGCCCCAGGCACCACCGCCGCGCTCGCCATGCTCAACGACCAGGTGAAGAAGGGCGGCATCATGGCGTCCTCCTATGTGGGCGGCCTGTCCGGCGCGTTCATTCCGGTCTCCGAAGACAAGAACATGATCGACGCGGCCAACAACGGCTGCCTGAAGATCGAAAAGCTTGAGGCCATGACCTGCGTATGCTCCGTCGGCCTTGACATGATCGCCATCCCCGGCGACACCACCGCGGCCACCATTTCCGGCATCATCGCCGACGAGGCGGCCATCGGCATGGTCAACCAGAAGACCACCGCCGTGCGTGTAATCCCGGTGGAAGGCAAGGGCGTGGGCGAGATGGCCAACTTCGGCGGCCTCATGGGCTACGCGCCGATCATTCCGGTGAACCAGACCAGCTGCGAGGCCTTCGTGACCCGTGGCGGCCGCATTCCGGCGCCGATCCACTCCTTCAAGAACTGACGTTCTTACGAAGGAGCCCGACCTTCCTGCACGGAGGGCCGGGCTCTTTTGCGTTTGTAAAACTGTTTTTACTTACCGCCGGCAAAGTTCAACTGTCGCCAGGCTTCGTAGATGGCGATGGAGGCGCAGTTGGTGAGATTCAGGCTACGCAGCGAAGGACGCATCGGCAGACGCACCTGCTCGGCCACATGCGGGCCGGCCATGATGTCCATCGGATCGGGGATATTGCCCGGTTCCGGACCGAACAGCAGGATGTCGGTCGGCTTGTATTCGATGTCGGTGTACAGCTTGGTGGCGTGCGCGGTGAAGGCGATGATGCGCGAATCCGGCATCGATTCCACCAGATCCTCGAAATTCGGGTGCAGCACCACATGCGCCATGTCATGGTAGTCGAGCCCCGCACGGCGCAGCTTGGTATCCCGCAGATTGAAACCCAAAGGTTCCACCAGGTGCAGAATCGTTCCCGTCACGGCGCACAGGCGGATCGCGGAACCCGTGTTGCCCGGAATACGCGGGGAGTAGTAGCACAGGTGCGGGGTGGAGGTCTCCGCCTTCGCCGCGTCCTTCGCGCTCAGCATCGCGTCCACCACGGAAATCGGATTGCCGTGCGCGTCGGTCACCAGTTCGTCCGGGCCGTAATTGGACTTGCGGTACCCGTATTCGAACATCTTCTCGACCTTGGCCTCGGCCGCCTGCGTCTCGGCGTCGCGCGTTGCGCCCTGCGCGTTATCGGTATGTTCTTCGTTCGTCATAAATGCTAAGAATAGGAACGATGAACGACACGAACACCACATACGACACCGCCGTACGTGACGCCGACTTTGACGACTTTGCCGATTCCGCCACCGCCGTCACCTCCGATGCTTCCGATGCTGACGAAATCGCAAC
>OBWQ01000676.1_pt1 | contig 10929 bp, 8 predicted proteins | sample 1476511 | NCBI WGS metagenome assembly OBWQ01 (sample SAMEA2580126, study PRJEB22360) | human gut metagenome | biome: human gut; feature: human-associated habitat; material: faeces | place: Denmark | collected 2008/2010
ATTTATAAGCGTTATAAATGGGTGGAACCTGTAAAGACTTCTACTCATTTATATTCTTTGTCGCCTCTAAAAAACCTCCATTTTGCCCATCCTGGACTAATCATTATCATTTTCTACAAATTCTGTGGCGTTAATTTTTCGTTGGAGTGAAAATTATTACGTCGGAGTTTGGTGGATTTTAGTCGGTATAGAATTACTTTAAATATTTGGCTTTTCAATCAATGAATTAAGTGCTCTTTAACATAATGGATGTGTTGTTTGTGTGTTTCTGTTAAGTTGGTAGATTGTGACTGACTTAAAAAATCAATAATTAATAATAGGTTATGTTTAGTGAGTTCCCCGCGCCAGCGGGGATAAACCGTTTGCTGAGTGTGCATACACACTTGAACATCAGAGTTCCCCGCGCCAGCGGGGATAAACCGCTATCAGTAACAACCTGGTAAATATCGGTTTTGAGTTCCCCGCGCCAGCGGGGATAAACCGTGCACGCCCTGCCGGAATCTCCCCTCGCTCTCGAGTTCCCCGCGCCAGCGGGGATAAACCGAGTAAGCCGGTTGATTATCGCCAGGGATATTAGAGTTCCCCGCGCCAGCGGGGATAAACCGGGAAAATAAACGCGTTATTCCTTGATGGGTGCGAGTTCCCCGCGCCAGCGGGGATAAACCGAGCAACAGGTATTTCATATGGCCTGCCGTGCTGAGTTCCCCGCGCCAGCGGGGATAAACCGGCCAGCGGCGCTGAGTACGACGACCTGATTAAGAGTTCCCCGCGCCAGCGGGGATAAACCGTCAATACAACAGCAATGCTGGAGCTGGAAAAAGAGTTCCCCGCGCCAGCGGGGATAAACCGTGGTGGGATAGCTGCTCTGCCAGCGTGTCGCGGAGTTCCCCGCGCCAGCGGGGATAAACCGTGGGCGCAGCTCATGTATTCCAATAAGGATATGAGTTCCCCGCGCCAGCGGGGATAAACCGAGATTCGCGCAATGTACGGTAAAGACAGCACCGAGTTCCCCGCGCCAGCGGGGATAAACCGGGATTCTGCACTCTTTGATGTAATGGTACTGCGAGTTCCCCGCGCCAGCGGGGATAAACCGTTTGTTTTGATGATTTATCAGTATATGAATTGGAGTTCCCCGCGCCAGCGGGGATAAACCGATTTTTGCGCGGCCTGCATGAAACCAGTGGCAAAGTTCCCCGCGCCAGCGGGGATAAACCGGTACCGTTGAGCAATGGTGGGTAAATGGTGCTGAGTTCCCCGCGCCAGCGGGGATAAACCGATTTAGATACGGCACACAGGAATGCGCTGGATGAGTTCCCCGCGCCAGCGGGGATAAACCGCATGGGAGTCCAGATTACAAATTCCAGAATGGGAGTTCCCCGCGCCAGCGGGGATAAACCGCGCCAGTCTGAGGTTTTCCGGTCATACATCGTGAGTTCCCCGCGCCAGCGGGGATAAACCGACCGTTGCTACACATATGATCAGGCATGTGCCGAGTTCCCCGCGCCAGCGGGGATAAACCGGACGATGAGACGCCCTGGTGTGCCGCGTTCGTGAGTTCCCCGCGCCAGCGGGGATAAACCGCGTTTAGCTCCGCAATGTTGGATATCACTGATGAGTTCCCCGCACCAGCGGGAATAAACCACCATATAACCCGTTATCTCTTTCTCAAGTTTTTATATTAGCAGTACTCGTATTAAGCAACATATCCACGTAACACCTCATGTTCAAAATAGCTCTCCATATATGAGAAGTTCACAATTATCGATACAAAAAATCAAATTTAATCAAAGTGTTATTTGTATAATCCTTAAACCGTTAAGAAATTTTAACATATTATTTTTTTAATATTAATTAATGCCTGTTAATTTTTTCTTTAGAATAACAGTGTATTTTTTAAGCTTGTTATTCATTGATTAAGTAATAAATCTGGAAATTTGTCTTTGTTTTGAGGCTAATGAGTGGTTTTACATAATCGCCTCTATACGCTGTTGATGAATAGTTCTTATGAATAAAGATATCCAGTTCATACTTTAAGTGAAAATTGATAAAGTGCGATTCGTATTGTCTTTTATTCTAAAGACATCGAGTGTAGTTAATATTCCTTGTAAAAACAGGGATAAACCGAACTAGTTAAAGTTTTTATTATGTTCCCTGCATCAGCGGGGATAAACCGGACTTGTTATCATTTTTTAAGTTGTCGAACTTATGTTCCCCGCGTCAGCGGGGATAACCATTCAGGTATGTTCAGGCCGGGCAGTTTCCCGCCCGGCCTTCCTCACTTACGCATTCGACCAGCTCTGGATCGAATCCACATTCCCCAATTCCCCATGCATCACTTCATACGATTTTTTCAGTATTACATCATTATGTTTGGTTAGGTCTTTGAAAATGCCTTTATTCATCGCGTCGTAGCGTTTGGCATTGCTCTCAATCGGTATAAAGATATCTTTCACGCGAACCATTTTGTCGACAGCCGTTGCGTAATCCGGGTATAGTCCCAGACCTACCGCCTTATTAATCGCTGCCCCCAGACTTGCACAACCGTTAATGGCGTTACGTCGTGCCGGAAGGTTGAACATGTCGGCAAAAATCTGCATAAACAGATCGCTGTTCGAACCGCCGCCAGTAATGATCACATGCTTTGCAAAGTGATTCATTTCATTACACATATTGTCGTAATTGTTCTTCAGCGTCAGCGCCACGCTTTCCAGTATCGAACGATATATCCATGCGTAATCCATGCTGGAATCAAAGCCAATCATAATCCCGCGTTTGTACGGTTCCCACGGATTGGTCAGCCAGTCCAGCACCGTCATCAGACCATTACAGCCTGGCGGCACACAAGACGCTTTTTTGTTGAGCAAATCTTCCGGTGAAAGATCCTGTGCTTTGGCATCCTGAATTAACGACTCGCCTAACATGTCGCGTAGCCAGCTCACCGTCCACATGCCTTTGCGAATACCGTAACCTTCATACAGCAAGGTTTGCGGAATAGAAGACATAATCGGCCAGTACGCTACCGGATCTTTCGGTAGTAATTTGCCGTTCATCATCAACGCGATGTAAGTGCCAAGAGAAATTACCGCAGTTTCATCATCCAGTAACCCGGCTCCCAGTGCTTCTACCGGTTTATCACTGGTGGTACAAACAACCGGCAGCCCAGCCGGGAAATGTGTCGCCAGCGCGGCTTGAGGAGTGATATGCCCAAGAACAGTGCCCGGCATTTGCACATCAAACAGCATATGACGGGGGATATTAAACTTCTCCATGACTGCGGCATCTTCACTCCATGCCCAGGTCTTATAATCCACCGGCCACTGACCAAAATAGTTGGCGATATTGTCTTTAAACTCGCCGGTTAAGCGATGCGTCAGATAACCCGAAAAAGAGGTGACATATGCCACGTCAGGATTCGTATGTTCGTAAGGGCGTGTAACGCGTGCATCCTGCCAGCTAATCAACGGCGCAGCTGGCGTGCCATCGGCTTTCAATAACGCACGGCAGCAACGGATGGATCCCAGACCAATACCGACAATATCTTCTTTATTTCCGGCAAACTGACTCATCAAATCGTGACCGGCAAAGCATAATGATGCCCATAAATCGTCGTCAGGATGTTCTGCGGTATCGGCATCTGGCGTGTGCATCGGCTGCAATAAGCCTTTGCCTTCGCAAACCACATTACCTTCCAGATCGTACATCACCACTTTTGTGCTCTGACTTCCACCATCAATCCCTATGATGTATTTTTTCGACATGATTTTTCTCCTGTAATTTTCTGGACTTACTTGCTGCTAGCCATAGCAGGGGCGCTATCAGCAGTACGAATTTTTTGGAACAGCAAAAAGGTAAAGACGATCACCATGGCAAGCGCCGCCATGCCCATCAGCCACATATTGCGGTAGGCTTCTGCAGCGGGCAGGGTGTCTTGCCAGTAGCCGATAATCGGGTAAACGAAGACATCCGGCAGGAATCCAATCACCGAACAAATACCTACCGTGGTGCCCATAATGTAAGACGGTGTTCTCGCTTCGCCAGGGCAGGCCCAGTACAGCCCGCGTGAGGCGTAACAGGTGAATCCCAGCAGTAAAATCAGGCCAATCCCCATCGCGACCGATTGCGGGTTAGAGTTCGTGACGAGCAGGGCAGTTAACGCCAGCAAGCCGAGTACGGAAAGGATTTGGATCACGCGGGTAGGGGATTTCACTTTGCTGTAGGTGGTGATAATGCCGCCAAGTGGGCCGCACAGCGCGCGGAAGATTTTGTTGATCACAATCCCCATGTAGCTCGCCGCCACCAGCGACATGCCGTACATTTCGGTCAGATAGTTGGTGGAGTAACTCAGAATGGCGTAGATGGTGAAGACGCCAAAAATCACCATGCTGCAATACCAGGTGGTGCTGATGCGCAAAACGGCCAGGATGTCGCTAAGCTGGAATGACTGTTTTTCTTCGTTATTGGCACTGCGCAGATTGTTGTTATCGCTAACAAAAAACCAGCACAGAATCCCCAACAAGATGTAAACCACACTATAGATGATGATGACCGTTTTCAGACTGGCGCTGTCATCCGGAGCGAAGCGAGAAAAGACCCACATGGTAAACACCGCCAGCGACATTACACCGACGCCGCGCAGCCCTTCCATCCAGCCCATAATTTTCCCTTGCTCGCTATGATCGCCCAGCAATGAGGCGGCTTTAATCGACACCGACCACAGCATTAAAATAGTGGTTATCGCAAAGGCGACCTGAATACAGAGCATTACCCACAGCGGTGGATATGTTGCCATTAACAGACCCAGTAATCCGGTAATGATCATCGCGGAAGTAATCATTTTGCGGTGTGAAAATTTATCGGCAATAACGCCGCTGGGGGCATAAAGAATAATGGCCGCAATACCAAATGTACTCATTATTAAACCTATCTCGGTATTGCTGAATCCCATAAATTTCGCTATGGGAATTTGATAAATATAACGTAAATAAGCCAGGTCGAAACTAACGCCGCCGCTAAAACTAATTATCGCGAGGGTTATCCAACGGCGATATGAGTTGTGTTGCATATCGTATTCCCATTTGTAATAGACAAAAAAAAGAGAAAAGTAAGCCGCCCTTTCAGGTGGATTACTTTTCTCAGGTCTCTAGTAATTGCAATAAGAAATAACATGGAAAGCAGTGGTGTTGTGTGAGAGTAATCACGCTTCTGCTTTTTAAAATTATTTGACAATTCGAATATCACACTGTGATTACGATCACATTAGCGATTATGCCCTTATGATAAAAATTATCTCCAGTTACCAGAGATAATGAGAAAGGTAACTTCCCTCTCGCGGGGGAAGTTACCTTTCTTTTTTTTTGCCTTACGGAAATTGGAGCTAACTATGTCAATCGAATCTCTCAATGCGTTCTCAATGGATTTTTTCTCCCTGAAAGGTAAAACCGCAATTGTTACCGGCGGGAATAGCGGTTTAGGCCAAGCATTTGCCATGGCGCTGGCCAAAGCAGGCGCAAATATCTTTATTCCAAGCTTCGTTAAAGATAACGGCGAAACAAAGGAAATGATTGAAAAACAGGGTGTTGAGGTGGACTTCATGCAGGTGGATATCACCGCAGAAGGCGCGCCGCAGAAGATAATCGCCGCCTGTTGCGAACGTTTCGGTACCGTCAATATTCTGATTAACAATGCCGGTATTTGTAAGCTGAATAAGGTGCTGAACTTCGGTCGTGCCGACTGGGACCCGATGATTGATGTGAACCTGACCGCCGCATTCGAGTTAAGCTATGAAGCTGCAAAAATTATGATCCCGCAGAAAAGCGGTAAAATCATTAATATCTGTTCATTATTCTCTTACTTAGGTGGACAATGGTCACCTGCATATTCTGCCACTAAACATGCTCTTGCCGGATTCACCAAAGCTTACTGTGATGAACTAGGTCAATATAATATTCAGGTAAATGGTATTGCCCCTGGCTATTATGCAACAGATATTACGCTGGCGACACGCAGTAATCCAGAAACCAATCAGCGCGTTCTTGATCATATTCCGGCAAACCGTTGGGGCGATACTCAGGATTTAATGGGCGCAGCCGTATTCCTCGCAAGTCCGGCATCGAATTATGTCAACGGACATTTATTAGTGGTTGATGGTGGTTATTTAGTGCGCTAATCCATAACGGTGGTTTCTGTTTTCTCTTATTAATGATTATTCCATTTTTATTATCAGGAAGGAATTACTATGTCTTTATCTCGCGCAGCGATTGTCGACCAGCTAAAGGAAATTGTTGGTGCAGATCGCGTAATTACCGATGAAACAGTATTAAAGAAGAACAGTATTGACCGTTTTCGCAAATTTCCGGATATTCATGGCATTTATACTTTGCCGATTCCGGCAGCGGTCGTAAAACTCGGTTCCACAGAACAAGTATCCCGTGTGCTGAATTTTATGAATGCGCACAAAATTAACGGTGTGCCGCGTACCGGTGCTTCCGCTACCGAAGGTGGGCTGGAAACCGTTGTGGAAAACTCGGTGGTGCTCGACGGCTCTGCCATGAATCAAATCATTAATATTGATATTGAGAATATGCAGGCCACGGCGCAATGCGGAGTTCCGCTGGAAGTGCTGGAAAACGCGTTGCGTGAAAAAGGTTACACCACGGGGCATTCTCCGCAGTCAAAGCCGCTGGCGCAGATGGGCGGCCTGGTAGCAACCCGCAGTATCGGGCAGTTCTCCACACTCTACGGCGCAATCGAAGATATGGTCGTTGGTCTGGAAGCAGTATTGGCTGATGGCACCGTAACACGCATTAAAAACGTACCACGCCGCGCGGCAGGCCCGGACATTCGTCACATCATCATCGGCAACGAAGGTGCATTGTGCTATATCACTGAAGTAACTGTGAAAATCTTTAAGTTCACCCCGGAAAACAACCTCTTCTACGGCTATATCCTGGAAGACATGAAAACCGGCTTCAACATCCTGCGTGAAATCATGGTGGAAGGGTATCGTCCGTCGATCGCTCGTTTGTATGACGCTGAAGATGGCACCCAACACTTCACCCATTTTGCTGACGGAAAATGCGTGCTGATCTTTATGGCTGAAGGTAACCCTCGCATTGCGAAGGCGACGGGCGAAGGGATTGCTGAAATCGTGGCACGTTACCCGCAATGCCAGCGAGTGGACAGCAAGCTGATCGAAACCTGGTTTAACAACCTGAACTGGGGACCGGATAAAGTAGCTGCCGAACGTGTGCAGATCCTCAAAACCGGCAACATGGGCTTTACCACCGAAGTGTCCGGCTGCTGGAGCTGCATTCACGAAATCTACGAAAGCGTTATTAACCGTATTCGTACCGAGTTCCCGCACGCCGACGACATCACCATGCTGGGCGGTCACTCCTCTCACAGCTACCAGAACGGCACCAACATGTACTTCGTTTACGACTACAACGTTGTTGACTGTAAGCCGGAAGAGGAAATCGACAAGTACCACAATCCGCTCAACAAAATCATCTGCGAAGAAACCATTCGCCTCGGTGGTTCGATGGTGCACCACCACGGCATTGGTAAACATCGCGTTCACTGGAGCAAGCTGGAACACGGCAGCGCGTGGACGTTGCTGGAAGGTCTGAAAAAGCAGTTCGATCCTAACGGCATTATGAATACGGGTACTATCTATCCGATTGAAAAATAATGTGTCAGGCAGCGTTCCGCGATGACGGGGCGTTGCCTTTTCGGCTTCTCAGGCGAGAAGCCGTTCTTATTACCGGACAATGAAGGGATAAAGATGAACACTTCACCGGTGCGAATGGATGATTTACCACTTAACCGTTTTCACTGCCGCATTGCTGCGCTCACTTTCGGCGCACACCTGACCGACGGTTATGTCCTCGGCGTCATTGGTTACGCCATTATTCAGCTTACGCCCGCCATGCAACTGACGCCGTTTATGGCGGGAATGATTGGCGGCTCAGCACTCCTTGGTTTGTTTCTTGGCAGCCTGGTTCTGGGCTGGATCTCCGACCATATTGGGCGACAAAAAATCTTCACCTTCAGCTTTTTGCTGATTACGCTTGCTTCGTTTTTACAATTTTTTGCCACCACGCCAGAGCATCTTATTGGACTGCGCATTTTGATTGGCATTGGTCTGGGAGGCGATTACTCAGTCGGTCACACCTTGCTGGCTGAATTTTCCCCGCGCCGCCACCGCGGTATTTTGCTGGGCGCGTTCAGCGTGGTGTGGACTGTAGGCTATGTGCTGGCAAGTATTGCCGGACATCACTTTATTAGCGAAAGCCCGGAGGCCTGGCGCTGGCTGCTGGCATCGGCAGCTCTGCCCGCATTGTTGATTACGTTATTACGCTGGGGAACGCCAGAATCGCCACGCTGGCTACTGCGCCAGGGGCGTTTTGCAGAAGCTCACGCTATCGTGCATCGCTATTTTGGTCCCCATGTTTTACTGGGCGATGAAGTGGCAACGGCGACCCATAAACACATCAAAACCTTGTTCTCTTCGCGCTACTGGCGGCGCACAGCGTTTAACAGCGTCTTCTTTGTCTGCCTCGTAATCCCATGGTTTGTGATTTATACCTGGCTGCCAACTATCGCCCAGACTATTGGTCTGGAAGATGCGTTGACCGCTAGCCTGATGCTTAATGCGTTGTTAATTGTGGGTGCGCTGCTGGGATTAGTTCTGACGCACCTGCTGGCACATCGCAAATTTTTGCTGGGAAGTTTTTTGCTGCTGGCGGCAACGCTGGTAGTGATGGCTTGTTTGCCTTCCGGCAGTTCATTAACGCTGCTGCTTTTTGTTCTCTTCAGCACCACCATTTCGGCAGTCAGTAATCTGGTGGGCATTTTGCCTGCGGAAAGTTTTCCTACTGACATTCGCTCGCTGGGCGTCGGTTTTGCCACCGCCATGAGTCGGTTGGGCGCGGCGGTAAGTACTGGCCTGCTGCCGTGGGTGCTGGCGCAGTGGGGAATGCAAGTCACCTTATTGCTCCTGGCGGCAGTGTTGTTGGTTGGTTTTGTCGTGACCTGGCTATGGGCACCAGAAACCAAAGCACTCCCGCTGGTGGCGGCGGGAAATGTTGGAGGTGCGAATGAACATTCTGTTAGCGTTTAAAGCCGAACCGGATGCCGGAATGCTGGCGGAAAAAGAGTGGCAGGCGGCGGCTCAGGGTAATAGCGGACCGGATGTTTCGCTTCTGCGAAGTTTGCTCGGTGCTGATGAACAGGCTGCCGCCGCGCTGCTGTTGGCGCAGAGAAAAAACGGTACGTCGATGTCTTTAACCGCGTTGAGCATGGGGGATGAACGGGCGTTGCACTGGCTGCGCTATCTTATGGCTCTTGGGTTTGAGGAAGCTGTATTGCTGGAGACGGCGGCAGATCTGCGCTTTGCGCCGGAATTTGTCGCTCGCCATATTGCCGAATGGCAGTACCAGAATCCGCTGGAGCTGATAATTACTGGCTGCCAAAGCAGCGAAGGGCAGAATGGGCAAACGCCATTTTTGCTGGCGGAAATGCTGGGCTGGCCCTGCTTCACCCAGGTGGAGCGTTTTACTCTCGACGCGCCGTTTATCACCCTTGAACAGCGTACTGAAAACGGGCTGCGCTGTTGCCGGGTTCGCTTGCCTGCGGTGATTGCCGTGCGTCAGTGCGGTGAAGTGGCCTTGCCAGTACCGGGAATGCGTCAGCGAATGGCGGTGGGGAAAGCAGCAATTATCCGTAAAACTGTTGCTGCCGAATCGCCAGCGATGCAGTGTCTGCAACTGGCAAGAGCAGAGCAACAACGCGGAGCGACGCTGATTGATGGGCAAACGGTAGCAGAAAAAGCGCAAAAGCTATGGCAGGACTATTTACGCCAAAGGATGCAGCCATGAATATCGCAATTGTGACAATAAATCAGGAGAATGCCGCAACAGCGAGCTGGCAGGCGGCGCAGGATTTCAGCGGTTGTACCCTGGCGCACTGGAAGATTGAACCTCAGCCCGCTGTGGCGGAACAGGTGCTGGATGCGCTGGTGGAACAGTGGCAGCGAACGCCAGCGGACGTTGTTCTCTTTCCGCCGGGAACGTTTGGCGATGAACTGTCGACCCGGCTGGCCTGGCGTTTACATGGTGCAAGCATCTGCCAGGTGACTTCGTTAGATATTCCAACCGTAAGCGTGCGCAAATCCCACTGGGGAAATGCGCTAACGGCGACGCTGCAAACAGAAAAACGCCCGCTATGCCTTTCGCTGGCACGTCAGGCGGGAGCAGATAAAAACGCCACGTTGCCCTCTGGTATGCAGCAACTGAACATTGTCCCAGGTGCGCTTCCCGACTGGCTGGTTAGCATAGAAAACCTGAAAAATGTTACCCGCGACCCATTAGCTGAGGCCAGACGGGTGCTGGTGGTGGGGCAGGGCGGAGAGGCAGATAACCAGGAAATCGCTATGCTGGCAGAAAAGCTGGGAGCCGAAGTGGGCTACAGTCGGGCACGAGTGATGAACGGTGGCGTTGATGCCGAAAAAGTGATTGGTATTTCTGGACATCTGCTGGCACCTGAGGTGTGTATTGTTGTTGGCGCTTCCGGCGCAGCAGCGTTAATGGCGGGCGTACGCAATAGCAAGTTTGTGGTGGCGATTAATCATGACGCCAGCGCAGCGGTATTTTCACAGGCAGATGTTGGCGTGGTTGATGACTGGAAAGTGGTGCTGGAGGCACTGGTGACAAACATTCACGCAGAATGCCAATAACGTGCAGCCGGATGATCCTGCCTACGGTTTCGGGCTGGGGACTTGTAAGCCTGATAAGACGCGTCAATGAACTGAACCCCAAAACCTGGACAGTTTCAGTTAACCGGCTTTTTGATGCTCAGTCCGGTATTCTACCGGACTGAGTCCCCCAAGACTGAGTTTTATTCTTTTTTGATTCCAGTAAGTTATGTATT
>OBWQ01000685.1_pt1 | contig 10812 bp, 8 predicted proteins | sample 1476511 | NCBI WGS metagenome assembly OBWQ01 (sample SAMEA2580126, study PRJEB22360) | human gut metagenome | biome: human gut; feature: human-associated habitat; material: faeces | place: Denmark | collected 2008/2010
AACCGCAGCACAGATGGCTGTCGGGAACGTCCGTTAAGGTAAATCCAAGACGAAGCAACACTTTTTCCACTTCGCCGTTCAGCTTTTGCGCATGTTGTAGGGTACACGGGCAGTGGAAGGCCAGTTTTTTATCGCCGCGAACTGCCAGTTTTTCCAGCGGTTCCTCGCGCAGAAGCTCGACTAAATCGACCGCCAGTTCACTGACTTGACGCGCTTTATCGGCATATAACGCATCGTTTTTCAGCATCTGCCCGTACTCTTTGACAAACGCGCCGCAACCGCTGGCGGTTTGCAAAATTGCCTCGGCACCTGCTTCAATCGCGGGCCACCAGGCATCAATATTATTGCGCGCCCGTTCCAGCCCTTTCTCCTGCGCATTAAGATGATAGTCCACCGCGCCACAACAGCCTGCTTCGTTAGCTGACATGACGCTGATCCCCAGACGATCCAGCACTCGCGCAGTTGCCGCGTTGGTGTTGGGCGAAAGCGTAGGCTGGGCGCAGCCTTCCAGCATTAAAACCCGACGCTTATGGCGCAGCGGCGGACGCGGTTTAGCTTTCACCGTTTCAGCAGGCAGTTTTGCTCTGACCTGTTCCGGTAAAAACGGTCGCAGCACCAGCCCTACCTGCGTCAGCGCACGGAAGACCGCCGGACGCGGCACTACCTGGCGCAATCCTTCGCGCAGCATTCGCTCCGGCAGTGGGCGTTTCACTTTCTGCTCGACAATATCACGCCCGATATCCAGCAAATTGTGATAGCGCACACCAGAAGGACAGGTGGTTTCACAATTGCGGCAAGTGAGGCAGCGATCGAGATGCTCCTGTGTTTTAAGCGTGACTTCGTTGCCTTCCAGCACCTGTTTAATCAGATAGATGCGCCCGCGCGGCCCGTCCAGTTCATCGCCCAGAAGCTGATAGGTTGGGCAGGTTGCGGTACAAAATCCGCAGTGAACACAGGCGCGCAGGATGCTGTCGGCTTCCAGCGCGCGCGCGTTCTGCCGCATCTCTTCAGTTAATTGGGTTTGCATAGCCTGCTCCTCAAAGTTCCGCGTACATGCGACCGGGGTTAAACACGCCGCAAGGGTCGAGCTGCTGTTTAAGCTGCTGGTGATAGCGGAATAAAGGAGCCGATAGCGGGGCAAAGCCACCATCTCCGGCACTAAAGCGGGTCGCATGACCGCCAGCGTTGCGGGCGATGCGATGGATTTGATTGTCCTCGGCTGTCGATTTCAGCCAGCGTAACGCTCCGCCCCAGTCGATCAGTTGCTCGCCGGGTAAATCCATCATCGGCGCATCGCTGGGTAATGAAATGCGCCATAAGGTACCTGGTAACGAGAAGAACGGCAGTTGTTGTTCACGCAATTGCTGCCAGAACTGACCCGCAACCTCTTCGCCCCCCAGCAGTTCACGCGCCGCTTTTACCGATCCTTCGCCGCCCTCAAGGCGGATCCACAACGCATTGTCGAAGTAACATAAGCCACTAATGGGTAATGGCTGGAGTTGCCACTGGGCGATTTCGTTCATAGCTTCTTGCAGGCTGATTTCCCGACGCAGGCTCAGGGTGGCGCGTGGTCGCGGTAACACTTTCATCGAGATTTCAGTGAGCACACCCAGACAACCGTAGCTTCCGGCCATTAACCGTGAGAGATCGTATCCGGCAACGTTTTTCATCACTTCGCCACCAAAACGCAGATGTTTTCCAGCGCCGGTAATGATGCGCGTGCCGAGGACAAAATCGCGGACCGAACCGCTCCACGGGCGACGCGGCCCCGCCAGCCCGCAGGCGACCATCCCACCCCAGGTGGCTTCTTCACCATAATGCGGCGGCTCGCAGGGAAGCATTTGCCCGGCGCTCTCCAGCGCCGCTTCAATCGCCACCAGCGGCGTTCCGGCACGCGCGGTTATCACCAGCTCGGTCGGGTCGTAATTAACAATGCCGCGATGACAACGCACATCCAGCGTTTGCCCGGTGACAGGGCGACCTAAAAAGGCTTTGCTATTGCTGCCCTGAATCACCAGCGGCGTTTTATCGCTAATTGCCTGATTCACCTGCTCCAGCAGCGCCTGGCTGTAATCACACTCGCGTAGCATCAGAAACGCTCCAGTTCAGGGAAAGGTAAATGACCGTGATGCACATGCATGGCACCAAATTCAGCACAGCGGTGTAGCGTGGGAATGTTTTTCCCAGGGTTCAGCAAACCATCGGGGTCAAACGCCGCCTTGACCGCATGGAAGGTCGTGATTTCATCGCTGTTGAACTGGGCGCACATTTGATTGATTTTTTCTCGCCCGATGCCATGTTCCCCACTGATGCTGCCGCCAACTTCAACGCAGAGTTCGAGGATCTTCCCACCCAGCTCTTCCGCGCGGGCAAATTCACCGGGTTCGTTGGCATCGAAAAGGATTAACGGGTGCATGTTGCCATCTCCGGCATGAAAGACGTTGGCAACACGTAAATCATATTGCTGCGATAAACGGGCAATGCCTTCCAGTACGCCAGGCAGGGCGCGACGCGGGATGGTGCCATCCATGCAGTAGTAATCCGGGGAGATACGTCCTACCGCCGGGAACGCATTTTTGCGACCGGCCCAGAAACGTACGCGCTCTGCTTCGTCCTGTGCCAGACGGACGTCAGTCGCGCCCGCTTTCAACAAGATGTCGTTAACCCGCTCGCAGTCTTCCTGTACGTCAGACTCCACGCCGTCCAGCTCGCATAACAAAATTGCTTCGGCGTCGACGGGATAACCGGCATGAATAAAATCTTCCGCCGCGCGGATCGACAGGTTATCCATCATCTCCAGCCCGCCGGGGATAATGCCATTGGCGATGATGTCACCAACTGCAAGTCCGGCTTTTTCTACCGAGTCAAAGCTGGCTAACAGAACCCGCGCCACGGGCGGCTTCGGCAGCAGTTTTACCGTCACTTCGGTGGTCACGCCGAGCATACCTTCCGATCCGGTGAACAGCGCCAGCAGGTCAAAACCAGGCGAATCCAGCGCATCCGATCCCAGCGTCAGTGCCTCGCCATCCAGCGTTTGCACTTCAATTTTCAGCAGGTTATGTACGGTCAGACCATATTTCAGGCAGTGGACGCCGCCGGCATTTTCTGCCACGTTGCCGCCAATGGAACAGGCGATTTGTGAGGAAGGGTCCGGTGCGTAGTAGAGATTATGCGGTGCAACGGCCTGGGAGATCGCCAGGTTACGCACGCCTGGCTGCACGCGCGCGCGGCGACCAACGGGGTTAATGTCGAGGATCTCTTTAAAGCGCGCCATCACCAACAACACACCTTTTTCCAGCGGCAGCGCGCCACCAGAAAGCCCGGTGCCTGCACCACGGGTCACCACCGGTACACGCAGGCGATGGCAGACAGCAAGAATCGCTGTCACCTGTTCCATTTGCTTAGGCAGAACAACCAGTAATGGACGCGTGCGATACGCGCTCAACCCGTCACACTCGTAAGGAATGATCTCCTCATCGGTATGCAGGATCTCAAGTCCAGGGACATGCTCACGCAGTGCCATCAGTACCGATGTGCGGTCGACATCGGGTAAAGCGCCATCAAGACGCTCTTCGTACAAGATGCTCATGAGTAGGCTTCGCTTTGTTGTGTTGTGTGGCAGCTGATTTTTGCGCGCTGCTTCTGTGAACAGTTATTAAGCGGGCTTTTCGTTTTCGTCTATCTCTTTAGCTACCGGTCAGACCATTTTTTTTCCAGCTCTGTGACCTTGCCTTGGTTAACTCAATGTTAAATTGATGTAACATAATCACTTACGTGATGTGCGTGTTTTGCGAGTTAAGAACAGAAAAATTGGTCCTACCTGTGCACGAGGTCCGGGAATGAAAGATGAACGTCGCCCTATTTGCGAAGTGGTTGCAGAGAGTATCGAACGGTTAATTATCGACGGCGTACTGAAGGTCGGTCAGCCACTTCCCTCGGAACGTCGACTGTGTGAAAAGCTCGGCTTCTCACGCTCCGCACTGCGTGAAGGGCTGACCGTGCTGCGCGGGCGCGGGATTATTGAAACGGCGCAGGGTCGCGATTCTCGTGTCGCACGGCTTAATCGGGTGCAGGACACCAGCCCGCTGATCCATCTGTTCAGTACGCAGCCGCGAACGCTGTACGATCTGCTCGACGTTCGCGCATTACTGGAGGGCGAATCGGCAAGGCTGGCGGCAACGCTGGGAACGCAGGCTGATTTTGTTGTGATAACCCGCTGTTATGAAAAAATGCTCGCCGCCAGTGAGAACAACAAAGAGATTTCGCTGATCGAACATGCGCAGTTGGATCACGCTTTCCATCTCGCCATTTGTCAGGCTTCTCACAATCAGGTGCTGGTGTTTACGCTGCAATCATTGACCGATCTGATGTTTAATTCAGTGTTTGCCAGCGTAAATAATCTCTACCATCGACCACAGCAAAAAAAGCAGATCGATCGCCAGCATGCGAGGATCTACAACGCGGTGTTGCAGCGGCTGCCGCACGTCGCCCAGCGCGCAGCACGCGATCATGTGCGGACCGTGAAAAAGAATCTCCACGATATCGAGCTGGAAGGCCACCATTTGATTCGCTCGGCGGTGCCGCTGGAGATGAACCTGAGTTAGCTGGTATTAAATCTGCTTTTCATACAATCGGTAACGCTTGTACGGCTCCGCCCCAATGCGTTCCAGCATGTTATTCATGCCTGTATTGGTTTCGAGGATCCATGACATCTCCAGCGCATCGATCTTCCGGCGGGCAAACGGATCGCGTAAGGCTTCAATCAATAACAGCGCAATCACCGGGCCGATGCGGCTGAACTGATACTCGTCGCGCACGCCCATCAGCGGTACTCGCGCAGTTCGCACACCGCTGACTTTCAAACGCCACAGCAATTTTGCCCAGCCGAAGGGAAAGAGCGATCCGTTCAGATCGGCAATCGCCTCGTTGATGTTCGGCAAGCCGACAATAAACGCGCAGGGTGCAGAATCAATCTCAGCGATGTAGATCATATCGTCCGGCACCAGATATTTAAGTTGATCGCCCATGGTCGCGAATTCATGTTCGGTAAACGGCACAAATCCCCAGTTGTGCTGCCAGCCAGAGTTGAAAATCTCACGCAGGATCTGCATCTCTTCGGCAAACCGCTGACGATTGATGCAGCGAATGGTCACCTTTTTGCGCACCTGATCCATCAGTTTTTTTAGCGCCGGAGAGAAAGTGAGATCGGTTCGCTGCATCCACCACGCCAGTAAATCAATGCCTTTGTGATAACCCAGTTGTTCAATATGCGCGGCATACCACGGTTTGCCGTGTGGCATCATCGCACAGGGTGGTGTGTCAAAACCTTCAATCAGTAATCCGCTTTCCTGATTGATATTCAGGCTGAAAGGCCCGCTGATCTTACTTGCACCTTGTGACTTCAACCACGCTTCCGCTGCGCCAAACAACGCGGCAAAAACCTGCGGATCATCAATGGCGTCAATCATGCCGAAATGACCGGTATCTTCACCGTAACGCTCACGGTGCAAGGTATCTATTTGCGCGGTAATACGCCCAACTATCTGCCCCGCTTTTTTTGCCACCCACGCCTGCCAGATGATATGGTCCGTCCCCGGATTTTTCGCAGACAAATGCTCGTTGCGTTCTATGAATAAAGGGGGTATCCAGTTTGGATCGTCGGGATAAAGTGATGACGGAAAAGCGATAAATGCCTTAAGGTCATTTTTATTAATTACTTTTTCAATTTTAATCATCAGCAGATCGCATTCCATATCTCTGTGGATAACAAATAATTAACGGTGAAAAACAGGTTGCAACAGCAACGAACGACACCTTAATAATCAACCCAATGAATACAAACAAAGAATAAATAGTATTTATTAATGATTATGATAAGGTTAGAGACTACACAGAAGCGCCTCAATGCCTTTTGTCGATTTAAGGCGACCGGACAAGGCTTCTTCTTAATATATTCATAAATTAAATATCATTCACAATAAAAACAAAAAACTTAAACTCATTATTTAAATCAATGTTCATTTTCACACCGATGAAAATACTATCTCATTTATCTTTTATGCCTATATAATCCACCGCATTATTGTCATTTTATTTTTGATATCCAATTTTTTCGTGGTGTATATGTCTAATAAAATCTTTACGCATTCCCTACCTATGCGCTATGCCGATTTTCCAACGCTGGTTGATGCTTTGGACTACGCCGCTCTGAGTAGCGCCGGAATGAATTTTTATGACAGACGTTGCCAACTTGAAGATCAACTGGAATATCAGACGTTAAAAACGCGTGCCGAAGCTGGTGCGAAGCGGTTGTTATCGCTGAACCTGAAAAAAGGCGAACGCGTGGCGCTGATTGCCGAAACGAGTAGCGGGTTTGTAGAGGCTTTTTTTGCCTGTCAGTATGCTGGCTTAGTCGCCGTCCCGTTGGCGATTCCAATGGGCGTCGGTCAGCGGGATTCCTGGAGCGCCAAACTCCAGGGTTTACTGGCAAGTTGCCAGCCCGCAGCCATTATCACTGGTGATGAGTGGTTGCCACTGGTCAATGCCGCGACGCATAACAACCCCGAATTACATGTTTTAAGCCACGCCTGGTTTAAGGCATTACCGGAAGCCGATGTTGCGCTCCAGCGTCCAGTTCCGAACGATATCGCCTACCTCCAGTACACCTCCGGCAGCACCCGTTTTCCCCGTGGCGTCATTATCACCCATCGCGAAGTGATGGCTAATCTACGTGCTATAAGCCACGATGGCATTAAATTACGCCCTGGCGACCGCTGCGTCTCCTGGCTGCCTTTCTACCATGATATGGGACTGGTCGGCTTTCTCCTGACCCCCGTCGCCACGCAACTTTCAGTAGATTATTTGCGCACTCAGGATTTTGCCATGCGTCCTTTGCAATGGCTTAAATTGATCAGTAAAAATCGCGGCACCGTTTCCGTTGCGCCGCCGTTTGGCTATGAATTGTGCCAACGCCGCGTGAATGAAAAAGATCTCGCTGAACTGGATCTTTCCTGCTGGCGCGTCGCTGGTATTGGTGCTGAGCCGATCTCCGCAGAACAACTCCATCAATTCGCTGAATGTTTCCGTCAGGTTAACTTTGACGATAAAACGTTCATGCCGTGCTACGGACTGGCAGAAAATGCGCTGGCTGTCAGCTTCTCTGATGAAGGCTCTGGGGTTGTGGTTAACGAAGTGGATCGCGACATCCTAGAATATCAGGGCAAAGCCGTCGCGCCGGGTGCTGAAACACGCGCCGTATCGACTTTCGTCAACTGCGGCAAAGCGTTGCCGGAACATGGCATTGAAATCCGCAATGAAGCAGGTATGCCGGTCGCGGAACGTGTGGTAGGCCATATTTGCATCTCCGGCCCCAGCCTGATGAGCGGTTACTTTGGCGACCAGGTTTCGCAAGACGAGATTGCCGCGACGGGCTGGTTAGACACCGGCGACCTCGGTTATCTGCTGGACGGTTATCTGTATGTCACCGGACGTATTAAAGATCTGATTATTATTCGTGGCCGTAATATCTGGCCGCAGGATATTGAATATATTGCGGAACAAGAACCGGAAATTCATTCTGGCGATGCGATTGCTTTTGTTACCGCCCAGGAAAAAATCATTTTGCAGATCCAGTGTCGGATCAGCGACGAAGAACGTCGCGGGCAGCTTATCCACGCGCTGGCAGCACGGATCCAAAGCGAATTTGGCGTAACAGCGGCTATCGATCTGTTGCCGCCCCACAGCATTCCCCGAACGTCCTCCGGCAAGCCTGCCCGTGCGGAAGCGAAAAAACGTTATCAGAAGGCTTATGCTGCAAGCCTTCATGTGCAGGAATCCCTGGCATGAATCAAACTGTCGCGGTGACGGGCGCTACCGGGTTTATCGGTAAATATATTATCGATAACCTGCTCGCCCGCGGCTTTCACGTTCGCGCATTGACGCGTACTGCCCGCGCTCACGTCAATGATAATCTTACTTGGGTGCGCGGTTCGCTGGAAGATACACATTCGCTTAGCGAACTGGTTGCCGGAGCCAGCGCGGTGGTCCATTGCGCCGGGCAAGTGCGCGGACACAAAGAAGAGATTTTTACCCACTGTAACGTTGACGGCAGCCTGCGCCTGATGCAAGCAGCAAAAGAGAGCGGCTTTTGCCAACGTTTTCTGTTTATCTCTTCGCTGGCGGCGCGCCATCCCGAGCTCTCCTGGTACGCAAATTCCAAACACGTCGCCGAACAACGTCTGACTGCAATGGCTGACGAAATTACGCTGGGCGTTTTTCGCCCGACAGCCGTGTATGGTCCCGGCGATAAAGAGTTAAAACCGCTGTTTGACTGGATGCTGCGCGGCCTGCTGCCACGACTTGGTGCGCCAGATACACAGCTCTCTTTCCTGCACGTCACCGATTTCGCGCAAGCAGTGGGTCAGTGGTTAAGCGCCGAAACTGTACAGACGCAAACCTATGAATTATGCGATGGCGTCCCCGGCGGCTATGACTGGCAACACGTACGACAGCTTGCCGCCGACGCCCGTTGTGGTTCCGTGCGAATGGTTGGTATTCCTCTGCCGGTACTCACCTGCCTTGCGGATATCAGTACCGCGTTGAGTCGCCTGGCAGGTAAAGAACCTATGCTGACCCGCTCGAAAATTCGTGAATTAACCCACGCCGACTGGTCGGCAAGTAATAACCGTATTTCTGAAGATATTAATTGGTTTCCCGGGATTAGCCTGGAACAAGCATTACGCAACGGGCTATTTTGATTGTATTGTTTAAAGGTGTGTTAACGTTTCTATGGTAAATCGTGAAATAGTAATGGATTACATCCTTTCCTGTTTACAGGATTTGGTCGAAAACGGTGTGGAAATTAAGCCCGACAGCGATCTCGTCAACGATCTTGGCCTGGAGTCGATCAAAGTGATGGATCTCTTAATGATGCTGGAAGACAGATTCGATATTTCCATTCCTATTAATATTCTGCTGGATGTCAAAACCCCTGCACAATTAATGGAAACTCTACTTCCATGGCTGGAGAATAAATAATGGGGCTATAAGATAAATATGCGCGCCTTGCTGGCGAGCGTCTGCAATTTAGTGACAACGGGTTAACACCGTTTGGCACCTGTATTGATGAAGTGTATTCCGCCACCGAAGGCCGGATCGGCAATAAAAAAGTGATTCTGGCCGGGACCAATAATTATCTCGGTTTAACCTTTAATCATGATGCCATCAGCGAAGGTCAGGCAGCGTTAGCGGCCCAAGGCACCGGCACCACCGGTTCTCGTATGGCAAACGGCAGTTATGCGCCGCACCTGGCGTTAGAGAAAGAAATTGCCGAGTTTTTCAATCGCCCTACCGCTATCGTTTTTTCAACCGGTTATACCGCTAATTTAGGCGTCATCAGCGCACTTGCCGACCATAACGCCGTGGTGTTACTGGATGCCGACAGCCACGCCAGTATTTATGACGCCTGTTCTCTCGGTGGCGCGGAAATTATTCGTTTCCGCCATAACGATGCTAAAGATCTGGAACGGCGCATGGTTCGCCTCGGTGAACGGGCGAAAGAGGCGATTATCATCGTTGAGGGCATCTACAGCATGCTCGGTGACGTTGCGCCGCTGGCGGAAATTGTTGATATCAAACGTCGTCTCGGTGGTTATTTGATTGTCGATGAAGCGCATTCGTTTGGCGTGTTAGGCGCAACGGGGCGCGGACTGGCTGAAGCTGTCGGCGTTGAAGATGATGTGGATATTATCGTTGGTACTTTCAGTAAAAGTCTGGCCTCGATTGGCGGTTTTGCTGTCGGTTCGGAAGCGATGGAAGTGCTGCGCTACGGCAGCCGCCCGTATATTTTTACCGCCTCTCCTTCTCCGTCCTGCATTGCGACCGTGCGCTCGTCGTTAAGAACTATTGCCACACAACCAGAGCTGCGGCAAAAGCTGATGGATAACGCCAACCATCTGTATGACGGTCTGCAAAAACTGGGTTATGAGTTAAGTTCACATATTAGCCCGGTAGTGCCAGTAATAATCGGTTCGAAAGAGGAAGGTTTACGCATCTGGCGCGAGCTTATCTCGCTGGGCGTGTATGTGAATCTTATCCTGCCGCCTGCCGCGCCTGCAGGCATCACGCTGCTGCGCTGTAGCGTAAATGCTGCCCACAGTCGTGAGCAAATCGATGCCATCATTCAGGCATTTGCTACTCTGAAGCAGTAATGTGAGCCCGCCGTGGTGTTGCGCCACGGCGGGTTTAATGTTGCCTATCAAATAGATACACCAGAATCAACGCCGCCAGCACAAATGCCATAGGTAAACCGAGTGCAGCAACGGGCGCACTCAGCGCAAATAATAATCCCAGATTGACCATTATTTGGTAGCTTATCCAGGTAAGTAAGCCAACGATGACGCCTACAGCAAGACGGCTGCCCATCCCCGGCGAGCGCGGGGCGCTAAAGGTAAAAGGCACTGCCAGCAAAATCATCGCCAGGGTTAAAATGGGATGCCCCAGCTTTTCCCACAATGCCAGGCGATACTCACTGCTCGGTTGTCCGGTTTCCTGCAAGTAATTGATGTAATGGTTGAGCTGACGAACGGAAAAGCTATTGCCCGGCATCGACAGTTCTTCAAGATTCATACTGGTGAATGTCGATTGCCAGGCAAGATTATCTAATATTTCCAGCGTTTCTTTGCCATTCAGCCATTTTTTATGATTCACACCATGCAGAATCCACGTTTTGTCGTCTTCAATGGTGGCACTGCGTGCATAAATGTAGGATTCGAGCGAGAGATCGTCGCGATAATGAAATATCTCCACGCCCAC
>OBWQ01000687.1_pt1 | contig 10751 bp, 6 predicted proteins | sample 1476511 | NCBI WGS metagenome assembly OBWQ01 (sample SAMEA2580126, study PRJEB22360) | human gut metagenome | biome: human gut; feature: human-associated habitat; material: faeces | place: Denmark | collected 2008/2010
GACCACATGGTCTGGCTGCGCGAGCCGCTGAAGGTCGGTTCCGTCAAGGCCGGCCTGGCCACGTCGCTCGGCTTCGGCCACGTGTCCGGCTTCGCCGCGATCGTCAACCCGGGCGCCTTCGAGGCTTCCGTGGCGAACACCGCCGGCGAGGACGCGCTGAACGAATGGCGCGACCGTGCCAACGCACGTCTCGCCGCCGGCCAGCGTCGCCTTGAAGAGGGCATGATGGGGCGCGCCGCGCTCTACGAGCCGATCGACAACCGCCGCTTCCACGAGGACGGCCGCGGCTACGACGCGCACGAGGTGGAGAAGGCCATGCTGCTCGATCCGAACGCGCGTCTCGCGTCCACCGGCTATTTCGAAGCGTGAGACGGCTACGTCGAAATCTGTCCTAAATATGGGCAAATGATGACGGCCTGATAAGAAAAGGGCGATACTTCTGCACAGATGTATCGCCCTTTTCCATATGACATGGTCGGGGCATTCCCGGGGTAACCCCGATTAATAATTCCTAGGAAGGCGGAGGAATGCTGGGTCTAGGGCATGACGTCGTTGACGTGCCTGCGTTCACCAAGCAGCTGAATGAGCCGGGGACGCGTATGCGCAATCTGTTCTCCATGCGCGAGATATGGCAGACGGCGCAACGGTCGCAGCTCAAGCATGATGACGAGGCGGTGCACCTCGCCGCCCGCTGGGCAGGCAAGGAGGCGTTCCTGAAAGCGTGGTGCGCGGCCATTTCGCGGCATGCGAAAGACGGCGCCGAAGTCGCATATCCGTACACGCTCGACAACTTCCCATGGGTGCGCATCGAAATTCTCGACGATTCCCACGGCGTGCCGCGCGTCATACTGTCCTCCGAAGTGCAACGCAAGGTGCAGCAGTCGTTGGGCCTGCCGTTGGATCCGGTGCGCCAGTCGTACGATATCTCCATATCCATAAGCCATGACGGGCCGATCGCCTCCGCCGTGGTCATGCTCGAAATCTGAAATGCCATTCCCGCTTGCAAAAGTTGGTGGGATGTGTATAATAGCTCGAGTCGTTTCGTGTCGGCTTCGGACGTAGCGGCAACACGCGGATGTAGCTCAATGGTAGAGCCTCAGTCTTCCAAACTGATTACGCGGGTTCGATTCCCGTCATCCGCTCCACAACAGCATCAGAGAAGAAGAAGGCGTGCCTCAAGGCACGCCTTTCGTATATCCGTATGACCGGGCATACGATTGCCCGGGTATGCTGGAACGGGCCGCGGCGTGCGGCGGCGCAATCGCAAGATATCGCAATATATACGGAGCGGAACATGGGTCAGAAGGAACGCAACAAGGCAACGGAAGTCGTGGATGGCGTGGTCGAGACCGTCGACGTCTCCAAACACCCGACGGCGTCCATCGAACCGTCGGACCTGTCCTTGGCTGACATCGAACGCCGCAAATCGCATCCGGTCCGCTGGATTCTGTTCATGGCATTGGTGCTGCTGGCCATGATCGCGCCGTACTGGTGGGGGCGCGACATCGCGGTGCGGGACGCCTCATGGATGGTGGCGAACCTGAATTTCCTCGATTCCAAAGGCGTGGCGCTGATTTCATGGACGGTGACCATCGTGGCGCTCACCGGACTCGGACTGATGGTCGCGGACGCGAAGAAATGGCTGTGGGGGGCCATTTTCGTGATCGGCCTTGCCGCGGAGCAATTCGTCGCCGGCATGTGCCTGCTGAGCTTCAACTTCTGGAACGCCACCTACGTGATGTACGGTGAGGCGGCCGGACTGGCGAACGCCGCGAATCTCGGCATCATCGCCGCCGGTTTCGGCGTCGCGGTCTACGCGGTGCTCTGGGTGGGCCTGCTGGTGTGCATCAAGAAGGAATCGAAGCTCAACGTCCTCACACGCAGCTGGGCCTCGTTCCTATTGTTCTTCGCAATCGAACTCGTCGCGCTTGCCGTGGTGTTGTTCGGCGGTCTGCTCGCGTCCATGGCGTGACGTGAAGAACGGCCGTCGACGGGGGACCGGAAATATCGGCCGGCGATTTTGGTCCGGACGTCGTGTAAGATGTTCCCTTGGCGTGTTTCGCCCGCGGATAGAGAGCGCGCCGGTATTGGGCCGGCAGCACCGCGCAGCAATATAAGGAGGATGCCGTGGCACTTACGGCTGAGGAAAAGCAGGAAATCATCAAGACCTACGCAACCCACGAGGGTGACACCGGCTCCCCGGAGGTCCAGGTTGCTCTGCTCACCAAGCGCATCGCTGATCTGACCGAGCACCTCAAGGAGCACAAGCACGATCACCACTCCCGTCGTGGTCTGCTGCTGATGGTCGGCGACCGTCGTCGTATGCTTGATTACCTCAAGCGCGTTGACATCAACCGTTACCGCTCCCTGATCGAGCGTCTGGGTCTGCGCCGATAACATTCTTCCGCCCGAGCGTCACATGGCGCCCGGGCGTTTTTTGCATGACAGCCGAGTTCAAGGAACAGACAGTTTGAAGGCCCGAGGTTTGGGGCGCACGAGGTCTAGAATCTAGAGATGAGGAAGCGGCGGAGGTAACGCCGCGTCACGCATGTAGGAATCGGTTGGAGTCCGCTGAAGAGGACTGCCGATAGTAGGTACACAAGAAAAGAAAACAAAGGAGGAACCCTATGGAGGGTCCCGAAATCAAGGCTGTTGAAGCCGTAATCGATAATGGTTCATTCGGCAAGCGCACGCTGCGCTTCGAGACCGGTCGTCTCGCCCAGCAGGCGGATGGTGCCGTCGCCGCCTATCTTGACGATGATTCGATGATTCTGTCCACGACCACCGCCGGTTCCAGCCCGAAGGAGAACTACGACTTCTTCCCGCTGACAGTGGACGTGGAAGAGAAGATGTACGCAGCCGGCAAGATCCCGGGCTCGTTCTTCCGCCGCGAAGGCCGTCCGAGCTCCGAAGCCATCCTGGCCTGCCGCATCATCGACCGTCCGCTGCGTCCGCTGTTCCCGCACACCCTGCGCAACGAAGTGCAGGTCGTCGAAACCGTGCTCGCCGTCAACCCGGATGACGCATACGACGTTGTCGCACTGAACGCCGCCTCCGCCTCCACCATGATCTCCGGCCTGCCGTTCGAAGGCCCGGTCTCCGGCGTGCGTCTGGCCCTGATCGACGGCCAGTGGGTCGCCTTCCCGCGCTGGAGCGAGCGCGAACGCGCCGTGTTCGAAATCGTGGTCGCCGGCCGCGTTGTCGAGAACGGCGACGTCGCCATCGCCATGATCGAAGCCGGTGCCGGCAAGAACGCATGGCACCTCATCTACGACGAAGGCCAGACCAAGCCGGACGAGGAAGTCGTCGCCGGCGGTCTTGAAGCCGCCAAGCCGTTCATCAAGGTGATCTGCGAGGCCCAGGCCGAGCTCAAGAAGATCGCCGCGAAGGAAACCAAGGAATTCCAGCTCTTCCCGGAGTACACCGAGGATCTGTACAACCGCATCGACGAGATCGCCCACGCCGACCTCGACGAAGCCCTGTCCATCGCCGAAAAGCTGCCGCGCCAGGACCGCATCCACGAGATCAAGGAAGGCGTCAAGGCCACCCTCGCCGGCGAGTTCACCGACATGGAAGACGCCGAGAAGGACAAGGAAATCGGCAACGCGTTCAAGGAGCTGCAGCGCCAGATCGTGCGCCGCCGCATCCTGACCCAGGACTACCGCATCGACGGCCGTGGCCTGCGTGACATCCGCACCCTGTCCGCCGAAGTGGACATCGTGCCGCGCGTGCATGGTTCCGCGCTGTTCCAGCGTGGCGAAACCCAGATCCTGGGCGTCACCACCCTGAACATGCTCAAGATGGAGCAGCAGATCGACGCGCTGTCCGGCCCGCAGTCCAAGCGCTACATGCACAACTACGAAATGCCGCCGTACTCCACCGGTGAGACCGGCCGCGTCGGCTCCCCGAAGCGCCGCGAGATCGGCCATGGCGCCCTCGCCGAGAAGGCCCTCGTGCCGGTGCTGCCGAGCCGTGAGGAGTTCCCGTACGCCATCCGTCAGGTCTCCGAGGCAATCGGCTCCAACGGTTCCACCTCCATGGGTTCCGTCTGCGCCTCCACGCTGTCCCTGCTCGCCGCTGGCGTTCCGCTGAAGGCTCCGGTCGCAGGCATCGCCATGGGCCTCGTGTCCGGCGACGTCGACGGCCAGCACATCTACAAGACGCTCACCGACATCCTCGGCGCCGAAGACGCCTTCGGCGACATGGACTTCAAGGTGGCCGGCACCTCCGAATTCATCACCGCCCTGCAGCTCGACACCAAGCTCGACGGCATTCCGGCCGACATCCTGGCGTCCGCTCTGCAGCAGGCCAAGGAAGCCCGCACCACCATCCTCGAAGTCATCAACGAGTGCATCGACGGCCCGGCCGAGATGAGCCCGTACGCGCCGCGCATCATCATCACCACCGTTCCGGTGGACAAGATCGGCGAGGTCATCGGACCGAAGGGCAAGATGATCAACCAGATCCAGGAAGACACCGGCGCCGAAATCGCCATCGAGGATGACGGCACCGTGTACATCTCCTCCGAAGGCGGCGAGGCCGCCGAGAAGGCCAAGGAGATCATCGACCAGATCGCCAACCCGCACGTGCCGGAAGCCGGCGAGACCTACAACGGCAAGGTCGTGAAGACCACCTCCTTCGGCGCCTTCGTGAACCTGACCCCGGGCACCGACGGTCTGCTGCACATCTCCCAGATCCGCAACCTCGCCAACGGCGAGCGCATCGACGCCGTCGAAGACGTGCTCAAGGAAGGCGACACCGTTGAGGTGGTCGTGCAGGGTGTTGACGATCGCGGCAAGATCTCGCTGGCCATCCCGGGCTTCGAGGATCAGGAATCCTCCGCTCCGCGTCGTGACCGTGGCGATCGCGATGACCGCCGTGGCGGCCGTGGCCGTCGTGACGACGATCGCGATGATCGCGATTACGACGATCGTCCGCGTCGCCGTCGTTCCGACCGCGATGACGATCGTGATTATGATGATCGTCCGCGTCGCCGTCGTTCCGACCGTGACGATCGCGACTACGATCGTGACGACCGCCGTTCGTCCCGTTCCGATCGCGATGATCGTGATTATGATGATCGTCCGCGTCGCCGTCGTTCCGATCGCGATGACCGTGACTACGATCGCGATGACCGCCGTTCCGACCGTCGCCGTGGTAGCCGTCGTGACGACCGCAACCCGCGTTACGCCGCCGACGAGAACTACGACGAGTACCGTGCCGATCGCGAAGAGCGCTCCGAGCGTCCGCGTCGCCGCGTGCGCCGCGACTTTGATCCGTTCGAAGACTGACGTCTTCTCACGGATCCTTCGCAGCGAAGCTGCTCACTTCACCTACGAGAAGCCCACTGGGCTTCTCGCTTGACGGCTCAGCATTCGAAGACTGACGTCTTCTCACGGATCCTTCGCAGCGAAGCCGATAGGTAATCTAACGAAAAACCCACTCCGTAAGGGGTGGGTTTTTCGTACGTTCGACATGCTGTGCGAATATTGGCATCAATCGATTTACGGGTGCATGGAAAAACCGACAATACAACGAAATGTGTAGCCCTCATGCGAAAATTAGACAAATAAACAAGCAAAGAAGCAAGGATTTTTCACATGATATTCGGCATTATTGCACTCATTGTCATCGTCCTGATAGTGCTGTGGGGAGTGTCCGCCTACAACGGTCTGGTCACATTGCGCAACCGCGTCAAAAACGGCTGGGCGCAGATCGACGTACAGCTCAAGCAGCGCGCCGACCTCATCCCGAATCTCGTGGAGACTGTCAAGGGGTACGCTGCCCATGAATCGCAGGTGTTCACACAGGTGACCCAGGCCCGCGCCAGCGCACTCCAGGCGGCGCAGTCCGGTGATGTGGCACAGCGCATCCAAGCCGAAAACCAGCTGAGCCGCGCGATCATGAACCTCCAGGCCGTGGCCGAAGCGTATCCGCAGCTGCAGGCCAACCAGAACTTCTTGGACCTGCAGGCCCAGCTCAAGGCGCTCGAGGAGAAAATCGCCTACGCCCGCCAGTTCTATAACGATGTGGTGCAGAAGTACAACACCAAGATCGAGGTCGTGCCGACCAACATCATCGCCGGACTGTTCCACTTCGAGCAGGCGGCGTACTTCCAGGTCGACGAAGCGGACCGTCAGGCTCCGCAGGTCAAGTTCTGAGCGTTTCCATACAGCATTTCCATACAAAAGAAGGGGAGCGCTGACGGGGTGGATACTTCGCCGGTACTCCCTTTTTGTCTATACGGTATGTCGGCTTCTCGCGGACTGCCTGCATAGAGGGTCAAGAGAGAACTTATGAATATCAGACGTGCGCTGATCGGTATGCTGTCTGCGGTGGTCGCGGCCGCGCTGCTGTTGGGCGTCACTTTTCTGGATGTGAATTTGACGTCCGACGTCGAACCAGATTTGAGCTATCGTACGCTCGATTACGATGTTATGGTGCTTAAGAATGGCGACCTCAAAGTCACGCAGCATATTGATATGAAGCTGAATGACCGTGGCTTTGATTGGAAACAGATGTACCAGCAGTACACGCTAAAAGCCAATAATCTGACGAATATCAGTGATATCAGCGTGAAGGATGTCACCAACAACGAAACGTACATCCAAGGTAGATTTGTGAATCCCAATGATGTCACCGATTGGAACGCTGAACACGCAGGTCAGTGGTATATCGCGGATGTCAGCGTACTCAGAGATCCCCAACCGTTTAATCCTGAAACAGATGGTTTGAAAGCTGACTCCTCATCCGATAAGACTTTGGAAATCGGCTGGAACATTCCGGAAACTGCGTCCGCTGACAGCCTCAAATTCGATGTGTCCATGACCATGCATGGCGTAAGCACCGCCTATGACGACGTCGTCTCTTTCCAATGGGAGCCATTCGGCACGACAAACCAGATTCCGATTGGCAAGGTGACCGGCAAGGTCACGTTCCCAGACGGCGTCACCAAGAAGAATTCTTGGGCATGGTTGCATACCAAGAACACGTCCACCGCGAAACGCGGCAAGAACGGGTCGCTGCTCTTCTCGGTCGATGACGTGCGTGCAGGCGACTATCTGGACGTCGTGGCCATGTTCGATGTCTCGAAATCGCAAGGTGTGGAACGCAAGATAAGCGGCAACCACAAGCAAGAGCTCATCGATAGCGAAACTCAGAAAGAGGAGGAATGGCGCGATAAACAGCATGATCAAGCGGTCAAGCGAGTGACCGGTTGGGCTGTCTCGGCCCTGATCGGCCTGGCGTTCATTATGGGATCGCTGTACCTCGGTATCACCAGCTTCCGTAAGTCGCAATACAAAGGCGATGTCGAATATTACCGCGATTTGCCCTACATGAGTCCGGCCGCCGCGGCACGGATGAATGATGTCATGAGCGCGTCATCTTCGATTCTCGGTTCAGGCAAAATAAAAAAAGGCGACAAACTAGTCAATCGGCAAATGTCCTCCACTGTGATGTCGCTCGCGTCAAAAGGGGCAATCGCCATCTATCCCGGACCGGCGAAACTGTATGACGGCATCGACCTGACCACGACCAACGCGGCATCAGTGGCGGGCAGGCTCGGCTCCGACGCCGCAACCGCACGCAAGATGAAGAAGACCAGCACCATCGTCATCATGCCGGTGGCGCGCAATGACATCGGTTCGCTGCTGCTGAGCTCATCCGAACATGCGGCGCTTGACATCCTGCTCAAAGCGTCTTCACGGTTGAGGGATACGCAGGTATTCGATCTCAAACAGATGAACAAGGCGTTCAAACACTACAAAAAGGGCTACAAGTTGCTACAGGATTTCGATACCGCCTGCTCCACGGAATTCGACAATCTGCGCGCCGTTGATTCATCGAGGGGATTCCTGAATAATCTGGTCGGCATTCTTGGTCTTGTTTTCGCGTTCTATAAGGGCGTGCAGTACGCGGAGAGAGGTGAGATCGCAGTGACGATGAGCATCTGTGTGCCTGTCGTGCTGGCCTGCGCATTCGCGTTGGTGTATGGCAAATATCATGCATTGACCGACAATGGTCAGAAATATGGTGGCCAAGTGGCTGGGCTGAAGCGCTATCTGCTTGATTTCAGTGATTTCAGTGACCGTGGCGTGCTTGATATGACATTGTGGGGCCGATATATGGTGTATGCCACCGCATTCGGCATTTCCGACAAGGTGATGGCGCAGCTGACCAAAGCATATCCGGAAGTGGCCGATCCTCAGTGGCTGGATGAGCATGCCGCTTCGTCGTACATGTACATGCCGTTGCATTCCAGCAGCGTTATGGGCGCGTCCACTGGCGCTGCGGTGGGTGCAAGTGTTGCCGCCGCGTCGGTGTTCAGTGCGAATTATGGCGATTTCGGCGCGCAGCTCAGCTCCAGTTTCGCCGACGTGCGCAACACGATTTCCATGGCGGCACCGTCCTCCGGTGGCTCGGGTTTCGGTGGCGGTGGTTCCGGCGGTTCCTTCTCCGGTGGCGGTTTCGACGGCGGTGGCGGTGGTTCCGGCGGCGGTTCGTTCGGAGGACGCTGACATGTGCGATACGCATATACGAGTGGCACACGGTATACGCAGGAAGAAAGGGTGATGGTATATGGATGCGAAACGTGTCCGTGGAGGACTGCTCGCGGCGGGTGCCACATTTGTTGCGGTGCTCGTTGTAGCGCTCCTGCTGTTCTTCGTCTCCGGCGACGAAGCCGATCTAAGCTACCGTTCCGTCGATTTTGACGCGCAGCTGCAAAGCAACGGCGACATCAAGTTCACGGAACATCTGGACTACCAGCTGAAGAGACGCGAGAATGATGACGGCGACACGAAACCGTGGAAGCAACTGTATCTGACGTTCAAACTGCGCAACCAGGATCTGACGAACATCACCGACATCTCCGTGACGAACGCGTCCACCGGCGAGCAATACACGCAGATCGCACCGCAGCCGCCAAGCGGCGTGTCCGACGGCGAATGGGAATCGAAATACGCCGGGCACTGGTACATCGCCGACACCACAATCGGCTCCAACTATCCGGAACCATTCGACTCTGCCACCGGCGGGCTTGACCCCAACGGTTCGGACAATGACAAACAAATCGAAATCGGCTGGAACATTCCCGCCACCGTCAAACAGAGCAGTCTCAAATTCGACGTGACCATGACGTTTCATAACATGGGCACGCAGCATAGTGACGTGACGAATCTCATGTGGGAGATGTTCCCCGAAGACAACCAGGTGCCGGCTGGCAAAGTCACCGGCACCGTGCGCTTCCCCAAAGGCATCGGTTCCGACGATTCGTGGGCATGGCTGCACACTGAGGCCACATCTCAAACGTCTCGCGACGCGGATGGCACGTTGCATTTCACCATCAGCGACCTGCGTACCGACCGATACGTCGACCTCGTCGCGGCCTTCGACAACACCGGCGCAAGCGGCGTCGAACGCACACGGTCCGGCGACTATCTGGACGAGCTGAAAGACACGGAGGCTGCCAAGGAACAACAGTGGCGCGACAGCCAACGGTTGAAAGCGCAGCTCACCGTCGCAGGCTGGCTGGTATGCCTTGTATTGGGCGGATTGTGTCTCGTGCTGGCGGTTCGCGGCGTGATTTCCTCGAACCGTGAAGCCACCTACCACGGCGGCATCGAATACTGGCGTGAGTCGCCGCAAGTCAGCCCAGCCAGCGCCGCGCATCTGATCGATGTGGTGGACGATTCCAAGGGTGAACAGTCCTCGCGTGCCATGACGGCGACGGTGCTGGCATTGGTGGTCAAGAAAGCGCTCGCCGTATATCCGGGACCTGCCGACATGTATCGTGGCATCGACCTGAGCAGGGCGAACGCGGCCGATATGGCGCGCATGATTTCCTCCGATCCATCCCGTGCCTCTGCCGCGTCAAGTACTAGTACGTTGGTGATTCTGCCTCAGGCGCTATCCCATCGGGAAACCCTTGGTCTGAGTCGCTCCGAGGAAGCCTGCCTGCAACTGCTGATTCGTATTTCCGCACGCGTGGGTTCGCCGGTATTCGACTTTAACCAGATGAAGGAGGCTTGCTCCAGCTGGGAGAACGGCTATCAGGAGATGAACCATTTCACCAATGCCTGCGATATTGAATTCCTGCAATTGAACGCGGTCAGGGATGTCAGCGGACGTTGGATAGCGCCCACCATCTTCGCCATGGTCTTTGGCGTGATTGGAATGCTGGTCAATATTGGAAGCAATATCGCGGTGGCGTTGTGCTTCGGCGGCGCGTTCGCATGCGTCGGCACGTTCTGTTTAGCTACCGGACGCAAGGAAGGCCTCACCGAATCCGGACAGACCTATGCCGGAGAATGCTTGGGACTCAAACGGTATATGGAGGATTTCTCCAATTTCTCCGACCGTGGTGCGCTCGATTTGGTGATGTGGAACTGGTATATGGTCTATGCGGCCGCCTTCGGCATTTCCGACAAGGTGGCAAGGGAATTCGCCAAGGCGTACCCCGAAGTCAACGATCCGCAATGGCTTGACGCGTATGGGTACGATTCCCTCGGCTATTGGACGTATCGCTCCCACGCGTGGAATGGTATGTCCACTATGGGAGGCATGTCGACCGGTGCGTTTGGCGGATCGCAGTTCATGGGCGGCATTGGCGATATCGGTTCGCAGCTGAGTTCCGGTTTCGATTCGGTCAGTTCCACGATTTCCGCTGCGGCTCCATCGTCATCCGGTGGATCTGGCGGATCCTTCTCCGGTGGCGGCTTCGGCGGCGGTGGCGGAGGCGGCGGCGGTGG
>OBWQ01000699.1_pt1 | contig 10538 bp, 14 predicted proteins | sample 1476511 | NCBI WGS metagenome assembly OBWQ01 (sample SAMEA2580126, study PRJEB22360) | human gut metagenome | biome: human gut; feature: human-associated habitat; material: faeces | place: Denmark | collected 2008/2010
ATACACCACTGAGCTTACCCCATTTCAAAAAGACATTTATGAGCTATATGGGTTGGCCCCCTAAATATGTGTATAATTTGGACGGGATTTTAGGTTCTATAGTTTCATCTTCTAATATTGGCTTTATCCAAGGAAGTCTTGTACACCTATCATTATCAAGACGATCTTTAGGTGCCTTCCAAGCGGCTTTTGTCCTTCGATAAAAAGCATGTTCGAACATATCCGGATAAAACATTACGGATAACCCATCGAAAGTAACCAAAGGGCTTTTATGACAATAATTATCAACAAAATATTGTTTATATTCTGCTTCAGAGGACAATGTAATTAAAGATGGTAACGACATTTAACAGCCTCCCTTTAAAGAAATTACAAATACATTGAATTTGGCCTCACTTTTATCTGTATGGCAAATTTCATGGTTTAAATGTGATTCGATTTTTTGGACAAGTAAATTTTTTGAAGATGAAATTCCAGTATGGTTCCAGTTGTATTTGTATCCAACGCCTCCCATCAATATATTTTCCATTTGCAAAACCAGTGATTGGTTAGAATCTATAGCCTGAATAGATTGTACCGGTGATTTACAATAGTATGAACGATTTAAAATTAATTTTAATTCTTTTAGCCGCTGTTTGTCCCTGTTGGTTTTTTGATCTGTATAAATTCGATATGTTGCATTAGGGTTAAGCCAGTGAACAAGCATTTGATAATAAAATTTATAATATCCTAATTCTTGGTCGGAATCATTATAAATAGTATTATTTATTTTTCGGGCATCTATTACTATAGTCCTAAAAGAGAGTTCTGGTTCTTCGAAAAAATAGTCAATTAAATCTAGATAGAAATTGATTTTATTTCTCGAAACAGTTCCCCACTTTAATTCTCCGTATGTGTTGTATTTTTTTTGCAATTCTTGTATTTCACTTTTTATGCGATTCCGGGCTTCAAGTGGAATCATCAATCCGCCAATACAGCAGTAACAATTATTTTTGTTTATAGACTGTTGACGAGCAAGCAGATCTTGTCTACTTTCATCACAAAAAATATTATATATCTTTTGAGTATTCATTTTATTATCTCCTATCAAAATTTTTGTTTTAGAATTCTCCAGTTTCATTTATACATGATATGGATACATTTAATCCATCGTCAGGAAGACCGAAATAGTGGATTTGAGGATGGGTAATCATAAATAGTTCTATTTTTTCTCTTTCTTGAGTATTACAAGTAATATTTTTTGCTTTTACGCCTTGAGCAACAAAAGATACTTGAAAAATATTTTTATTCAATGGATCTTGATTGAATAGGGCTGTACTATATTTTCTGAAAAATTCGTATTCCCTTGGTAAATCTCTTAAATATTCTGTCCACATATATATTCCGCTTTGATAACCTCTTGTTGGCATATCTGTCAATTCAGGAATTCTCCATTCACTCCCCAATTTGATTGCATTTCTAATTTTACCCCGTCGAATCCATTGCCGGACTGTTCCTGTATTTACGCCATATGTAGTCGCATATTCTTCTACTGTTAATAATTTAGTGTCTACTGTTATAAGACGAAAGTGTTGATCTGTAGTAACTACTATATTTCCTTTTTCTCCGATTTGGCCATAGTTTGCATGGTATAAAGATAACTGGGCTCCGGAATAAGAAATGCTTAGTTCATAATACCAGCAATCTTCTAAATATGTAAATAATATTGTATTAGCTATTTTCTCTTCAAATTTATTCAGTAAGCTTTCGTACGCATGGTAAAATGCGGCAGAATGCAAATTATCAGTTTCAGATTTTTTTGATATTCGCTTTTTAGCATCTGAGAGCCATATTAATAAATCATTTTTAGAAGTAAAACGTTCTTTACGAAGCTGCTCCTTTAAAGCAGTATTGTTTTTTAGTTCTTCCATAATCAACCTCCGGATATTTTGTATTATATCCCAATAATTGTATTGTGTCAATACAATTATTGCGTTGTGATTTATTTTTCAATTCACCACTTGACAATGTGGCAAAGAGCTTATGACGCAGGACGAGATCGCCGTTATGGACGGCGGCAAGTGCATTTTACAGGTGCGCGGGGTGCGCCCGTTCTTTTCGGATAAATTCGACATAACGAAGCACCCGAAATACAAGTACCTTTCCGACGCAGACCCGAAAAACGCCTTTGACATGGAGAAGCACATCAAACGCCGCCCCGCCATTGTGAAGCCAGACGAGGAATTTGACGTTTACGAGATCGACGGGGAGGGCTTGCAGGAGGACGCAGACAGTGAATAAACGCCCCGGCACAGACAAAGGGCGGCTTACCCTGCTTGTCAACCCCAAAATCCGGGAGGAACAGCGGCGGCAGGCTGCCCTGCGGAAATTTATCAAGGATTGTGAACGACTTTACGAGAAGAACCGGGCTCATTTACAGGAGGACGCAAACCATGAATAAGCGTATCAGAAAGAAAAAGCAGAAATTACAAAAGCAGCTTGAAATGAAGTGGCTGCTGGATATGGCAGTCGCCATTGACGCGGGAATACGGGAGTATTGGCGGGTGCGGGAAGAAATGGAACGCCTTTATGTGGAGCTTTACGCGGAGGAAATAGCCCGCCGCATGGGGCTTGTCCCGAAACAGTGAAAGGGCTTAAAAGATTTGCGGCATGGAAATGTGGATAACTGGCTATGGGGCTATGGAAAACGCCATTCACAGCACATGGAAAAGCCAAAGTGCGGCTTTCCCACGTCCTGCAAACAGCGTTTTCCACAGTCCCATAAAACAGCCAGTTACCCACATTCCCACACCGCCGACTGCTACGGAAAAAGCCCCTTTCCTATCTGTCATTCATAAAAAATATTTTTAAGGAGCTGATCGGAGATTAAGAACGTAAACACGGGCTATCTGATACGCGCCCCTACCGGGCAGCGTACCGCCCAACCCTTACAACTGAATACCGCCGCGCCGCAGAACTTACGCAGCGTGGGGACACCGCCTTTTATACAGGGCGGTTTTTTTATGCGGCGGCGACCAATCGATGACCGCCTTTTGTTCGCTTGTCGAACAGCCACAGACGCGGCAGAAAGGATATATTCATGGCATTTTTCAACAGCGCAGCAGATGTTTTGCAGACACTTGTTATCGCTCTTGGAGCAGGGCTTGGCATTTGGGGCGTGATCAATCTCATGGAGGGCTACGGCAACGACAACCCCGGCGCGAATGCTCATGTACGGTAAAGAAGCAGAAACTAAAAACAACAGATAGACCGCCAGCACCACACTATTCCGAACCAAAAACCAAAAGACAAGCATTGTGGAAATGTGCATAACAGGCTATTCCGTCATGGATAACTCTGTTCACAGCACATGGAAAAGCTAAAGTGCAGCTTTCCCACGTCCTGCAAACAGAGTTACCCACAACTCCATAAGACAGCCAGTTATACACATTCCCACAATGCCGACGACGGCGGAATCCATCTCATTCCTTATCTCATAAAGCATGTTTTTATCTATTGACATTTGAATAAGACTGTAGTAGTCTATATAGCAAGGACTACTACAGTCTTATTTGAAAGGAGTGTATACTGCATGGATAAAGAAACTGTAAAACTTTTCGACTCTGAATTAAAAGTTATGGACATTCTTTGGAAAGAGGGTGATGTACAAGCAAAGCATGTTGCAGATGTTCTTACTAAAGAGTTTGGCTGGAATAAAAACACTACTTATACGCTTATTAAGCGTTGTATAAAAAAAGGAGCTATTGAACGTTCTGAACCTAATTTCATGTGTCATGCGCTTATTCCCAAAGAAGAAATACAGGAAGCCGAAACAAATGAGCTGATTAACAAAATTTATGATGGTTCTGCGGACAAGTTATTTGCTGCCCTGTTGAGTAGGAAAAAACACACTGCTGAAGAAATTGAGAAGCTGAAAAAAATTGTTGCAGATTTGGAATGAGGTGATATGTATGACTTTACTGGAAGTGAGTTTTTCCGGAGCTGTTTTTATTATTGCAGTTGTGATGATTCGGGCAATAGCAATAAATAGTCTGCCTAAAAAAACATTTCTTGTTTTGTGGGAAATGGTGCTTTTAAGGCTGATTATTCCATTTACTATTCCGTCTGCATTTAGTATTTATACGCTTATTAACCACCGTATATCTACGCCCGCATTTTTTGAAGCAGAAACAGACAATATTACTTCTGCAGTGTCCCGGGAATATTTTGTGATGATACACGGCATGGAGCAGCCGATAACAAATATCCCGCCGGTTTCTATTTGGTTTGTTGTCTGGTGTACTGGAATGATACTTTTTGCTGCATTTTTCACGGTATCTTATTTGCGTTGCCGGATTGAATTTCAGGCAGCTTTACCAGTCAATAATGCCTATGTAGAACAATGGATAAAAGAACGCCCTTTAAAACGGCGAATTTCGATTAAACAATCAGATAGAATTTCCACACCGTTGACGTATGGCATTTTACATCCTGTTATTTTAATGCCGAAGCAAACGGACTGGAAGAATATAAATCAGTTACGATATATTTTTTCGCATGAATATGTGCATATTTATCGTTTTGATACCATTGCAAAGTTGATTGTTACATATGCCCTTTGTATTCATTGGTTCAATCCTTTTGTTTGGGTAATGTACATTCTTTTCAATCGTGATATTGAACTGGCATGTGATGAAAGTGTTATACGACAATTTGGCGATAAATCAAAATCTGCCTATTCGTTAATGCTTATCAGTATGGAAGCAAAGAAAAGTGGGTTGTCACCGCTTTGTAATAATTTCAGCAAAAATGCTATTGAAGAAAGGATTACCGCAATTATGAACACAAAACGAATGACAGCCATTACTTTTTTATCTGCCTGTCTTATCATACTTGTTACTGTTAGCTTATTTGCCACGTCTGCAATAGCTTCAACTGATAGTAAAACGAATGATACGTCTGCTGTCAGTGACTCGAAAACAAACGCAAATGATATTGTCGCAGACAAAAAAAGTACTATGACTATTATCCATGAAAGCGCAGATATTCTCCATTATGAAGATGGCGCACCTTATATTCACGATATACTTACAAACAATACCGACAGTACCATTGTAGAAACCCAATATTGTATGTTGGCTTATAGCGAAAATGGTTCACCGCTAAAGCTATATTGGAATTTCCTTGACAGTAGTACGGAAAGCAGCTTTGAAAATATTGTTTGGACAAAGACAAATATTTTACCCCATCAAACCGAAGAATACCGTGGCGGCTGGTCACTATATGATGGTGAAATCATGGAGGATTTTCCGAAAGTTGGAAATGGTGAAGCGAATCAAGTTGCATATTCATTGATTTGTTTAGAGCAAGTTGTTTTTGAAGATGGCACAGTTTGGAATAACCCAGACTATGAAAACTGGTTTAAGACGTATGCGGGGAAAGAAATAGATATATATGAATTACAGAATTATTATCCATATGAATACAAGATAGAATCAGACTGAAAACAGTAACCGTAAACCATGCAATGCCCCATGTGGGAGAAAGGAGGAATTTTCTATGACCTGCACGGAAGCATATAAAGAACACATCATGTATACTTTCAACGGCTTCTGCAAAGTCGTCATACGCTATGCGGCTATCAACGCATGGCGTGACCGGAACAGGCGGCGGCAAAGAGAAATATCCTTTGAATATCTCACAGAAGAAAAATTCTATCCTCTAAACACATCAGATGAAGCTCTCAAATCACCCTACGAACAATACCCCGTTACAATCTGCGGTCAGACAATCATCCTCACCAATGGGGAGCTTGCCGATGCCCTACTATCGCTGCCGGAGAAAAAGAGAGAAGTCATTTATCTTTACTTTTTCGGGAATTATACACAGCGGGAAATAGGGGAAATATACGGGAATGGAAAAAGTACGGTATGGCATCACTTACATAGTGCCTTGCAGATGTTGCAGGAGGAAATGGAGGTGCTTTTACATGGGGAACCTTAAACTTGTGCCGTATGAAACGATTGTCCGGGCGACCAGCGGGGAGCCGGAAGCCGTGGACGAAGTTTTACGGCATTACGGAAAGCAAATCCGGCTTGCCGCCCTTGAAAACGGGCATGTCAACCAAGACACAGAGGACAGCATAAAACGACGGCTTATCACTGCCCTGTTCCAGTTTCGCTTTGATGAACAGCCGACCTAAAACTGAATAACCGCCGCCCATGACAGGCAGCACACCGAAACAGGAAATCAAGAAACGGTTTCCTGTTTTTTTGCGCCTTTTTTGCAGCTTTCAAATTTGTTGTGGCGTGAGAAATGGAAAGAAAATGAAAAAATTTCCGCAAATCTCCGTCAATTCTGCCTTGCGTGGTGTTGTAGGTATTAGAGGGAGAAATACCGCCGCATAAGCTGGCAGAATCCCCGCCCCGCCCGTCGAGGGTATCAGCGGAAGCCCACACAGAGGAAGCCGCTATTTTTTTAGAGCAAGATTCTACCACAGTACCAAATTTCGCCTTACGGCTCATTTTGTCCTGCGGGGATCTTGTTGGGGTTGCCAGCCCAAACCCGCCTTTTTGCGGCTTGCGCCGCTTGAAAAATCCCACCCATGAAAGGAGGTTCACGACCATGAAAAGATACAACACGCCCCACCGCCACCGGGTAATAAAGACACGCTTGACCGAGGAAGAATACGCCGAGTTTTCCGAGCGTGTCACTCTCTGCAAAATGAGCCAGTCCGAGTTTATCCGGCAAGCCCTTACCAAGTCAAGAATACAGCCCGTTATTACCGTTTCCCCGGTCAATGATGAATTGTTATCTGCCGTTGGGAAGCTCACCGCCGAGTACGGGAAAATCGGCGGCAACCTCAATCAGATTGCCCGCTGTCTGAACGGATACGGCGCACCCTATAACGCCCTCTCCCAAGAGGTACGAGCCGCCATAGCAGAGCTTGCCGCCTTGAAGTTTGAAGTCTTGCAGAAAGTAGGTGAAGCCGTTGGCAACGTTCAAACATATCAGCTCTAAAAACGCCGACTATGGAGCTGCCGAGCAGTACCTAACCTTTGAGCATGACGAGTTTACTATGAAGCCCACACTGGACAAAAACGGGCGGCTTATCCCACGTGATGATTACCGCATATCTTCCCTTAATTGCGGCGGGGAGGATTTCGCCATAGCGTGTATGCGTTCCAATCTCCACTATGGGAAAAACCAAAAGCGGGAGGACGTAAAGAGCCACCATTATATTATCAGTTTTGACCCCCGTGACGCAGCCGACAACAGTTTGACCGTAGAACGGGCGCAGGAGTTGGGCGAATGGTTTTGCAAAGAGCATTTCCCCGGACACCAAGCGTTGGTATGCACCCACCCGGACGGGCATAACCACAGCGGCAATATTCACTCTATCAGATTGACTTGCTGCATGGAAGCAAGAAGCGCATTACCGAGCGTGAGTATTGGGCGAAGCGGAAAGGACAAGCCGCACTGGATAAGGAGAACGCTTCCCTTGCCGCCACAGGGGAGCCGCCCAAGACCACGAAATTTGAAACCGATAAGGAGAAGCTGCGGCGCACGATCCGCGCCGCCCTGTCCGCTTCCGTTTCCTTTGAGGACTTCACCGGGAAGCTGCTGCAACAGGGAGTGACCGTCAAGGAGAGCCGGGGGAGATTGTCCTATCTCACGCCGGACAGGACGAAGCCAATCACCGCCCGGAAATTAGGTGATGATTTTGACCGTGCCGCCGTACTGGAAGCACTCACCCGAAACGCACAGAACGCCATCAGAGCCGCCGAAAAGCCCATACCCAAACAGGAATACCCCCGCAGCATAAAAGACCGCTTACAGCGAGGCAGAGCCGCCATAAACGCACCGAAACAGGACAGCGTACAGCGCATGGTAGACCGGGAAGCCAAGCGAGCCGAGGGCAAGGGCATAGGATATGACCGCTGGGCGGCTGTCCACAACCTAAAGCAAATGGCGGCGACCATGAGTATTTATGAGGAATCCGGCTTTTCTTCCCCGGAAGAACTGGAAGCCGCCCTTGCCGCCGCCAGTGCGGGATTGCATGAAACCACCGGAAAACTGAAAGCCGTGGAAAGCACCTTGCGGGAGAAAAAGGACTTGCAGAAGCAGCTATTAGCCTATATCAAGACCAAGCCAGCCCGTGACGGATTGCGGGCGCAGAAAACAGAGAAAGCCCGGAGAGCCTACCGGGAGCAGCACGAAAGCGAGTTTATCATTTCCGAATCCGCCGCCCGGTATTTCAAGGCACAGGGAATCTCCAAGCTGCCAGCATCCAAAGCATTACAGACCGAGATTGAGCAGCTTACCAAAGAGAAAAACGCCCTTTACAACGAGTACCGGGAGAAGAAAAAGAATGTCCGGGAATTGCAGACCGTCAAGGGCAATATCGAGCAGATTTTAAGGCGTGAGCCGGAACGGGGAAAGGGGCGGGAAAATGAACGGTAAACGCCCCTACATGGACTACCCACAGTACAGAGCCGCCCGCCGCCTTGTGCATGAGTGCTGCAACTACGATAACGGCAACTGTATTTTACTGGATAACGGCGAGCCTTGCGTGTGTGTGCAGAGTATCAGCTATTCCCTCTTATGCCGCTGGTTTCGGATTGCCGTGCTGCCGCTAGACGGGAAACTGGAAGCCGCCCTTTTGCACCGGGCAGACAGAAAACGCTGTACCGAGTGCGGCGAGTATTTTCTCCCCAAATCCAACAGGGGGAAATACTGCCCGGATTGCGCCGCAAAAGTACGCCGCCGGAAAGAAGCCGAGCGACAACGGAAAAGATACCACCTTTCTACGCATTTAGGCTATGAAAGAAGCCCGTAAATCAAGGCTTTTTTGACCGCCCTCAAAGGGTAGACGATATTTATATCCTTTTACCTCTAAAACGGCGTTCTAAAGCGTAACAGAAGCCCAAAACAGACCAAAGGAGGAACGAATGGAAGACAACCGCAAATATTACTACCTAAAGCTGAAAGAGAGCTATTTTGACGAGGACGCTATCGTGCTGCTGGAAAGTATGCAGGACGGTATGCTCTACTCAAACATTCTCTTGAAGCTGTACCTAAAATCATTGAAAAACGGGGGAAAGCTCCAGCTTGACGAGAATATCCCCTACACCGCACCAATGATAGCTACAATCACCCGCCAGCAAGTCGGCACAGTGGAGAGGGCTTTGCAGATTTTTATGAAGCTGGGGCTTGTAGAGCCGTTGCAGAACGGGGCTTTGTACATGAGCAACATTGAGCTTCTAATCGGTCAGTCCTCTACCGAGGGGGAGCGCAAACGCCGTGCAAGGCGGGCTTTGCAGGAGCAAAAGGCACTTCCGGGAGCCGTGGCGGACATTTGTCCACCATATGCTGCGGACATTTGTCCACCAGAGATAGAGATAGAGAAAGAGATAGATATAGAGTTAGAGATAAAGAGAGAGGGAGAGATAAAGACAGGACAGACCGCCCCCGCCCCTTTCGGCAGATATGAAAACGTCTTTCTGTCAGAAAAAGAGCTTGCGGAGCTGAGTGATTATGATAACGCCATTTTCCGGCTTGCCACGGCACAGGAAGCAGAGCCGGAGGACTACACGGGCGAGGACGGGCTTTTGTATTGCGGGAGCTGCCGCCAGCCCAAAGAAGCCTACTTCCCGGAGGGCAAGACCTTTTTCGGACGTGACCGCCACCCCAAAGAATGTGACTGCCAGCGGAAACGCCGGGAAACACTGGAAGCCAACCACCGGGAGCAGAAGCACCGGGAGGAAGTGGAACGGCTGAAAAGAAAGGGATTTACAGACCCGGCTATGAAAAGCTGGACGTTTGGGAACGACAACGGAAAATGCCCCCAAATGGCGAAAGCCCATGCCTATGTGGAACAATGGGAGCAGATAAAGGACGGGAACCACGTTGTTTTTTATATTTTAGCACAAGAGCATGGATTTTTCTACCGCAATAACAGCGATAAGCCCTATTAAAAAAACACCATTCTAATGTGCCATAAAGTAGCAAAAAGGACTGTACAGCCAGCCCCACCCTATGGTATAATAAACCTACGGAATAGTGGGCTGGCTGTCGGAAACGGAGGATATTATGTCAAGACAGACCACCCAACAACTCATTACCGCCCTTTACCCGAGATTATCCCATGAGGACGAGCTGCAAGGCGAGAGCAATTCCATTTCCAACCAGAAGCGAATCCTTGAAACCTACGCAAAACAGAACGGCTTCGGCAATCTGAAATGGTACACGGACGACGGTTATTCCGGGGCGAACTTCCAAAGACCCGGCTTCCAGTCCATGCTTGCCGACATTGAAGCGGGACTTGTGGGAACCGTCATAGTCAAGGATATGTCAAGGTTAGGGCGAAACTACTTACAAGTGGGAATGTACACGGAAATGATTTTCCCACAGAAAAACGTCCGTTTCATTGCTATCAATGACGGCGTTGACAGCGCACAGGGCGACAACGATTTTGCGCCGCTGCGTAACATTTTCAACGAATGGCTGGTGAGGGATACGAGCAAGAAAATCAGAGCAGTCAAGAGGTCAAAAGGCAT
>OBWQ01000704.1_pt1 | contig 10489 bp, 16 predicted proteins | sample 1476511 | NCBI WGS metagenome assembly OBWQ01 (sample SAMEA2580126, study PRJEB22360) | human gut metagenome | biome: human gut; feature: human-associated habitat; material: faeces | place: Denmark | collected 2008/2010
CCTTTTGCCCTCCGTCATAACTACCTTGTGTACAGGTTGCTTTTCTCTTCTCGCCGTAATAATAGGCCTCCTTATGATAATAGATTTAAAAACTTTCATACTCCCAAAGGAAGAAATGCTGGAGCTTCTCCCATGGTCCTCCAATCTGCCTGATGATTGCCGCAGCAAACTTAAAAAGTAAAAGACAGATCTTCCCCCGGTAAGTGCTGGGGGATTTCTTATTTTGTCAAGATACGGATTATTACTTACTTACGTTTATCGAATATTTGCAGGTACATATTCATGAACTTCCTTAAAAACAGGGGCAGCACACCCGCTGCCCCTGCTTTCACTCAAGATTCCCGATATTTTTCAATCCCTTTTTCCACATCTGCAATGCTATTATTATAATGATTTTGATTCAAAAATTCTTCCATAGACGGCTCGAATTTATCAAGCACAAACTCCTTTTCGCCCTCTCTCTGAGAATAAATCCGCACAGAAGAAACCGCATTGCCTGTGTCTGTCCCATATCCATTAATGATCAGAATATCATACCTGCCGTCCTCATCCACGTCCCGAAATGCCACCGCCCGCACATCCCAAAACGGCTGAGCAGTCACCGTATTTTCCGAATTATAGCCAGGGAACCGATACACCACTTCTCCATCCTTCAGCAGCATAAATTCCACATCTCCATCAGGATTTACAGACAAATCCGGGCGAAAGGCGGCAAAAGCTGCATTCTCCCATCCATCCAGCAAATACTGGTCAAAATACTGATCCTCAATCAAGCGGGATGCCAATTGACTGTCATTAACTGGAACTCGCTGGAAGCTGGAAAAACCAATCTCTTTTGCCTCATTATACAGTCCATAAAAAGGAAGTGTAATCGCATCCTCGCCGCGCCAGCTAACCCACATCAAAAACTCTTTCGGCAACTCTACAACGGGCGTATTCGGAAGATAAATCAGAATATTTTCCGCGCCCGCCAGTCCGGAAGCCTCGCTGTATCGATATAAAATCCCATCCTTGATCTCTTCCGTACCGGGTTCTTTTTCGTAATTCATCTCCGCGATTTTCATGGAATAGGTGTAAGCATTGACCTTCTCCGGCTCCGTAAACTGACCGCTGAAATCACACCGATACTGTATACCATTGGGATAATTTTCGTTCAAAACGCCCATGTCGCTGTCGTAATATTCGCCGGAAAAACTGCCGTCTTCATGAATCTCTAACTCCGTCGCCCACGCGCCTGCGCCGCTGGAAAACCGGAACTGGAGATTTGAAAAATCCGCAAAGGAACAGGAGCTTTCCAATTGCTCCCAATACATGATTTCCTCGTCATATGGAGTGGTCAGATAAAGCACTCCTTCCTCCTCCACAGGCGTAATCACGAGCTGCTCCGGGGTACCTGCCGTATTCTCTCCCCTCTCCGCTGCATACGGCGTAATATCTGCCACCAACGTCCCGTCCTGCTCCGACACCGTGCCGCTGCCGCCGTAATTAATCGCAATATGAAAGGAAAAACTGCCGTCTGTTCCGATCTCCATGCCGGAGCCGTAGTGGATGCCCGTTCCCCATATTTCCTGCAGAGAACCATATTGTTTCAGATGTTCCTCCGTTTTTTCAGCCAGCCGCCAACTGCTTCCCGCAAGTTGTTCCATCAGTCCGGAATCTTCCGAAACCTGCGCCTCTGCCAATCCCGCCTCGCTCGATTCCACATCATCATTCCCGGATTCCCCGTCCAGCACAATCTCGCTGGTTTCCTCCGCACCTCCAATAATACTCTCATTGGCATCTGTTTTTTCCATGGAACGCCCGCATTCGCTGCCCAAACCAACTGCCAAAACCAGCCCTGCCGCAGCCATAATCCATTGTTTTTTCTTCATCAAAAAATCCCTCCCTCTGATACTGTTTACCTGATATCTACTTTCTCATAGACACTTTAAAATTTACCTTGTAGATTTATTTACCCATTCTATTGCAATATAAGGTTCGCTAAAACATCTCCAATATATTCATCATAGCCTTTTTCAATATTTACAACGAACATTTTATCATCTATTACCATTGCATAACAATCAAACCAATCATATTGCGAGCCTGGACAGTAGTATGTAAGAATTCCTCCTGTTTCTTTCTCTGTAAATATTCCAGGATTACTATTTATTAATGAATCTAATTGCTCATTTCCATTATTTGATGTGTACGTCGCCAATTTTACTTGAAATGCACCACCTCCACCCTCGCATTCATAGGTTACGGCTACGTAACTCTCCGCTACCGAAACATTATTATCTATCGTTGTGAACATGGCTGCATTTGAAGAAGTTGCGCTTTTACTCATTTTCTGAGGATTCATTATAAAAATAGCTTCATCATTATCAACCAAGAAATCGTCAATAGAATCATATTCTTTATTAGCTAATGACACTGCAATATTTTTATATTTCTCAGTAGATGAACTACCCACACTATTTTGGCACCCCATTATGCCTAGAACCATTAACATAATCAATGTTACTATAATCCTTTTCATATTGACTCCTTCCATTATAACCGGTGTTTAGATTCCTGGTTGCCGTCTATGGCAAAATTTTAATTATAACAACTTCCGGATAATTCAAAGAATTATAATATTCTGTCAATGCATAATCCATGGATGAATCCAGTACATATTTTTTATGATTGATTGTAATATATTTTCCAGAAAAAACAATATCATATTTACTGAACAGTTAAAAGTTCCCTCAGCTAATAAGCAAATCGATTTCCTGATTATCTAAGGAGATTTGCTTGTTGGAAATTATTTTTGTTATGGTTAAATTGTCTTGGCTTGCCATAAAACGGAATAAATTCCTCTGGAGATATTCCATCATACTGGCTTCCGACATTACCTAGCGGGATGGTGTACGCAGATAACGGTAACCGGATACCCATATCTTGCCTTCATACTTAAGGCATAACATCTGGACAAGACCCATAGCAATACAGGCAAACAACACATACCCTTCCGTAGCCTTCAGCGTTTTGATGATCCGGCGCTTCTCCGGTTCACTCGTTACCTGCAAAAGGGGATTCGGGCTGTTTCCTGTAATCGGATATTTAACTTCTTCATTATAATTTCTTCCCAACTGAGCAATCAAATACGCTGCTACAATATAGCTGCCTGTACTTTGATCAAGATTACTTAAACGGCTTAGTTTTCGTTTCACGGAGTTGCTCATCCCCTCCGCATTCACCGTTACAGATTTCATTGTAATAGAAAAATATCCTACTAAACACATATCCTCAAGAAAAAAGACTAAATATGTAACCGATTGGTTCTTCTTAGTGAATTCAATAGCATTCTTTTTCAGAAAGGACTCTACATCTGAATTTTTCGGACTTGAAAAATCGGAGAGAATTTTTTCCAAGTCATCCTCTCCGATTCCGCCCGTTTCTTCCGGATTCAAAAAATCCCTTATATTAACACAAACAAATTGTTCCACTGATGGCATTCTATCCATGCAGCTGTCTCCTTTTTTCCATTAACTGTATAAACTCAGCTTTATCTCTCACCATACGGACAGATGTTGTTCTGCGTCCAAGCGGGTTCTGGGATGCTTTCTCAACTGCATCTGCAAATGCCTCCACTTGCTGGGGATCACGAATCACGATATTATCGGTTATGCTTGATGTAGCCATTCTGTCACCTCCTCTACAGCAAAGTCTTTCTCTTGTTTCTATAAATATCTTATCACCTCATGCACCCTTTTTCAACCAGCTTATGCATTTTTCAGACCCATCCTCTGTCTGTTTTTTTCCCTTTTTTGATAATATATGCAAATCACTGCAATATCTGCATTATTCCAGTATTCTCTGCTGTATCCTCCTGTCCAACCGGCTCCCTCGCCTTTCCAAACTTGCCGATCTCATCCTGATATTTCTCATCTGTCACGTGGGTATAAATGTCAATTGTTGTGCTGTAATGCTGATGTCCCATAATGCTTTGAACCACCTTTGGCTGCATATCTGCTTCAAAGCATCGGCTGCAGAAGGTATGCCGGATTGCATGAGGATATAAATCTTCAAAATAATGAGGCTCCCGCTGTTCCCTTACGGAATCGAAAGCCTCCTGTTCATTGATTTGCTTGATTATCTTCTTAATCTCCTTCTCTGCATGGTAGAGCAGTACCGGACTTCCCATAGTGGTTACAAATACCAAATCCTCATATTCCCCTGTTGCTCTCCAGCGTTTTCCCAGTGTCTTTTTCAATGAAGCAACCTTGTCCTTCTGGCTCTGGAACATTTCTTCCGCCTCAAAAAAAACGGAATTATTTCTTTGTACCAGTTATGTTCTGTAGCCCCCAAAAATGTATTTTGCTCCTCCCTGGAAAGGAAACGGCGCCGCACCTGGGTATTTTCCCATGGGACATTGATTTCAAAACATGGGTTCAAAGAAATAATCTGATTGTTTTTCGCTGATTCCATACATTCACGCATCCTTCCAAGTGATTCTCTCATAGATGAGGTTGCCCTGCCTTCCTGACTCATCCGGTTAATCACTCCCTGTATATCAATATTGGTGATACTGGAAACTGGCTTTTTCCATTCTCTTTCCACCTCATTTCTTATGACCGATTTCTTTACAAAAACTGGATATTTCCCTCCATCGGTGAAAAAACTTCTAGATTCCATTCTGCCACCACTACCTGTAACTGTGCCAGCTGCATTGTGGAACGCGACAGACAATTCCGGCTTATAATAAGTAAAGTATCCGCTCTCCCCTCTCTGACTGCCTGAATAAAATGTCCGAAACCACTGCGTTGCCAGAGAGGCTTTCCTCCCAGATCACTGGAACTCCCCGCAGGTTCAAATCCCATTTGTTCCGCATAACTATAAAGCTGCATATATTGCTTTTTCAATTGTTCATGGATATCCTCCGGTGCATCAATCGCACAATAAATCCATGCCTGTTTCCGCCCTTCTGTTCCCATATTCATTTCTGCTGTAATGCCTCCTCCAAATAATTTTGTTTCAGAAATTCATTGGGAATGCTTGGAATCCCTGCTGGTAATCGCTGCTACGATAACCGTAGGGCTGTAGCGATTGCCAACATCATTCTGAATAATCAAAACCGGACGGATGCCGCCCTGCTCTGAGCCTACCACCGGAGTAAGATCCGCATAGTAGATCTCTCCCTTTTTGCTCTGCATACTGTAAGCCTCCTTTTCCTTTTTCTATTTTCATGCCACAAGGACAGCGGCAGACACCACCTGGATCTCTGCCGCCGTAGTTTCTAACATGAAAATTTCTTGTTCTTCGTTTTCGTCTGCTCCAATTCGACACTACTTCCCGGAGCCGGAGCGCCTGGGACGCCCCATGGGCAGCAGGCACAGACCGGCGCCGGTTTACGCCGTCATGGGTCTAACCCCTCCGAGGATCTCTCCGAGCCGCCCTCATTGCGTGATCCCTTTCGGGGCTGTGACTGGACGGAAGTATCATGGTAGGCTGTTCATGTCATGGCGGTGCGGCCCACCACAGGCCGCTTTTGGACGGATATTTGCCGCTTTGCACCTTCGATGCTATCGTTTTGACAGGCACTTATGCCTCCTGCAGGTGGTCTTGGCGTATCCTCCATGCCGCTTTTCCGTTTCCGGACGAACAGCTAAGGTATCTGTACTGCTGGATATGACTGTTGCATACACAGTGTTTTTCAAAGAACAGCAGAGGGGAAAATATACCCTCTCACTTACTTCCACGTTGGCAGACATATTTGACAACCTGAAAATCAAAATTTCTTTAAATTTTTTTCATCAGTTCTCTCAGCTTGTCCAAAATCCGTTGGCGGCGTTTATTGATCGCATTCTGTGACAGATTCAACTGTGCTGCCAGTTCCCGTTCCGTCCGCTCCTGAAAATAAAGCTGTTCCATCAGATACCGCTCATCATCAGAGAGAAGGGAAAGGGCTTTATGTAACTGCCGGATTTCAATATTCCGTATCGCCAACTCTTCAGCGCTGACAGATTCTTCACAAAACTGCACATCCTGCTCCAACAGCCGTTCATACGAGTCCTCACGGCTGGGAATGACTGTGACTGTCTGCCCCTCCTGATCCACTATGGTGCGCTCCATTTTCAAATCGTACTCCTGATACTGCATTTTTCTTTCTGTTGTTCTTAAAACAGCAATGATTTCCTCGCTGGCTTCTGGATACAGTTTTCTGAAATCCGGAATCCGATATGGCTTTGCCATAGGTTTGTCCTCCTTAATTTTCGTTGGTTTGCGAAAACGAAGGACAAGCGGCGGACCTCGGCATCTCCTGGCTCTTAAAAGGAAAAATAAAGAACGCACGGAAAGGCATGACTGCCTGACTGTACGTTCTGATATATTTCCTGTTTTACATGTTCTGTCGGTTCACTATACTGCCCGCAAAAATCCTTTTGATAAGCCCAAATTTTTTTGAGCAATTATCTCCGATTTTTATAAAAAAGATAAAGTTTAAATGTCGCTGCTGCGGATCAGAGCGGCGCGGTTGCACTCCAACGCAAAAAAATCACCCTCCAAACTCCAAACGGAACTTGAGGGGTTTTAAATTTGCATGTGAAAACTGCCCATCAAAAATACCGTTTTTTTGATGGGCAGGAATCATAATTTTGCCATTGAAAATAGTATAAAAAATAATCGGGAATTTTTAGGGATTCTATTCGGGAAAAAATCAGGGCCTCTCCTTTATTCCTTAATTTGCTGCTGTTTGAAAATTTTAATCCAACTTTCCTATTTACACTTTGAAAAATATGGGAATTTTAAATTTGGGTTTGTCTCTCACCTTATCTCTACGAAAGAAACACATGGCTCACAGCAGCTTTAACAGTTCATCATGAACATATCCGTTTGTTCCTACTACGCTGCCGCCTTTTCTCGGATCAAGTGGCTTTCCCGTAAAATCAGTTACCTGCCCGCCAGCCTCCTGAATTAAGAGCATACCGGCAGCATAATCCCAAGGATTCAGGTATATCTCGAAATAACCACCCTGTCTGCCACAGGCAGTATAGGCCAACTCCAAAGCGGCAGAGCCCAGTCGTCGAACATCCTGACACTGACCAAACACACTGCGGAACCGGGCAAAGTTTTCATCGGCCAGCTCTCTTTTTGCTGTTCCAAGCCCGATCATCGTGTCTGATAGTTTTTCTGCGTTTGATACATGTATGGGTTGTCCATTTAGGAAGCTGCCCTTCCCCTTAATTGCTGAAAACACTTCTTCACGGAAGGGGTCATATACGATTCCCATAACAATTTTCCCCTGGCAGTAAAGTGCTAAAGATACAACGCTGTGCTGATAGTCGTGCATAAGGTTTGTAGTTCCGTCAACCGGGTCTAAAATCCAAAAGCTGTTTGCTTTTATTCCCTGCAATCCGGTTTCTTCTCCAAGAAATTGAATATCCGGCTCAAGGGCAAATAGTTCCTCTTTTAAGAAACTTTGTACAGCAATATCTACCTGCGTTACATAGTCTGTAAAACTTTTCTCTTTCACATGAGCAGCCATTTCACGATTCTTGATCAACCCCCGTGTCTTTGTTACTAAACTAATAATTTTCTGAATATCCATACGCTTTTCCTCCATTTGTTTCAATCATCTGGTTACAAAACATCGTTAGAGTACGATGTTTCTTATTATCTAAATCCAAAATTAAAGTTCCGCCATCCTCAACCGTGGCTGAGAAAATCTCTCCATCTACAACAAAGGATGTTGGATTGTAAGGTTTGTTCATTATAAACAACACCGCAACAAGAGCAATTACCAATATAGAAATTGCAATGATTAAGGTTTTCTTTTTCATATTCATTGCCTCACCAAATTCAGATTTTTCGATTTCAAAAACTGGAATTTAATTTACCATATCCCTTTCCACAATATTCTGGCTTAACAAAAAGATCCTCCAGATACAGTCCGGCGCGTCCAAGAAATGTAGAAAAATTGTGAAAATACAATGCAAATCCGATTACCGCGCCATCAACTACAGCAAAAATCACTTCCGCTTTTTTCTGATAGAAAATCCATTCTTTCAATAATTCTTCCGTTGCGACCATTTTATCCAGCATTTTCTCGTATGTGGCAAGTTCCTTAATAAAACTCAATATGATTGAAACATCCTTTTCTGTTGCGTACCGGAATGATACTTCCTGCATATAATTCATCTGCCAATATGTCCGGATCAGTCCCCCAATGCGTAAACGGCCGTAAAATAATTCCGCCCCGTACCGCTCCTTTCAGGAAATACAGATCGCCCTCATAGACCGGCTTCATCATGGTATCGTCACTGAGTACCTGAAGTTCATATAAGCCGGTGTCATACTGATAACAGATATAGATATCTGAAGGAGACCAGCTGTCAGGCCTGGCTCCTCTTTCATACAGGCAGTAATTTTTCCCGTCATCAAGCTCCAGGATACGTGTCTCGCCGGTCAGTTCATTGACGCAAAGTTCTTCTGTTTCCCCGGCCTGAACATATTCCCACTGTTTCCGGGTCAACGTTATGGGCAGATACAGTTTTCCTGGAACGCTGTAATAGGCGCCGCAGTCCTTTGCCTGTGTAAAATCGGCCTCCAAACCTATTTCCTTATTTTGTGAAAGAAACGGCAGATAAGGAGCGTTAGCGAATCCCTCTATACTGTAATCTTCTCCATACATCATACAGCGCTGGCCATAAGGAATTTCTTCCAATTCTTTCAGGAGCGCAATATTTTTTCTTTCCACGTCAGACAGGACATCCTCAGAAAAATCTTTCGGTTCTGTCATTTTTCGATACCAGGGTTTCCCTTCCATGTATTCGGCCAATGCCGGATCCTGAAATGCTCTGCCATGAGCAGCGTAGATGGTATTTCTCATCAGGCGCAGAACTTCCGTGGGATAAGCGCAAAGTTCTGCCTTGCACAGATACCGTACAAACAGATCCTGATCGGAATCCATCCTGTAATATGCGACTGCCAGTCTGCCGATCTCTTTTGAAACATCCCTGCTATCGTCTGTCCCTACATCCGGAGCTCTATTCAAACCCACCAGAGTAATCGCTCCCTCTGTATCGCCTTTTTCTGGTAAAGACACTGTAACACCGTAGGTATCCTCAAAAAAAACGCTCCCAATTCTGATAACAGGTTACCGCTAGTTCTGCCTGGTAGGTATTCTGTCCGGGAATTGTTTCCACCTCAGTTTCAGCATAAATGATAAGTTTCCTGTCCTCTGTGGTATCACTGTAATACGGGATCATCTTTGTGATCGATATACCCAAACGGCCGGATCGGAATTCGTCGCCGTCTTCTCCACGGCACACATAACAGCGCATATGGTTGTTTACATTTCCCGCCTGGTAAAACGTCTGGGAAAGAAGGCTGCCATCGGCATTCAGGTTCTCTAAAACAACCGGAATCTCTGAAGATTGGCCATCCGGCTGATCGGATGGAACCTTTGTTGTTTCTGCATCTTCCTTATTCCGGGAAGCTTCATACTGGATGTTTTTTTCTTCCGCCTCTGTTAAGGTAACTTCTGACTTTGTCCTTTCCCCTGTGCTGTCACAGCCTGCAGCCAATACCATCAAGGCCGTCAGAAGTATCGCAATTCTGCATTTTTTCACTGTCTTACCTCCCCTTTCTCCTTTTGTTCAAAACATGAAAGATTTAACGAGTTTCCGACAAATGAAACGACATCTTCATGGCACTCGCTGATCAGCCACTCAAATTTTTTTGAAACGATGTAAAAATCATCTAAAACATATACTTCGCCAATGATACAAATCAATTCCGGTATACCCATTTCATAAACCCAATACTTTGGTTCGAAGTTTTTGCAATCTTCAAACAGCACATATACAAGCTTTTCACCTTCTGGTATGATATCAGGTAATTTTTCAACCCACATTCTGTCTTCTGATATATTTTGAGTTTTGCATACCCATTTCGCTCGATTTCACTTCGTATATCCATAAAGCTTATGACCAGCTTTGTAATTCAACAATATTTCCCTCACAATCTGTTGCATATACAAAGACAGCTTCCCTTTCATCCTCATATTTCGTCTTTATCGCTTCTCCAATGTGGCTTCCACCTCTTTGAAGCAAGAGCCGTAACGTCTTTTCTACATCGTCTACTTCGAATGCAAGATGGGCGATCCCACATTTATTTAGGCCGCTGCAGGCGCTTTCCATTGTATCATAAGAAAATTTGTCACATGGTATTGATGTGAGATTGCAACTCATTTATAAAACGGCAGACATGAAATCCATCACAGACGGCATGATGCGCTTGAACTGCTAACGGCAGATAAAAATGCTCATTATCTTCAACATATTTGCCGATTGTAAAAATAGGGGCTAAATATTTGAAATTAGGAACATTCAAGTTAAAAGCGTCAAATGTTGTCCACGGAATCATAGAAACCGTGAAGCTGTTTTCTGGTAAATTCGGTTTTGCCATAAACCGTTTAATCAAAAAGAGGGTTTAATTCCCCGCAGCTTGCTGCGTAACAAAC
>OBWQ01000707.1_pt1 | contig 10399 bp, 9 predicted proteins | sample 1476511 | NCBI WGS metagenome assembly OBWQ01 (sample SAMEA2580126, study PRJEB22360) | human gut metagenome | biome: human gut; feature: human-associated habitat; material: faeces | place: Denmark | collected 2008/2010
CTACTGCCATAAACACAATATCATGATGATCCTCAATCTTAAGCGGATCAATGAGCTGGTACGCCATCAGCATATTGATTATCTGGTGTGAATTTCAGGCTTACGGTGAGTCTGGCTACGCTGCCACACAGATTAGCTAATTGAAACGCCTTTCACCCCTGCCATACCTTTTAATAATCGCAACAGGTCTTCTATCGACGTTGTGGCATGAAGCTGGATATCAATGGCGACCACTTCATGATCTTCATTTTCCTGCAACGAAACTAAATCCGTTTTTATTTTTTGCTGCTTAAACCAGTCGAGCATTGATACCGTATTACCGTTCACTAATGTCAGCTGTAAATGGTAATTTTTGTTCATCAGGCGGAAGGTTAATTGATGGAGGACTTCCAGCACCAACAAGGTCATCACTGAACCATAAATACCCAGTTCGTACATACCGCTGCCAATAACCATACCTATGGCGGCGGTCACCCAGATATCCGCTGCCGTCGTCAGACCTACAATATTTTGGTTACGAACGAGAATGTTACCTGCACCGATAAACCCGACGCCCGTCACCACCTGAGCAGCAATACGGCTGGGGTCGAGTCCGACGTGATCTAAAGACAGCACGTCAGCAAAACCATATTTCGAAACAATCATAAACAGGGCGCTTCCCATGCCAATTAATACATGTGTGCGTAACCCTGCTCCTTTGCCGCGCATTTGCCTTTCCATGCCAATAGCGCCACAGGCAATTGCCGCGAGTATAAGACGTATAATAAATTCTGCTGTCATATAAAAATGCAAAAAGGAGCAGCAAGATGGCTCAACTTGCTACTCCTTTTTACTTGTACCTCATTAATTCGGCAAGTCATTAGATGCTTGATTTTTGAAGGTATACAAATTTTTCTTCGGGTTTTTCTTACAGTATTCGATCACTTTAGGAATTTGAGTGAGATCGGTTTCATTTAAAGTAACGGTATCGCCACCTTTATATACTGTTTCTTCATGCAGCATCCACCATGCAACCGGGGTCATTGCTTTTGGATTCAGATCAATAAATTCCTGGCAGGTCATATCTTTAGCGGATTCATTGGCTGCCAGCGCAGATTGTGCGTTCACCAGTGACAAAGCCGCTACAGCGCCCATAAAAATAAACGCTTTACGGAGAGATGAAATATTCATTTTGTAACCCATTCAATATAGAGATTATATATAAACAGGAGGAATAGCTGCTTTTAAAGAAGATATTCCGGCCTGTTCAATATGCAAGGAAGTACGATGTAACGCATTCCCGGAATTACATATCTTTCTTAATTTTGTCCCATTCGCCTTTAACTTTATCTTTAAAGTTGGCTTGTTTATCCTGAGTACAAGCCTGAACGATAGCTGGGGTTACGGTTGCAATACCCTGAACATCTAAAACCGCATCTTCTGGTTTATCTTTGTTGTTCAGCGCTTCAGCAAAACCAACTGCAGTTGGCTGGAAGGATTCGTCCACAGCCAGGAAATCTTCACAGGTCCAGGAGTTGACCGGTTTTTTGTTATCAGCTGCTTTTTGCGCATCCGCTGCATTGCTTACAACTGGCAGAAGAAGCAGACCACCAAGAATAACGCCTAATACTTTTTTCATCGTAATATCCTCAACTATAAAGTGAAAGAGCCGTCACGAATCAATTTCGACACTGAGGTTATAACCTGGTTTTCTGTATATGTCATGTTGATAGAAAATATCAAAATCAGATATTTTTATTTCAATACAATGAGTTACAGATGCATCAGATACTGTAATTAGGAAATTTTTATTAAATCGACTGCATTCTTAGACGCGTTTTTGGCATAGATTGATAGCAGGGGATTTTCTTCTTAATTTTATAGGGTGGTTCTATGTTATATATAGATAAGGCAACAATTTTGAAGTTTGATCTGGAGATGCTTAAAAAACATCGCAGAGCAATCCAGTTTATTGCCGTGCTGTTGTTTATCGTCGGGTTGCTGTGTATCAGTTTCCCGTTCGTCTCTGGCGATATTTTAAGCACAGTAGTGGGTGCATTATTAATCTGCTCGGGCATTGCGCTTATTGTCGGGTTATTCAGCAACCGCAGTCATAATTTCTGGCCGGTATTATCCGGTTTCCTCGTCGCAGTCGCCTATTTATTGATCGGCTATTTCTTCATCCGCGCACCGGAGCTGGGCATTTTTGCCATTGCGGCATTTATTGCCGGTTTGTTCTGTGTTGCAGGGGTTATTCGCCTGATGAGTTGGTATCGTCAGCGTTCAATGAAAGGCAGCTGGCTACAGCTCGTTATTGGTGTGCTGGATATCGTCATTGCCTGGATATTCCTTGGTGCAACGCCGATGGTGTCTGTAACGCTGGTTTCCACACTGGTGGGAATTGAACTGATATTTAGCGCCGCCAGCCTGTTCAGCTTCGCCAGTTTGTTCGTTAAGCAGCAATAATTATCCCGGATGTCACCCGGATCATAGTCACTTGATGTGACTATGATCCGATTAATACTCTCACCGCTACGCAGCGTTGTAGATCAATTGCGCACTATCATTGAAATAATTACCTGCTAGTGATTATTTCAACCTACTGAATTTCATCTAATTTTTTTCACTCCATGGCAAATTAGCCATTTCAAACATTATCATGGCTGATATTTTCCGTAGTCAGGTTTAATGTTTTAAAAGTGCAGTGGGAAAGTGAACAAAGAGTTCCGTAAGCGTTGATGCTATGGGCGGTTAAATAAGTAATCCGGGTTCATTTTTTTGCAACTGGCATTGATTACATTGCATAAATATCCGTGTCTCCAGACGCTATATAAAAACCTGAAGACATGAATGCGTTATTTACTCAGGTAATTTCAATGCGTTAAAAGAAAGCTGGCAATCCAATTGCCAGCTTAAGTCGAAACAAGGAGACTCGATATTTAAATCGGATTACATTTTAACTTTAGTAATATTCTTCAGAGATCACAAACTGGTTATTGATAACTTATTCTTGGGCAGTAATCCGCAAACGTTAACTTTTTGTTTACTGTTTACAAACTGATAACAACCAGGAATCTTACTTAGGATCAATATATGGAGTGCGTGATGGATAAATCTGAAGTATTGATTAGTGTTAATAGACGTATTAGTTCACGAAGGGCAAAGTTCTTATAGGCGTTTACTATATTGAACAACGATTCGGACAAGGATGTAAATAATGAAAAGGATGACATGTTCGAAACGATAACGGCTAAGGAGCAAGTTATGATTTTTCTCATGACGAAAGATTCTTTTCTTTTACAGGGCTTTTGGCAGTTGAAAGATAATCACGAAATGATAAAAATCAATTCCCTGTCAGAGATCAAAAAAGTAGGCAATAAACCCTTCAAGGTTATCATTGATACCTATCACAATCATATCCTTGATGAAGAAGCGATTAAATTTCTGGAGAAATTAGATGCCGAGAGAATTATTGTTTTGGCACCTTATCACATCAGTAAACTAAAAGCTAAAGCGCCTATTTATTTTGTTAGCCGCAAAGAAAGTATCAAAAATCTTCTTGAGATTACTTATGGTAAACACTTGCCCCATAAGAATTCACAATTATGTTTTTCACATAATCAGTTCAAAATTATGCAACTGATTCTGAAAAATAAAAATGAAAGCAATATCACGTCGACGCTCAATATTTCGCAACAAACATTAAAGATTCAGAAATTCAACATTATGTACAAGCTGAAACTAAGACGTATGAGCGACATCGTCACCCTGGGTATCACATCTTATTTTTAGTCAGGACATAAGCAACTGAAATTGATGGCTGGCATGACGAGGGATGCAGATGCTGATTTCATTACCCCCGGTGATTACTAAAGGAGAGGCTAAAACGACTTTATTCCCCTGGTATGTGTATCCACCAGTAGAACCCTTCGTTGCCCGAATGCTGGCAGGAACTGTTGGCAGAACGGCAACATTTTTTTTGTCGTTGACCTCACCATGTCGATCACTATACCTGTATCCCACCTTACTGGCTGACAACCCCACTATGCCGCTGGTCTGTAAATCCCTCATATCTCTCCTCGCGCGCAATTTAAAGAACCGTTATTTCTCAAGAATTTTCAGGGACTAAAATGAACAGAAGAAGAAAGCTGTTAATACCGTTGTTATTCTGCGGCGCGATGCTCACCGCCTGCGATGACAAATCGGCGGAAAACGCCGCCGCCATGACGCCTGAGGTCGGTGTCGTCACACTCTCCCCCGGTTCGGTCAATGTGTTGAGCGAATTGCCCGGTAGAACCGTTCCTTATGAAGTTGCCGAGATACGTCCCCAGGTGGGCGGTATTATCATTAAACGCAACTTTATCGAAGGCGATAAAGTGAACCAGGGCGATTCGCTGTATCAGATTGATCCTGCACCTTTACAGGCCGAGCTAAACTCCGCCAAAGGCTCGCTGGCGAAAGCGCTCTCTACCGCCAGCAATGCCCGCATCACCTTTAACCGCCAGGCATCGTTGCTGAAGACCAACTACGTTAGCCGTCAGGATTACGACACCGCGCGCACCCAGTTGAATGAAGCAGAAGCCAATGTCACCGTCGCCAAAGCGGCTGTTGAACAGGCGACGATCAATCTGCAATACGCGAATGTCACCTCGCCGATTACGGGCGTCAGCGGGAAATCGTCGGTGACCGTCGGCGCACTCGTTACCGCTAATCAGGCAGATTCGCTGGTTACCGTACAACGTCTGGACCCGATTTATGTCGATCTCACGCAGTCGGTGCAAGATTTCTTACGCATGAAAGAAGAGGTCGCCAGTGGGCAAATCAAACAGGTTCAGGGCAGTACGCCAGTACAGCTCAATCTGGAAAATGGTAAACGCTACAGCCAGACCGGCACGCTGAAATTCTCCGACCCGACGGTGGATGAAACCACGGGCTCCGTGACGTTACGGGCGATTTTCCCCAACCCAAATGGTGACTTGCTGCCTGGCATGTACGTCACGGCATTAGTGGATGAAGGTAGCCGCCAGAATGTATTACTGGTGCCGCAGGAAGGCGTCACCCACAACGCCCAGGGTAAAGCAACGGCGCTCATTCTGGATAAAGACGATGTTGTGCAGCTACGCGAAATTGAAGCCAGCAAAGCCATCGGCGACCAGTGGGTTGTCACCTCTGGCTTGCAGGCTGGCGATCGGGTGATCGTTTCCGGTTTGCAACGCATTCGTCCGGGTATCAAAGCACGAGCAATTTCCTCCAGCCAGGAAAACGCCAGCACCGAATCGAAACAATAACGTTGCAGGCTTAAGGGGACTTTCATGGCTAACTATTTTATTGATCGCCCGGTTTTTGCCTGGGTACTTGCCATTATTATGATGCTTGCAGGTGGTCTGGCGATCATGAACTTACCGGTTGCGCAGTATCCGCAGATTGCGCCACCGACCATTACCGTCAGCGCTACCTATCCAGGTGCCGATGCGCAAACGGTAGAAGACTCGGTCACTCAGGTGATTGAGCAAAATATGAATGGGCTTGATGGCCTGATGTACATGTCTTCAACCAGTGATGCGGCGGGTAATGCCTCTATCACTCTGACCTTCGAGACTGGGACATCTCCTGATATCGCACAGGTTCAGGTGCAAAATAAACTGCAACTCGCTATGCCTTCATTACCTGAAGCGGTGCAGCAGCAGGGGATTAGCGTTGATAAGTCGAGCAGTAATATTCTGATGGTAGCGGCGTTTATTTCTGATAACGGCAGCCTCAACCAGTACGATATCGCGGACTATGTAGCGTCTAATATCAAAGACCCGCTAAGCCGTACCGCGGGCGTTGGTAGCGTACAGCTCTTTGGTTCCGAGTACGCCATGCGTATCTGGCTGGACCCGCAAAAACTCAATAAATACAATCTGGTACCTTCCGATGTTATTTCCCAGATTAAGGTGCAAAACAACCAGATTTCCGGTGGTCAACTGGGTGGCATGCCACAGGCGGCAGACCAGCAACTAAACGCCTCGATCATTGTGCAGACGCGTCTGCAAACGCCGGAAGAATTTGGCAAAATCCTGTTGAAAGTTCAGCAAGATGGTTCGCAAGTGCTGCTGCGTGATGTCGCCCGCGTCGAACTTGGAGCGGAAGACTATTCCACCGTGGCGCGCTATAACGGCAAACCTGCTGCCGGGATCGCCATCAAACTGGCTACCGGAGCAAACGCCCTGGATACCTCGCGGGCAGTCAAAGAGGAGCTGAACCGCTTATCAGCCTATTTCCCCGCAAGTCTGAAGACGGTTTATCCTTACGACACCACGCCGTTTATCGAAATTTCTATTCAGGAAGTTTTTAAAACACTGGTTGAGGCTATCATCCTCGTCTTCCTGGTCATGTATCTGTTTTTGCAGAATTTCCGTGCCACAATCATCCCGACGATTGCCGTACCGGTGGTTATTCTCGGGACGTTTGCGATCTTGTCGGCGGTCGGTTTCACCATCAACACGTTAACTATGTTCGGGATGGTGCTGGCGATAGGGTTACTGGTGGATGACGCCATCGTGGTGGTGGAGAACGTCGAGCGTGTCATTGCGGAAGATAAGCTACCACCGAAGGAAGCGACGCATAAATCGATGGGGCAGATCCAACGTGCGCTGGTCGGTATTGCTGTTGTTCTTTCCGCAGTGTTTATGCCGATGGCCTTTATGAGCGGCGCAACCGGGGAGATCTACCGCCAGTTCTCCATCACGCTGATCTCCTCCATGCTGCTTTCAGTATTTGTGGCAATGAGCCTGACCCCTGCCCTGTGCGCCACCATTCTGAAAGCCGCGCCGGAAGGCGGTCACAAACCTAACGCCCTGTTCGCACGCTTCAACACGCTGTTTGAAAAATCAACTCAGCACTATACCGATAGCACCCGCTCGCTGTTGCGTTGTACCGGTCGCTACATGGTGGTCTACCTGCTGATTTGCGCCGGGATGGCGGTGCTGTTCCTGCGTACACCGACCTCTTTCTTACCAGAAGAGGATCAGGGGGTATTTATGACCACCGCGCAGTTACCTTCCGGTGCCACCATGGTTAACACCACGAAAGTGCTGCAACAGGTGACGGATTATTATCTTACAAAAGAGAAAGATAATGTTCAGTCGGTGTTTACCGTTGGCGGCTTTGGCTTCAGCGGCCAGGGGCAAAACAACGGCCTGGCGTTTATCAGTCTCAAGCCGTGGTCTGAACGTGTCGGTGAGGAAAGCTCGGTTACCGCGATCATTCAGCGGGCAATGATTGCGTTAAGCAGTATCAATAAAGCCGTCGTCTTCCCGTTCAACTTACCCGCGGTGGCTGAACTGGGTACCGCGTCAGGTTTTGATATGGAACTGCTGGACAACGGTAACCTGGGGCACGAAAAACTAACCCAGGCACGAAACGAGCTGTTATCACTGGCAGCGCAATCGCCTGACCAGGTCACCGGGGTACGCCCGAACGGCCTGGAAGATACGCCGATGTTCAAAGTGAACGTCAACGCCGCGAAAGCTGAGGCAATGGGTGTGGCGCTGTCTGATATCAACCAGACAATTTCCACCGCCTTCGGCAGCAGCTACGTGAACGACTTCCTCAACCAGGGGCGGGTGAAAAAAGTGTATGTCCAGGCAGGCACGCCGTTCCGTATGTTGCCGGATAACATCAACCAATGGTATGTACGCAACGCCTCTGGCACGATGGCACCGCTTTCTGCCTACTCGTCTACCGAATGGACCTATGGTTCACCGCGATTGGAACGCTACAACGGCATCCCGTCAATGGAGATTTTAGGTGAAGCGGCGGCCGGGAAAAGTACCGGTGACGCTATGAAATTTATGGCAGACCTGGTCGCTAAACTTCCGGCAGGCGTCGGCTACTCATGGACCGGACTGTCGTATCAGGAAGCGTTATCCTCAAACCAGGCTCCTGCACTGTATGCCATTTCACTGGTCGTGGTGTTCCTCGCCCTCGCCGCACTCTATGAGAGCTGGTCAATTCCGTTCTCGGTGATGTTGGTTGTTCCGTTAGGCGTCGTTGGCGCATTACTGGCCACCGATCTGCGCGGCTTAAGTAATGACGTCTACTTCCAGGTTGGTTTGCTGACCACCATCGGGCTTTCCGCCAAGAACGCCATCCTGATTGTCGAATTTGCCGTTGAGATGATGCAAAAAGAAGGGAAAACGCCGATAGAGGCAATCATCGAAGCGGCGCGGATGCGTTTACGCCCAATCCTGATGACCTCTCTGGCCTTTATTCTCGGCGTGCTGCCGCTGGTTATCAGTCATGGTGCCGGTTCTGGCGCGCAAAACGCGGTAGGTACCGGCGTGATGGGCGGGATGTTTGCCGCAACAGTGCTGGCAATTTACTTCGTTCCGGTCTTTTTCGTTGTAGTGGAACATCTCTTTGCCCGCTTTAAAAAAGCGTAACGTGTAAATGAGAGTAAGGTTGAACGTGAAGGTTCAGCCTTACTCTTTCCTGCTAACCATTCACCACTCAACAACCAGCTAACCGTCAGGAATACCAGGCTTAGTACACAGCACTGAAAGTAGAAACCACTCCAGCCATTCGTCATCAATTTGAACAGCACAATACTGACCCACATTCCCGTAATCGTATGAATTGTCAGCTTAATAATCCCAAACATGCCGAGTCTTTTCCTCCTGAAAATACCTATACCGCCTGGCAAACTGCGAAAGAGAACTAGCCGGTAGCCCGGCAGAAATCATCAGGGAAGAGTTTCACATGAAGCAGGTGTGAGATCCTGACCAATATTCAAATGCAAAATATGTCAGGAAAAGGTACCTGGCGAATGTTGCGCAAACTGATGTGGCGTTACACCATAATATTGTCGAAATGTGTTTATAAAGTACGACGTACTGCTATAGCCACATTTTTCTGCAATAGTATGCAGAGGAATTTGACGTAACTCGAGTAATCGTCTGGCCATCGACATCCTGGAAGCGAGTAATATTTTACTGAAACAGGTATTTTCATCCTGCAACTTTTTTTTGATGAGACTCTCGCTGGTATACATTCTTTCCGCGATATCGCGCAGATACCAACGTTTGGCGATATCAAAGCTAATAAGGCGTTCAACTTTTCCTGAAACAGTGCTGATGCTATTGAAAAGTAAGGGGATCAGTTCTTTCTTATGAGAAAACATCGATAAACAGGAAAGGTAGAGCATATTGCTCAGTATCGGTGAATTTACCCCGGATTCATTGAAGCTATCAAAAATCGCCGTCACCAGCGGCATGGGGGGTGACTGGTTAATTAATAGACGGTCTTTGCTATGTAACCCTAAATTGCGTGGTAGCTGACGAATATTTTGTAAGTAATGGCAAACTGTCAGCTCATCGATATCCAGTCGTCGCGTATCCGGTGAACAAAACGCAAAATCGTCTGCCAAATTTTTCTCCAGCAGCACGATACTCTCGTTATGCAGCGATATTTTATGCTGTTCATGATAAATATCGAATGAACGACGAATGAGGATCACCGAGCAGACATGAGTCATGATTATCCCTTATATTTCATACTGCGATTATTTCAATTTCAGTATACTAATGAAATGTTGCCAGACTGTTTCTTAGCGCAAAAACTGCCAGATTTGGTAGGACCAAAATTTATCCACAAAGTAGTTTTGCATAACAGTTAATTGATAATAAGTAAATGCAGCACGAATATATTTTCGCACAGCGTATAGCTTATGTTTATAAAAAAATGGCTGATCTTATTTCCAGTAAAAGTTATATTTAACTTACTGAGAGCACAAAGTTTCCCGTGCCAACAGGGAGTGTTATAACGGTTTATTAGTCTGGAGACGGCAGACTATCCTCTTCCCGGTCCCCTATGCCGGGTTTTTTTTATGTCTGAGTAAAATTCTATAATCTTATTCCTTCCGCAGAACGGTCAGTGCCGTAAAAATTTCCTTGCGCAACAATACTTGCCGCCGAGTCACGGTTCGGCAATCCCTGCGCCGATCGCTCCTGATACTCTGTGGGCGTCATCCCATAATAATTTCGAAAGACGTAAATGAAATACGACACGCTGTGATATCCACAGGACACTGCGACTCGCTTAATTGAAAAGCCATGTATAACAATAAGTTGCAAAGCACGTTGCATTCTACACTCAGTAAGCAACTGTGAATATGATGTCTCTTCTTCGCGCAATTTTTTCTTTAACAGGCTTGGACTCATCAACAGCTCGCTGGCGATTCGAGCTAGTGTCCACTCATGGGCGATATTATTATTGATAACCGTACAAACTCGTGTTCGCATGTTCGGTTGCAAAACGTTCAAAAGCAGCGGTATAAAGTGCTCATCCTCAAGAAAAACAGATAACAACGCAAAGATTAATGCTCTTTTACGTAGCATTTCTGCATAGCGAAGATTCTTATTCTGCGATAGTTGCGCAA
>OBWQ01000718.1_pt1 | contig 10178 bp, 7 predicted proteins | sample 1476511 | NCBI WGS metagenome assembly OBWQ01 (sample SAMEA2580126, study PRJEB22360) | human gut metagenome | biome: human gut; feature: human-associated habitat; material: faeces | place: Denmark | collected 2008/2010
CATGCGAACCTCCAGTCCGGACCGCCCCGCGGTCCAACTTTCTGTCCGCACCCCCGAGAGCCCCAACAGGAACTATTCCACCGCAACTTTTTTACCGCGCCATCCATATACAAGATATTATTGGCAATCGGCGCATTCCCGGCTGTTTGAGGGAGCTTCGACTAGCCCCCGACGATACCCAGTGGGCAAAAAATGGCAAATATGAGTACTGTCACCGATTTAGTAACAGCAAAATCTAGCTTAGAGTGCCCACTTTCACCGATTTCAAGCGCCGTAGAGCCCTGAATCGTTGTGGTTAGGGGGTTGGATATATCAAATCGCAGCCAATTGGTCTTAAATACTTTCCACATAATATGGTACTAACCAAGCAACAGTACTCATATTTGTCCTTTTTTGCCCACCGGGTCCGAATGAAGCACGCTCTTTACGCCTTCGGCCACCCACATGACCGCAAATCCTGATTATCAAGGGTCGTCGTGCGCTTCGGCATCGACCGAAAGCCGCTCGCAGAAAAATCCCTCGCCATTAGCGAACTTGAATCGAAATTAGATATCCCAAAAAGCCGCAATGCCGTACCCTCGTCTCAACAACTCCAGTACAAGGACGGCATTCAAATGGGCAACACCATGCATCAATACGCCCTCTTTGGGACCGCACAATTTAAATACGATCAGACGATCGCGCACACCTCGGACCCACACCGACAAATCGTCATTTGCAACAACGGTTCAGACGTACGTTACGCCACACTTGAAGAGTGGGAAGAAGCTGGCGTTTTGTTCGATGAACGAGCGCGAATCGAGGGCATCGTCACCAGCGCGAGCCCAGCACGCGACAAACTCGAGCTCTTTCGCAGTCTCTTTACTTGCCGCAAAGATGTTTACGCTCATGGATATCGCAGAAAAGACGGGGGCATCGGCTATACGCCCGCTTGCGCAAACGAGTGGAAGCCGGGAATTTGCCCCAAAGCAGCCCATCAAAGAGTCAAATGCGCAGAATGCGGCAATCGCATCTTCCCCGAATTAAGCGATGCCGTAATCATTGCTCACTTTAAAGGCAACGATGACCGGTTCCGCGATGTCCTTGGGCAATATGTTCTCGACAGGGACTGCAACACGAAAGTTCTCGTCATCGATTTTGACAAAGCGGACTGGAAAGAGGCAACAAATGCCGTACGGCTTGTTGCAAAACGACGGGACATTAACGCCGCCGTTGAGCGCTCAAGGTCCGGTAACGGCGCACACATCTGGTTTTTCTTCCTCGAGCCAATCAGCGCAAAGGCTGCCAGAGAGTTTGGAAGTTGCCTCATAACCGAAGCCGCGGCGCTTAATAAAACAATCACGTTCGAGGCCTTTGATCGAATGCTACCCGCTCAGGTCACTATCCCCGATGGAGGCTTTGGAAACCTCATCGCACTTCCCTTTCAAGGCAAGGCACAGCGTGAAGGAAACAGCGTATTTGTAGACGAACAATTCGAGCCCTTTCCCGACCAATGGCTCTATCTGTCACAAATCCAGCTGATTCCGCACTCGACGGTGCATAATTTGATCGAGGCCACTGGAAACAACCCACACGGGCTAGCAACAGTTGCGGTGGCAAACAAAACCAAACGATATGCCCAAAAACCACGAAAGCGGCTACCGCTCACATCGCGAGACTTTCCCTCATCGCTGCCCGTCACACAAGCCGATATGCTGTACATCCCCGAGAAGTCTCTGAGTCCAGCGGCTCAAATGGAAATCCGCGGGCTCGCAACATTCGCCAACCCGGAATTCTATCGCGCGCAATCCATGCATCAATCAGTATTCGGTAAACCGCGACTCATAGACCTTAGCGAACTGAGAGATGGCTATGTTGCGATTCCCCGGGGCTGTAAAACTCAGCTTGAGCAGCTGCTCCAAGAAACCGGCGTTACTGTCCGCTATTCAGACGAACGCAAATCCGACAATCAAATTGTGATGACATTTAAAGGCGCCCTTCGCCCTGAACAGCAAATCGCCGCTGACCAGATGCTCATATACGAAGACGGAATCATGTCCGCTCCGACAGGCTTCGGTAAAACCGTCATCGGAGCTTACCTTATTGCCGCCATTGGTCTTCCAACGCTCGTCATCGTTCCCAAGACCGCACTCATAACCCAATGGAAATCCCAGCTCGAGCGATTTGTCGACATTACGGACAACAGGGAGCCCGTCCGAACCCCAAAAGGACGAATCAGCAAAAAGCAGCCTCCGCTCATCGGGCAAATTGGAGGAGGCAAGACCGCCGTAAGTGGCCTCATCGACGTCGCTTCATTTCAATCGTTGTCTGGCAAAGACCGCCAAACCGGAGAGCCAATAGTTAAGGACCTTGTTCGCAATTACGGCCTCATTATCTGCGACGAATGCCACCATGCCGCCGCGCCGAAGCTCGAGCTTGTTCTCAAGTCTGCCCCGGCCAAATACGTATACGGCCTTTCCGCAACGCCCGAGCGCTCCGACGGTCTTACGCGGGCACTCTCCATGCTCTGCGGACCGCTTCGCTATGTCATCGATCCAAAAACGCAAGCGATCCAGCAGGGCATCCAGCGCATCGTACGGCCTCGTTTTACCGGAATTCGACTACCGGCCTACGAGCCCGGTGCAAGCTTCAATCAGATTCTCGACCTTCTGTGCGCGCATACGGCAAGAAATGAATTAATTGTCGACGACGCCCTCGAAGCCGCATCAAGCGGTCGACATCCACTTGTGCTTTCAAAAAGGAAAAAGCATGCCGAGGAGCTTTGCAGGCTCTTTCGCGACCGCGGACACGAGCCCATCCTCTTAACCGGGGAAATCGATGCTAAAGAGAGGAAAGCGATATTGAGCAAGCTTCCCGGCTTTGAGCACGAGCACAGAATCATTGTTGCCACCGAAAGCCTCCTGAGCGAGGGGTTCGACCTTGCATATCTCGACAACTTGTTTATTGCGACGCCGATAGCCTGGGATGGCAGCGTAACGCAACAGGCAGGCAGGCTGCATAGAAACTACGACGGCAAACAGCGGGTTGAGATATTCGACTACGTCGACCTGTCGATACCCATGCTCGCCCGCATGTACCAGAAGAGACTCAAGACCTACGCCAAGCTTGGGTACGAAGTGTATGCAGCAGAAGACGCCAGCCAAGCCGAGGCAAACATCCTAATTGACCCTTCGCATTTCCTTGAGGCCCTAAACAAAGATATCGTCAATGCCATGAAGAACGTTTTCATCGCCGCACCCTATGCATCTTCCGCATGCCTTACGAAACTCAAGGATTCGCTTACCAGTTCCATGGCTCGAGGAATTAGCATTGAGATCATCATTGCCTCTTATCCACATGATGACGTCAAGGCGGCCTTTGCCGAAATGGACATCGACTATTCCGTCAAAACTGAAGGGCGTTTGTGCGCGGCAGTGATTGACGAGGAAACCGTCTGGTACGGAACCATTCCGTTACTGGCTTTTCCAAAGAAAGAGGATTGCAGCATTCGTTTCAAAAGCAGCGAAGTCGCAGTCGAGCTTTTGGACGAAATCCAGCGAAGAAGAGAACCGAAAGCTGCAGCAACAGGCGGGACGCCCCCATCACTTGCGGTGGAATAGGGACTGTTTTTGGCTTATCAGCCGCAAATCAGTCCCTATTCCACCGCAACTTAGAAGCAGGTGGTTAGCTCAACGGGCCCTGAAATAGCTCTTGGTGCGAACCCATTCTGACCAGCCGGATCACTGGGTTAGTTTTATGCGGCAGGTAAAGAACAACAACGTCGATCAGGCCGTCGGATAGATGGAAATCGATGTGACCGTTATAATTACCGCCCGGGTTGGAGAGCTCGTGGGCGCCGTACTCCGCCGGAAGCGAACCATGCGCCGCAAGCTCGGCGACAGCTGCCTTAAACTCGGTTTTTAGCTGCGGATAGCTGTGCATCGCTCGCTTATAGTCGACCTTAAACTGAGCTTCGACCTTAATCTCAAACATCGCCTAGTCCTCATCGAGGAACGACATCAGCTCATCGACGTTATCGAATGACGGACTATCGTCCGTCAAAATCCCCAGCTCATGGGCCTCGGCGATCACCATGGCACGCCTCGTCGCCTCGTTGGGTACCTCCGGCCGCCCCACAATCTCAAACGGAATCTTCCGCTGGTTCACAAGCTGCCGAACGGCAAGGTTGAGATACGAATTAAGGCTCAGACCAACCGAATCTAAAAACTCAGTCGCTTGCTCCTTAAGCCCCTCCTCGATGCGGACTGTCGTGGGCTTAATCGTTGCAGTAGACATACGCGACCTCCTCGCCCTCGTCTTTTGCATCAGTATACCCAAAATAAATGGCAATCTGATGTTAGATAGCATCAGATTGCCATGCATATTCATGTCGCGGCAGCCACGATCGACCTACATCAGCCCGCTCAGGGCAACGTCGACGGACTCGTTGAGGTCGTCGGTAATGCGTACCAGATCCGGATCGAGCGGGCTGATCATACCGGCACTCATCACCGGACCGTTAAGCCAGTCGAATAGGCCCTGCCAGTACTCGGTACCCACCAGCACAAGCGGCATGCGCTTAACCTTGTGCGTCTGCACCAGCGTGAGCACCTCGAACATCTCGTCGAGCGTACCAAAGCCACCGGGGAACACGATGGCACCCGAGCTGTACTTAACGAACATGGTCTTGCGCACAAAGAAGTAGCGGAAGTCCATACCCAGGTTCACGTATTTGTTGAGCCCCTGCTCGTGCGGCAGCTCGATACCCAGACCGACCGACTTGCCGTTGGCGCTCGCCGCTCCCCTGTTGGCCGCCTCCATGATGCCAGGACCGCCGCCGGTGATAACTGCCACGCCGCGCTGCGCGATCTTGCGACCGACCGTGCGCGCCGCCTTGTAGAACGGATCGGTCTTGGGCGTGCGGGCGCTGCCGAAGATGGTCACCGCAGGTCCGAGCTCGGCAAGCGCGCCAAAGCCATCGACAAACTCTGCCTGAATACGCAGCACGCGCCAGGGGTCGGCGTGCAGCCAGTCGGTCGACTCCTCGGGCGCCAGCAGGTTGGCGTACGTATTGTCCTTAGGAATCATGGGGCCGCGCATGACCACGGGGCCGCGGCGGTACGTCTCGTCGTAGGCAGGCTCGCCCTCGACATTCTCGTTCTTAATCATGGGTACTCCTATCGAGAAAAAGAAAACGGGCGGGGTCGACGCCATACGCCAAACACCCGCCCGAACATCAACTATTCGGTATGGTACCCACGATGCATCAAGTGCTTGCAAGCTATCGGTCAGCGGTCGCGCAGACGGTCTTAGCGAACGTGATGACCGGCCGGCGCTCGCCCCTTGCCGTTGCCCGCGCTCTGCAAGCACGCCCGCAGCTCTTAGTAATCCACCGCCGCGGGGCTGTTCATCCAGTCGCTCACGAACGCACCGTAGCGGCCCTCGATAATGGCCTGGCGGGCACGCTGCATAAGGTTGAGCAGGTAGTAGATGTTGTGCATCGACAGCAGAATACCGCCGAGCATCTCCTTCTGCGTGACCATGTGACGGATGAGCGCACGGCTGTAGCCGCCCGTGCACACCGGGCAGGTGCAGGTGGGGTCGATGGGGCCGTCGTCGTGCGCAAAACGCGCGTTACGGAAGTTGAGGCGACCCTCGCTCGAAAACGCCGTGCCCATGCGGCCGGTGCGCGTCGGCAGCACGCAGTCGAACATGTCGATGCCCACGCCCACACCACGCACGAGGGTGGTGGGGTTGCCGACGCCCATGAGGTAGCGCGGCTTGCGCTTAGGCATGTACTCGGAAACCAGCGGCGCCAGCGTCTCGAACATGGTCTCGTGGTCCTCGCCCACCGAGTAGCCGCCGATGCCGTAGCCGGGGAAGTCGCCGCACTCCTCCAGGTGGCGCAGCGATCGCAGGCGCAGGTCCAGATGCATGCCGCCCTGGACGATGCCAAAGAGTGCCTGGTCATCACGGGTGTGGGCCTTATAGCAGCGCTCGGCCCACATACTCGACAGCTCCACCGCGCGCTCAACGTAGGCGCGCGTGGCGGGATAGCCCGGGCACTGGTCCAGCTGCATGCAGATATCGGAGCCGAGCTTCATGGCGATTTCCATGTTGTCCTCGGGCGTCCAGAACACGTGGCGACCGTCGTAGTCGTTGACGATAAAGCGCACGCCCTCGTCGGTGAGCTTGACGGCGTCGTTGTGGCTGAACACCTGGAAGCCGCCCGAGTCGGTAAGAATGGGGCCGTGCCAGTTCATAAATTTGTGCAGTCCGCCCAGCTCAGCGATGGTGTCCTCGCCGGGACGCATGGACAGGTGGTAGGTGTTGGCGAGCACGATCTGCGCACCGAGCTGCTTAACGGTCTCGGTGGGGATGCCCTTGACGTTTGCCTTGGTGCCCACGGGCATAAAGATCGGCGTCTCGATGTCGCCGTGCGGGGTGTGCAGCACGCCGGCGCGCGCGTGCGTCGTCGGGTCCTCGGCGATCAGGTCGAATTTAAAGAGATTCTGGTCCATAAACTGGAACTCCTTGGTTGCGGTTCATACGCAAACCATTATACGGGCAACCCGCAAGAAGCACCGACTCGACAGAAACTGGCGCAAAGGGGTCATAGTCATTAGGGACGTTCTTAAACGACTAGCCGTCGGGGACAGTCTTCAGCGCCATCTTACAAAGGAGTGTCCCAATCTGCCGGCACTCAGGGACTGTCCCCAAGTGCCGGCAAGAGTGTCCCTTTCGACTAGTCATACTAGTCATTTAAGAACGTCCCCAATGGCCACTTTTCGTCAGCAACGCAAACGCCGATGCCTTGGCAACGTCAGCGAGCGGTCGCCAGGGCGAACAAGTTGGCATGAAAAGAGGGCGGCATAGACCTTCTGGTCATGCCGCCCTCTTTGAATGACAAGTTGTCGCCCTGGTGACCGCGCAGCGTCGGCCCGTTACGGCGTTTGGTAAAACGCCGTAACTCTTAGGGCCGCTGGCCCATGCCGCCCTCGAGGGTGACGGTCTCGCCGTTCATATACTTAAAGTCGGGGCCGCAAAGCTGAACGACAACGCGGCCGATCTCCTTCTCGACATCGCCGTAATGGCCCGCCGGCGGCATGTGAACGTTGGCCTTGAACGCCTCGGGATAGGCGTCCTGGAAGTTCTCGAGTGCAGCGGTCCAGGCAAGCGGGCACACGATGTTGACGTTGATGCCGTCCTTGCCCCACTCGTTGGCGGCGACGCGGGTCAGACCGCGGATGCCCTCCTTGGCGGCAGCATAGCTGCACTGGCCATAGTTGCCAAACAGGCCGGCGCCCGAGGCAAAGTTGACCACGGAGCCCTTGGTCTCCTTCAGGTGCGGATAGGCCTTCTGCATATACAGATAGGTGGCATACAGGCCAGAGTAGATGGCCAGGTTAAACTGGTCCATAGTGTGGTCGGCGATAGTCACACCCGAGGCGCTGGCCTGGGCGTTGTTGACGACGGCGTCGATGCGGCCGAACTCCTCAATCGCCTTGTCGATAACGTTCTGCACGACGGCCTCGTTGTCCTGGCCGGCGGAGACATCGGCCTGAACAGGCAGAACCTTGACGCCGTACTCAGCCTCAAGAGACTCCTTGGCAGCCTCGAGCTTAGCAACGTTACGACCGGTGATAACGAGGTTCGCGCCCTCCTTGGCAAAAGCGATATCGATGCCGTAGCCGATGGAGCCAGCGGAGCCGTCCTTAAGCGTGGCCTTGCCGCCGCCGGTGACGATCACGGTCTTACCAGTGAAAAGTCCCATACGAAGTCCTTTCAAATCGCGGCGGGCGCACCCGCCGACTGCGCGCATCCAAATAAACGCGCCAAAAGCTGAGATGCAACTTTAACGTGTTCAAGTGAAAAGAAAAGGCCTCGGCAGGCGAACGGCATAACGTCTTTCGGCGAAGGGATTGTCAAGTACAAACTGGATAAAGCGGCCGAGTTTTTGCTATCGACGCGAGCCATCGAACACGTTTTGAAACTTTGCTGCGGCGCGCGGGATGTCGGCGCGAGACTTTATCATAGGGTGACAAACAACGATGAGGAGCACATGCCTATGACAGACGAGCTGGACCCCCAGACTCAACAGCATATTGATGATTCCGCAGACACCATTGACGACTGCGATACTTCTACCAGCAGCGATGGCGGCATTGATGCCGCTGTCGAGGAGGCTCCTGCCGCCGCAGACGAGGCCGGAGACGCAAATGTTGCCGCAGATCAAGGCAAAGAAGATCAGCTAGAGCAGCCGGACCCAAGCGATACTGAACCCAAGGCCGAGAACGCTCCGCAAGCAGCGGGCCCCATCGAGGTGTCATCGGAAGAAGAACTCGACGCCGTCATGGACTCCATGATGGATGCCGTCAAAGCGATGAAGAACGCTGTCGCCGATGCCGATGTCGACGCCGAGGAAGAGGAAGCCGCCGAAGCTGCCTCGACGTTTGTGCCCGGCGAGACCCCGGTTGCCGACCAGGGCAGCACCATGCCCTCGTTCCTGCAACTCGAGCACCCCACGATCGGCGCCGACGCGGTCGACCCGCATGCAGCGGGCTTTTCCGTGATTGAAGGCGGTACCGGCAATATCGCCGCGCCGCAGACTGCCGATACGAATGCCGCCGAGGCCGCGCACCCGACCACCTCGCATGCTTCCGCCACGAGTCGCGACCTGGGGAGCGCCGTCTCAAACACCGCTAACGCCGTGGGCACTTTTATCGCCCAGGGCGCGTCGGCCATGCGCGAGATGAACGCCGCGAAAAAGGCACTCGCCGATGCCCGCGCCCATTTAGCCGAGCTTGAGCAGCGCATCGCCGACCAGGCAGAGGAGCTCGAGACGCGGCAGGATATCGCGGGGCGGTTCGACCAGATTGTCGCCGACCAGCGTCAGGCGATCGCCACGGCACAAAAGACCGCCGCGGCCGCCGAGATTGACCGCGACGCCCACGCCGCCAAAGCGACTGAGCTCAAGGGCCAGCTCGAGCAAATGAAGGCAGAGGACGATGCGACCGAGCTCCGCCTGAAGGCTGCACTCGACGCCGTGGAAGCCCGCGAGGCGAGCTCGCGCGAGACCGGCAACCGCCTCGTTCGTCGCCTTGAGGATTCCAAGCGCATCCGCGACAAAGTGAAGGCTGAGCGCGATGCCGGTGTCGCCGCCGCACGACAAACTGCCGATGCTACGCGCGCGCAGCTCGAGACCTTGCGTCGCGAGTATGCCGAGCTGCAGCGCAACCCTTCGGCAAATCCCGCCAATTACACCGTGCGCACCAGCGAGTTGTCTATGCAAATCTCCGACGCTGCCGACGCCCTCCGCAAGGCCGAGGAAGATATTCCGCGCGTGACTGCCGATCTTGAGCATTCACTCGCCGCCGCCGAGCAGGCCGTCGAGCAGGCACAGGCCCCCATCGCCGACGCTAAACGCGCGCACCAGGCCGTAACGGCTGAGGCAGATACCGCGCGCGACGAGCTGCAGTCCGCAAAAACTGCCGCCGCGACGCGCCAGCGCGAGCTGCGCGAAAAGATCGCCACGCAGGACAAGGCACGCCGCGAGCAAGAGCAGGCCATCGCAAACGCCCGGGCAAATACCGCGCATGCGCAGTCGATTATCGAGCAGGCGACCGAGGTGCATGACCATCCCGAGATCACCGAATCACTCGCCGAGTCCTTGGCACGCGACAAGGCCGAGCATACCGAGACCGAGCGCGAAGTTGCCCAACTCGAGGCCGCCGAAGACGACGTGCGCAAGCGAACCCGCGACTCACGCATCAAATTCACCGGAGCCATCGCCTGCATCATCGCCGCAATCCTGGTGATCGTCCTGATCTGGCTGTTCGCGAGCAAGTAAACCCGCTGCCAAAAACGCCCCAACGCAGTTGCGGTGAAATAGTTCCTATCTAGCCCTCAAAAAGGCCAATTCAAGAACTATCTCACCGCAACTTATTAGATTGCCGCAAGGTAGTCGTTGGGGACGTTCTTAAACGACTAGTCGACCAAGAACGTCCCCAACGACTAGTCAAGTGCCAAGCGCCGCAAGAGTGTCCCCTTTGACTAGTCATTTAAGAACGTCCCCAACGACTACATCCAACAGCCAAGGTAACGCCGATGCCCTGAAAACGACAGACACTATGACCCAATCCGAGGGCACGGAAACGACAGGAGCCCCCGCTCGTGACCGCGGGTCGGGGCTGCGACAA
>OBWQ01000719.1_pt1 | contig 10171 bp, 3 predicted proteins | sample 1476511 | NCBI WGS metagenome assembly OBWQ01 (sample SAMEA2580126, study PRJEB22360) | human gut metagenome | biome: human gut; feature: human-associated habitat; material: faeces | place: Denmark | collected 2008/2010
ACTTGCGTATTGTTTCACTCATCGCACAATTTCTCCTTTCCTTTTTCCTCTAGTATATCACTTCCTCCATGTCTTGAAAAAGTTTGTTACGCAGCAAGCTGCGGGGAATTAAACCCTCTTTTTGATTAAAATCATTTATATCCGCAATAGCAAGACTCAATACATCCTTAGGAGTAATAACTGTATTTCTAATATGTTGATTACTAATAATGGAATGCCCAAAACGCTCATTTAATCCTATCTTTGTTATAAGCTGCATTATTTGATTTTGTGTTAAAGGTTTAAGCGTTATGATATGAGTGAAATCTATTTCAAACGGTACATTAAAACGAGATGTGCATACAACCCTATCATAATCTTTCTTACTAATATAATGCAATAACTCATTAGGATTTTGCATTTCGTCTAAACCATCTATAAAAAGTGGACAATCATTCTGTCCTCCTAAATTAAAGTTAAAATCACGGATATTATATCCATGAATTATCTTAATACATTCTTTATTTGCAGTGTGATAGCTAAGCAATTTTAATAGTGTTGATTTTCCTGAGCCAGGAGCACCTAAAACCAAAATACGATAATTACTATTATTCTTCATTATGTCTATTATTTTTAATAGTTCCTCACCATATATAAATCTTTCGCTATAATATTCTTCATATTGCTCTTTTGTATATATTATTTCAGACTCTATCATTTGACTTAACACCCCTGACATAAATAATTGTATTGTTTAAATCTTATTTTTCATAAAGATGTCTTATAAAATGAAAATACTCTATAGCTTCCCCCCAAAAAAAATCTTGCAAGAAGGTCAATTCATTTTTATACTAAACAATATCCTTTACAATCTTCAAATTCATAAATTGTTCTTTTGCTTTTTTTACTTCATCAAATTTTCCATCCCATTTTTGGCGTATTTTTGATTTTTTTAGGACTTCCTTAACAGTATAATCATCAAAATACTTGATTTTTTTAGAGGAATAATATTTTTTACAATAGTGTTCGTAGAGTGAAATCACCGCATCTTTAAATTCATCTGGCTCAATTTCTGGCTCGATTTTATTTAGCAACCTCTGTAAATCACTTGATAGATAATGCAAATCGGGTGGATAATCGTAATAAATTATCTCTCCCTCATGTTCAAATGGAACGGGTTTTACTTCTATATCATTTTTCTTTAAGGTATATTCAAAATATGAAAACAGTATATCGGCACTTACATAAGTGTCATTATAAGAACTGACTTCTTTATAAGCAGACAAAAGTGACGTCAATTTCTTTACTTCATCTCTACTCATATATCTAACACTATACTCTTTAGAAATCTCACATAATAATTTGTAATTCTGTCGAGTATAAGCTTCTTCCAATAAACGGATTATTGGATGGATAACAGCCATTCTCAAATTATTTCGATTGCCTTTACGATAATAAAGAGCTGAGATTGCTAATGAAATTATCCCAGACAATACTACCGTTATAAGTGTGAAGCAATTAGCATACCAATTATCACAAAACCATTTTATAAAATTCATATGGAATACCTCATATTTTTGTCTTTCTTAGAACAATAATATCATAAAATTCTTTGCTTTTCTATATAAAAAGCTATGTAAAAGACGGCATTAGCACTCATGCCAACACCGCCTTTTCCTCGGTCTGTCCATTATAATATTCCTGCTTTTTTCAGATAACCCACGCTGTCATAGCAGCCACGGAAATAAACCGACTGCATCTCCATATCCGTGAGTTTGTTCCTAAGCCCCATCACTTTAATGAGTGCCGTACATTCTTCCTCGGTCAGTTCCGCTGATGTTTCCGTATCAAACACGCCTAAGACTTTTGGATATTTCTCATAAAGGCTCTCAATCTCGGCTCTTACGGCACGGTATTCCTCGTTTTCTCTGGACAGCTTTGAAATGACAGAGCCGAGGTATTCATTAAAGATATTGCTGTGGACATCTACAAAGGTTTCAAACCTGAACGTATCAGACATTCTTCCTCACCTCCGACTTTTTCTAATCGTCATTTATTATACTGCCCAAAATAAAGCAATACAAATGTGCAAACTGGATTTTACCTCTCCCTGTCCGCACTTTTTTTCTCTGGCGGCTCACCGTTCTGCTCTGGCTCATCGTCAATAACAGAGTTGTCCTTTTCATTCAGATTCAGTTCGATATTAAGGGTGTTCAGCCGTTCCGTTTTTTCTTTCAGCTCATTTTCAAAAGCAAACGGTTTCTCAACCTCAACTTTTGCGGTTTCAAGCTGTGCAATGTTTTCCTCCTTTCTGGTCTTGGCAGCTTCCAGTCTGGCAGGGAATTTGGCAATCTCATTCTCAATTCTGGTCAGATTGCCCAGAGCGTCCACGCCTAAATCTACCTTGTGTTTCCTCATTCCGCAGAGGTTCAGGCAGTAGTGGGCATTGACGGTATCATAGTAAACCTCCATCTTAAAGCCACGGTAGCTGCCGATTACTGTCGGCTCTGACAGCGGATTTTCCTTACAGATGGCAAGGAGCATCTCGCCTGCGTCTGCTTTTTCTTTGTAGGTCACGCCTTTTAAAGTCATGGGGCAGAACTTATCCTCACCCTGCGGCTTATGCTGACTGGCAATCTCCACATCATTCCCATAGGCTGTAATGCGTTCCTCGTAGTCTTTAATCGCCTGTGGGTAATGCTTCAGTATCCTGTCCTCAAGGTCGTAATGCTCGGAAAGATAGCTCTGCTTTAAGACTTTCAGCTTTGACACCTGCATATCCAAATCCATTTTTTCTTTAAACCTTTCATCGCCTGTGGCAAGCATTTTGACCTCCGCAAAAGAAAGAGCCACTTCGTCTACATCCTCGGCAGAACGGACAGGGCTTTTGCTCGTCATTATCTGGCTGATAAATTTCTGCTTTCCCTCCACAAGCTGATAGAGGTAGGCATCAAATGTCTGTTCCGTCACATAGCGGTAAACTTCAACCTCTGGGAACATATTGCCCTGCCGTTCCAGACGACCTAATCTTTGCTCCAAGTCGGACGGACGCCACGGGCAGTCGCAGTTGTGGATAGCGATTAACCTGTCCTGTACATTCGTACCCGCACCCATCTTCGGGGTAGAGCCTAAGAGGACACGCACCTCGCCACTCCTTACCTTTGCGAACAGCTCTTTTTTCTGTGCATCGGTAGATGCTTCATGGATGAAACGCACCTGCTCCGCAGGGATTCCACGCTGTATCAGCTTATCCCTTATATCATCATAAATATTAAATGTGCCGTCATTCTTCGGGGTCGAGAGGTCGGAAAAAACAAGCTGTGCCGCTTTTGTATCAGAGTGTTCCTCCCAGATACGATAAATATTATCCACGCAGGCGTTGACTTTGCTGTTCGGGTCGTCTGGCAGCATTGGGTCAATCAGTCTTTGGTCAAGGGCAAGCTGCCGCCCATCGTTTGTCACTTTCAACATATTATCTATTTGTGGTTTTACCAGTCTGGCACGGATTTTCTCTTCCCGTTTTGCAAGCCCCGCCACCATTTCCGTCTGGATTTCGCTCGGCTTTGTCTTGATGTTGTGGTAATTGACCTTTGGCACGGGCAGCTTTAGCATATCGGCGGTCTGGATGTCCGCAACCTCACGGAACATCTGCATAAGCTCTGGCAGGTTATAAAACTTCGCAAACCTCGTCTTGGCTCGGTAATTCGTACCCTCTGGGGAAAGCTCCAGAGCCGTAACCGTTTCGCCAAACGTGGACGCCCAACTGTCAAAATGCTGCAATCCGTTCCTCGCAAGGGTGTCATACTGCAAGTACCTCTGCACGGAATACATCTCGACCATCGAGTTTGAGATAGGCGTTCCCGTTGCAAAAATTACGCCACGATTGCCCGTGATTTCGTCCAGATAGCGACACTTCATAAATAAATCGCTTGATTTCTGTGCTTCGGTCTGGGCGATGCCGCCCACGTTCCGCATCTTGGTGTAAAGGTAAAGGTTCTTGTAAAAATGGCTCTCATCTATAAAAAGCCTGTCTACGCCCAATTCCTCAAAGGTAATCACGCTGTCTTTCCGCTTGGTGTCATTTAGTTTATCGAGCTTCGCCTTGATAGCTTTCCTTGTTTTCATGAGCTGCTTGACCGTGAACTGCTCCCCGTGGGATGCCTGCACATCGTCAATGCCACGCTCAATATCGTCAAGCTGCCGCATGAGCTGTTCCCTCTGGCGTTCCTCGCTAATGGGGATTTTCTCGAACTGCGAGTGTCCGATAATTACCGCATCATAAGTCCCTGTCGCAATTCTGCCGCAGAACTTCTTTCGGTTTCCCGTTTCAAAATCCCGCTTGGTCGTCACAAGGATATTCGCACTCGGATAAAGCCGCAGGTACTCCGACGCCCACTGACCGACAAGATGGTTCGGCACGACAAACATGGATTTCTGGCAGAGTCCGAGCCGCTTGCTTTCCTGTGCGGCGGCGACCATCTCAAAGGTCTTGCCCGCCCCTACCTTGTGGGCAAGGAGCGTGTTTCCGCCGTAAAGGATATGGGCAATCGCATTGACTTGGTGCGGTCTTAATTTAATCTCTGGGCTGATGCCGCCAAACGTGATATGGCTTCCGTCATACTCACGGGGTCTTATGCTTTTAAATGTGTCATTGTAGTAACGTACAAGCCTATTCCTCCGCTCTGGGTCTTTCCAAATCCAGTCCTGAAACGCCTGCTTTATCACCTCCTGCTTTGCCTGTGCCGCCGTGGTTTCCTTATGATTGAGTACCGCTTTTTTGTTGCCGTGTTCATCATAAATATAATCAAAGATGCGGGTGTCACGCAGGTTCAAAGTGTCCTCCATAATGCGGTAGGCACTCGCCCGCTTTGTGCCGTAAGTGCTGTCTGCCTTGACATTCCCTATATCGGAACTCTTATTCTCAATGAACCAGTCACCGTTCATTGGCGTGTAGCGTACTTTCAGCCTGCCCTCCGCATAGCTTGACGGCGTTAGAAGCTCCATCATAAACTGCTGTATATCCTCCTGCGGTATCCATGTCGTACCCAGACGGACGGAGATTTCACTTGCAGGCAGGTCTTTTGGGATGACCTTTTCCAGAGCCGCCACGTTCAAGGCAAGCTCTGGGTCTGCCTTTGCCGCTATCTCTGCGATTTTCAGTTTTTCCCGCACATTACCCGATAAATACTCGTCTGCGGTCACATACCTTGCAGGCTCGGAGCTTGGGACTTTGAAGATAACGCCCTGCAAATCATTTATGATTTCCTCCTGCGTCCTGCCTGTGAGCTGTGCCATATAGGATAAATCGACATGGGCTTTCTCCCCGATGGAGAGGGCAAGAGCTTCGCTCGCCGTTTCCACAAAGGTAACTTCACGATGGGGCTTTATCGTCCTCTTTGAGAACATATCCGCCTTACGTTTAAATTTCCCCTCGTCGTCAAGCACTTCCAAAGAGCATAACAGGAAGTAACTCTCGTCTGCCGCAAAAGCAAGATAGTTCCCCCTGCTGTTAATCAGACCATACTTTTTTGTAAACGCATCATATAAGTGGTTTAGATTTTTCTGCTCGGTCTGTATCATTTCCTCTGGGTAATCGTCGGTCTGGTACTGGATGAGCTTTCTCACACAATCACGGATTTCCACAAGCCCCCTGATGCGGTTTTCTGCGGTCACGGATACTTTTGCAGGGGTCATTTTATTGTTCTCTTGGAAGTAAACCTTGCCGTCCACAAGAGCAAAAGAGAAATTCCGCACGTTCGGGTCGGCAGGAATATCCGCAAGCTGTTCATCAGAGATTTCGTCAAACTCATTGTCCTGCTCTGAGATTTCGCCGTTTATCCGCTGCATGGCTTCATGGAGAAGCCCCACAAGCGGCGTATCTGGATAGGCTTTGCAGGCACTGTCCATGCCGAACCTTGTGCTTTCCATCTTCATCTCGCCAAGCACCATCTCTGGGTGGGATACAAAATAGCTGTTCATCGTGACGCCGTTTTCATCCGTGTCAAGGTGTACCCACTCTGGCTCTATCTCAATCATGCGGTCACGCTTCTGTAAAATAAGGATGTCGCTCGTGACCTCCGTGCCTGCATTTGCCCGAAACGTATTGTCGGGAAGCCTTACCGCCCCTAAAAGCTCGGCTCTCTGTGCGATATACTTCCGCACGTCTGGGCTTGCCTTGTCCATCGTCCCTTTAGAGGTAATGAACATCACAACGCCGCCTGCCCGCACCTTATCCAGAGCCTTTGCGATAAAATAATCATGGATTAAAAACTTCTGGGCATTGTAACGGCTGTCGTTGACCTTGAACTCACCGAACGGGATATTGCCAAGCACCACGTCAAAGTGGTTATCTGGGAGATTCGTGTCCTCAAATCCCTCAATGGCGATACTGGCTTTCTGGTAGAGCTGCTTTGCAATCCTGCCCGATAAAGGGTCAATCTCAATGCCGTGCAGCTTTGATTTCTCCATGCTGTCGGGTAAAAGCCCTAAGAAATTCCCTGTGCCGCAGGACGGCTCCAAGATGTTCCCCTGTGAGAATCCCAGACGGTCAAGTGCTTCGTACATCGCCTTAATGACGACTGGCGGCGTATAAAAAGCGGTTAAAGTGGATTCCATTGCCGCACGATATTCTTCGTCAGATAGCTCGGCTTTCAGCTCCTTATATTCGTTTTCCCATGCCGCATTTTTTTCATCAAATGCCATAGACAGACCGCCCCAACCCACATACTTTGCAAGGGTTTCCTGTTCTTCGGGCATGGCAAGGCGGTTTTCTATCTGAAGGTCGTGGAGCAGACGGATTGCAGACAGATTGTTTCGGAACTTCTCTTTTGCACCGCCAACGCCTAAAGCATCATCCGTAATACGGTAATTGTGGCGGTCGGCAGAAACAGCAGGAGCAGACGGACTTGCCGTGGTGGGAGCTTCTGCTTTTTCTTCGGGCTGTACTTCTTTCTGTGCCTGCTCCAAAACCCTGCGGACATAGCCGATTTTCTCCACACGGTTTATTGGAAATCCCATGCTGTTCTGAAAAGTGATGTCACGCATGGAAACATCGCCGCTGATTTTGCCGACGCTTTCTATCACATAGCGGCGGTTGTCAATCACAAGCTCCTTGCCGATTATGTCAGCATTATCCTCTGCCGTGGCAGGCTCGGCAATCTGGTTTTGCGTAATCTCCGAACGGTTCAAGGCATCTGCATATTCCTGTGCTTCTTCCTCTGTTTCAAAGGTCTGATAGATGCCGCCAACATCATAATATCTGTCAGCACTATCCTCTGGGACGGTGTTATCCCGTATGATAAACGGGTCTGCAAAAGCATCGGAAGTCTGCTCCACGGTGTAATGCAAGGTCGGCTCTGGGGCATGGGGTATGAGGTCTGGGTTGATTTCTTCCGCTTTTTCCCCGCTTTCTCCTCGATAAAACGGCTCAAGCTGTTCTTCCGTTACAAACACCAAATCGTGGAAATACAGATTAGAAAGACCATTCTCGATAAAGTCAGCAAGGTCATCGTACTGCGTATAATCCACAATCACGCCATCAATATAGGTTTCCATGCGGTACTGCAAAAGGTTGACAGATGCCTGTATCCCGTGCAGCCCGTCTTTTGTAGCCGTGTAAGCAATCTTAATATTGGATAAATCCGTATAATCCGCTTCTGCATCAATCCCAAATTCCGCATCACAATATGCATCAATACAGCTTTTCGCCTGTTCCAGTAATGTTTCCTCTGGGGATTCCTCGGCATTTTCTGTTTCTTCGGGCTGTTCCTTATCCTCGGCTTTCCTGTTCCAGTCGGTTTCGGTAGCCATTATCTCGGCAAGGAGCTTTTCATCTTCTGGCGTCAGCTCGGTATGCTGCTCTAAGAACGGGATAAACACATCCTGCCCGAAACGCAGGGTTTCCATCTGCTCCCGATAATAATCTTCGCCCTGCCGTTTCCATTCTGGGATAAACGGGCAGTCGGGTGAGAGGGAGTATTCATAGAAATTTCGGATATGGGCAATCAAATCGCCCTCTCCGTCCCCGATGTCAAACCGCCCCTCATAATTAAATTCTTCCCCGCCGACAACTGCATGGATTTCAAAGTCGGTCTTTTTATACCAACCAACCTGTTTGCTCTCGTCCTGCCGTTCACGGTGCTGCTTTTCGTCCAGAACGCCAAGCAGCTTATTCCCAAGTGCAAAGCTAAGCTCCGTAAATCGGTCATTCAGCTCCCTGTCATAAAAGGCGGGATGCTCGGAGAATCCAATGGAAAAAGTGATACTGTCGGGCTTTTCTTCGGCAAGTGTTTCTGCTTTCTGGCTTTCGGTGATGACCGTTTTCAGATGGTCGTTCGCACGGTTTTCACGGAGCTTTTCTTCAAAATCGGCTCGGCTGAACTCTTTGCCGAACAATGGGAACTCCGCATTTCGCAAAGACACGGCGTTTTCATCAAAGGCTATGACCTCATACTTATCCGCACCGATATACACCACATCGCCCTCGTGATAGAGGTAGCGGAGAGGGTACAGCTCCGTAAGCTCCTGTGAAAAACGGTAGGCGTTGCTGCGGCTGTAAACGCTTGTAGTCTGCCCCTGCACCAGTTTAAGGAAATCAAGGAGCTGCTGCACGGCGGCAGGGTCAGAGAGATGCTGCTCCATCTGCCCCTCGGTCACATCGGCAAGGTCGCCACGCCCCACATTTTCAAGCAGGGCTTTTTCATATCCGTCCAAATCTCGGATAAAATCAGAGAGCCGCAGAGAAAGCGTATCCCTCTTGTCGACAGGCAGCAGCTCACGTTTATCATCAATGAAACGCTGCCTTTTTAACTTCCTCTGTGTGTCGATTTCATGCTGCGGGGCAGATATGCTTTCCAGATAATCGGCATAATGGTCTTTCTCTTTGGAATTGAGATAACGATTATCCTTAATAAGCTCACGCAGGCGTTTTTCCACCTTAGACCAACTCAAAACAAGGTCGTGGTTAGTAGAAATACCGCTGCGGTCAATGGAGATTCCTTTGCCTGCATACCACACATAGCCCTCCATGCCGTCTGAAAAGTCAACAAAGAAACCGCCAGTGCCGTATTCCTTTTTGAGAAACTCAATATTACCCTTGCTGTCCCCGTGTTTCTGGAACTGATGGTAGATACGGTATTTCCCATGCTCAACGCTGTTCCCTTTTACAAGGACTGCATCAATATCTTCCTGTGAAACGGCAAAAGCAGAGGATTTTTCCTCCTCTGCTTCAGCAATCATTTTAATCTGTTCATCTACGGTCGGAAGATTTGCGGCAACTTCTTCCTCATTAGCAACGCTGCCCTCGGCAGGCTCTGTTTCTAACTGTAAATCAGTTCTTCCAGTATCACTTCCTCCGCTTGGCTGCGGATGGCGTTCATTGTCTGTACCCACTGTATCGGTGCTTTCTCTTTCAATTCCTCCGTCACTCCCTGCTCGGCTGCGAGCTGTTTCGTCAGAAGTTCCAGCCTTTGTAATGCCGTCTGCTCGGTCTGGTGCAGGTGTGCGTTCAGCCCACCCGATGTCAGCAGGTTGAGGTAGGTCACCCTCTTGTGCTGTTCCAGATAATCCCTGTGCATCAAAGCGTACCTGCCAAGCGGAAGCTCTGGCTCTGTCGGTAATGTCAGGTCGGGAATAAGATAATCCGCCTGTTTCGTGTAAGTGATTTCGCTCATTGTATTCGCTCCTTTCGGGTTGTTTCCTGCCTTTCTCATACTGGCTTGCGACGTCCCTTGCAAATGTGCGGTTCTGCCGTTTCGCTTCGATTTGCACATTTCGGACTGCCGCAGAGATTTCCCTTAACGCCATCTCGGAAATGTCGCTTGTGGCGATGCCGATGGCGTTAAGGGTGGCGGGCGTGTTGAAATTTGTAATGTCTGCAAAATCCTCATGCTCAAAATATCCGTCCGCATCCAGTCCGCAGCGGCTCAAAAGCATATATGACACGCTGTTTACGGCAAGCCGCCTGTAAATCACTTCTATATTAAAGTCGTCCAGTTCCTCTAAAAAACTGTCTTTCGTACAGTCTTTGAGCTGTGAAAGATAATCTGGCAGGTTATCCTCCACGGCGTTCTCTGCCGTTCCCATTAAAAACGTGGCAAGGTCGCCGCCCTCCGTGCCGCCGAACCTGTCCGCAAGCCGTTCCATGACGGGCTGCTCGTACCGCTTATCCATCTGCCATATCGGGACGGGTCGG
>OBWQ01000727.1_pt1 | contig 10039 bp, 9 predicted proteins | sample 1476511 | NCBI WGS metagenome assembly OBWQ01 (sample SAMEA2580126, study PRJEB22360) | human gut metagenome | biome: human gut; feature: human-associated habitat; material: faeces | place: Denmark | collected 2008/2010
CAGCAATGGGCGATGATGGCACCATTCTTTGCTGTAGCTGTGTACCGAAGACTGCCCTTAAGCTGACGCGTTAGACTGCCTGTTCAAGGCTGAAGCTGTCAACATTAACCTGCGGTTTCAGCCTGTCGTTCATGATTTTAATGGCGTCGCCCAACTGCATCGCGCGACCCGCAATAACAACGCAGGGTTGCGCCAGCAGACATAGCGCGGCATTCTCGCCAGATTCAACGACCAGTAAATTCACTTGCTCGTTAGTGTCGCTCAACCAAACGCAGGCCGCATCGCCCTGCATGGGCACCCACATTTCACCATGGGAGACAAAATGCCAGCTTTTCGGCATTTGCGGTTTGAGATAACGAATTGCTACCAGTGCATTCAGCACCAGTTCGGCTTTTTGTTCTTTGGATAACGGCAGATCACGGCATTTTTCTTCAAAAGAAAAATAGAGTGCTGCATCATCAACACAAAAACCGGAGGGATTAAAGGCATCTGGTGTGAGCATTTTACGAGCAAAACGCGAGCGAAATAACATACCATTGGCTAAATCGAGCATCATTCGATCGTGCTCTTCATCATAATACCAGCGCCAGTTATCGTCAGGTTTAATTCGCATGCGGATTCTCCCACCTAAATCATTCTGCGCAACATTGTCCTTTGCCGCTTCGTTTATTGCCCTAAATAAGAAAAGACTAAAATGTATAAATAAGCAACAGGTAAGGAATATAAAACAACCAGGGCTGGAAATAAAGCCCCGGTTGTCTCATAACGTTAAAAAGGAGAAATTAATCAGATATTGCTAACGATTTCTTTAATCAAAGGCGGTCCTTTGAAAATAAATCCCGAATAAATTTGCACCAGCGTTGCACCCGCAGCAATCTTTTCACGCGCAGCGATAACCGAATCGATGCCTCCAACACCGATGATCGGTAAGCGACCGTTTAATTCCTGTGACAAGCGGCGAATAATTTCTGTGCTTTTTAACTGAAGCGGACGACCACTTAAGCCACCGGTTTGATCGCAATTTTTCATTCCCTGAACCAGAGAACGATCGAGTGTGGTATTGGTTGCAATAACGCCATCAATATTATGGCGAACTAAGCTGTCAGCAACCTGGATCAATTCTTCTTCAGAAAGATCCGGCGCGATCTTCACTGCGATCGGCACATATTTTTGATGGATTTTTTGCAGATCGTTTTGTTTATTTTTGATCGCGATTAATAAGTCATCCAGCGCTTCACCATATTGCAGAGTGCGTAATCCCGGTGTATTCGGCGAGGAAATATTGATGGCGATATAACCAGCATAAGGATAAATTTTATCCATACAAATCAGGTAGTCATCTTTGCCCTGCTCCACCGGCGTATCTTTATTTTTGCCGATGTTAATACCCAGGACGCCGTCATAATGGGCTTTTTTTACATTCTCAATAAGATTATCCACCCCGAGATTGTTAAAGCCCATTCGATTGATCAGACCTTCGGCATCAACCAGGCGGAAAAGACGCGGCTTGTCATTTCCAGGTTGTGGACGCGGCGTTACAGTGCCGATCTCAATCGAGCCAAACCCCATTGCACCAAGGGCATCGATGCACTCCCCGTCTTTATCAAGACCGGCTGCCAGACCAAGCGGATTTTTAAACGTCAGGCCCATGCAGTTAACAGGTTTCGCAGGCACTTTCTGCCGCACCAGTGCTTCAAACGGCGTTCCTGTAATACGGCGTAATTGCTGAAAAGTAAACTCATGAGCGCGCTCTGGATCGAGCTGGAAAAGGGCTTTACGAACGAAGGGGTAGTACATGAACTCTCCTGGATTCCCGGTGTGCAAACCGGGGGCGTATTATGTGCGAGTTCGGACCAAAAGGGAATTGACCTGCGGCAAAAAAAACGCAAACGTTTTCCGAACCTGTTTCAGGGCAGATTTTGCTCCTTCTTTGCACTCAACCCGCCGTAATCATTTATCGCCCGCCAGGCGACATGACACGGTGCGATTGCCTGACACCAGCTTGTCTGACGCTGGCTTTTAGGTGGCACAACTCCCGCATTACTTAACGCTTTACCATTTACGCTCACCTGAATCAGGTTAATGTAGTAAGGCGTTGGGTTAGTGAGTTGAACACCCTGCGAATTCCGTGTCCAGCGTAATTGTTGATAAGCTTCCAGCGGGTCGCCCGGCAAACCTTCGGGTCGCCAGAACAGTTTAAATACCGAGCGCATCGCCACTTTTACGCTCTGATTTTCAACTTTGCCGGATGGTACGCTGGCAATGCTTAACTCAAATAGCGTTTCGCGATCCACTGGCAAGATGTCGCTTTCCGTTCTCAGCAAGCGCAACGTGCCCGTAGTACCGGGCTTCAGGAGAATAAGCGGTGGAGCGGCCAGTAATGGTGCTGGCACTGTCGACACTTCCCCCCCGGCCCAACGCGTTGGGCGATTGATTTTACTGTTAATAAGCCAGGATTCCTGACTGGTATTAGTCAGTAAAATAGCTATCGATTCTTTGTCTGCCGGAAAGATAAATCGCGTTCCGCCGACCACCACTCCTGCCTGCAATTCACCCGCCACCAGCAGCGATAAAACGGCAAAAATCAAGAGCGCCAATCTGTTCCACGTATTAGTCATAATGAAGTACAAATGTCGCGCTGGCATTCACTTTACCCGACTGCACATCACTATTGACAGGTCGTAATTGCGCATAAAAAGTTAATGGCACCTTACCGCTGTGTAGGCTGTAGTCTTTACTCGCCTGGTTAAGCGGAATCAATATCTTCGCATCATCCAGAATCGCAATTGCCAGCCCGCTGGCTGCATCCATACCACTTTCAATGGACAGCATTTCGCTCTGCACTCCGTCGGGGGTTCCTGAAAAGGTGACGTCAACCGTGCTGACATCTGTTCCGCAATCCTGCAAATTAATGATGAAAGATTTCTCCGGGCCATAATTCCCGTGAGAAAAACGTGTCAGCGAGACATCGCCTAACTGCACATTGATTTGCTTGCTATCCTGTGCCAGCACGCATGTATTACGACGAAACGATCCGCTAATGTTGACCGTGCCATCATGAGCAAATAACTCACTACTCCCCGTTAATCCCAGTAAGCACAGAATCCAGATTATCCGTTTCAACATCACTCCTTCACTGGTAAACCAGATCAAAATAGAGAACCGCCGTCGCATTACCGCCCGTTGCTCCCGCCTTTGTGGACTTATAACGAAGTTGATATTTGAGTGTGTTATCCCCGGCTTTTAAGGGCGTAAGAGGCTGGACCTGATTGAGCGGGATTTATTGCTGACTTTGCGCATCAAGAATTTGCACGGCAATCCCCGTTGCCATACCACCGCTTCCGCCTGTGTCAGTTAGTTTGAGCAGTGTCGGCGCAAGGGTGTCAGCCTCGCCGCTAAAAAGGACGTCCGCGCCAGTAATACCAGCGGCACAACCGGTGATATCGATATTCAAATCAGCAGCAGTGCTTACGGTATTCGCGGCCTGAAAATCACTGATATTAAAATCACCAATATGAATATTTTGTAATGCACTTTTGGTGGCGACATCACAGCCCTGATCGACCACATTCCCATAAATATGCATACTAACTTGTTCAGGCCCAGCCATCCCGACATGGATGTTAAGAATGCTAAAGAACAAGATAACGCACTGAAATATCGTTTTTTTCTTCATACGTTCACGCGTTAATCAAAATTTATTCTCACCGTTGCCGTGGCTTCAAATCGCCCGGTTTCTGGTGGTACACCTGTCGTGCTGACTGGATAGACATTCATTCGCGCGATACTGTCTGCATCATCAGGAATAGAGAGCGGTAATGTTCCACCAGCAGGGGAAATAATGTTGTTCTGGCTATCGGTCACCACCACGCCCACGCCAGGACGTGACGTCTTAATCGCCTGGGGATAGCTGGGGTCTGTGGTTGCCGTCAGACTCAGGTTGACGTTAACTAACCCCGCGTTTCCCGTGTTACACCTGACTGGAATTGCGAGTTCTGCCGTTCTGGCCCCAAGGGGTTTATGCCCTACAACACGAAAGTTAGCCGCAAATACGTCGCCCAGATCGACCTCGATAGTCTCTCCGGCATTGACGGAACATGAGCCAAGTGAATTGATCGTACCAGACAGGTAATACACTAAAACCGATGTACCTGTAGTCGTGCAGGAATCACCTGCGGGTATGTTGTAGCATTCAAATAATCGCGCCAGCGCCATAGGAGGAATGACGACCGAACCAACGAACGGCTGCAATATTTTCAGGGAAAAGCTACCGCTATTACCGCTAGCCCCCTGGCCACCTAAACGTTGACCGCCGGGATCGCAAATATGCCATCGTGTATCTGCCCCTGTGCCCACGTTTTCGAAAGGAACCGCAGTAGGAGAACTGCTTTTAACCTGCAATAAAACTTTGGCGGCAAGATAGTCATTAATTTTGTACCAGTTGTCGCCTAAATAGACTAACGGTGAATCCGCGGCGAATGCCCATCGGCCACTTCTGACATTGTCTTTATCGCAATCACAGGAAACATAATAATCATTCGATTCGTTCCACTGATAAAATTTGTCTTTAACTACTCCAGCCGTATTTTCTTCTTCCTCCAGGGTTTTAACGCCAAAATTGACGCCAATATACGGATTCCCCTGAGTGGTATGACACTGCCCGCTATAAGCAGCAGTTTGAGCGCACCATAGCATTAAGACGGCGGCAAAAAATAGTCGTAGTAATAACACGCATTTTTCTCCAAAGATTATCTGCATATGGCATCCATTCGCGTAATCGCAGAGTTAATTTGTTGTTCGGTAAGCTGGTAACTGATATGACAAATTTGATCGGGAGCTTCGCCCCAGCGTACAGTTATCGCTCCCTGAGCGGGCAAACCGGACATATAGAGCGAGCCATCATCATCAATAATGCCGCTATTAGTCTGTATGCCGTCCAGCGTCGCTATCGCGCCAAAACGCAGCGGTATACCCTGCTTTGATGTTTTCATTAATACCCTTGCTCCCGCATGGGCATTGAACTCCGCCAGAACCAACGCCCCTTTGGTGGGAACCACGTTGACTACTGCATTTTCAAGATCCACGTTACGTTTTAACGATGCCGCATCAAGTGCGATTCGATTTTCCCGATAAGAAGTGGCATAGGGGACAACGGTATATCCGCGCCAGTCAGTTTTCAGCCCGGTGCTGTTCGCCACACGAGTATTCTCTGCGCCTGGTGCTGCAATCAGGACGTTAGTTTCCCCCAGCGATTGCCCCAGGGTAATGCCCTGTGAATGGGCAACTAAACTGCCTGAAAGAGCGTAGTTCAGTTGTTGTTGACTGCCGTTATCGCTGTAGTTGTAGCCCACTCGGGCATCTGCAAACGCCCCTTTGTAGTCCATGCTGGCGCTACCATTAGCCGTTTTCCCCTCGCTGTTATATCCCTGTTGCACGCTGTAGCTCAGGTTACCGTCATCGAGTAGTGTCTCCGTTAAACCCAGGTTTTGTGTAATGTGCCCTTCGTTATCGATACTGGTGTTAGAGGTCATCCATGCGTAATTTTTTTTCCTGGTATAGCTATCATTACTTCTGGGGAGCAACAGATTGAGCGGCAGGGAAAAATTTAGTGCAAACACCTGATCAGCATCAGGTTGACCACGGGACTTACTGTAGTTCCAGGAAACCCCCAGCGAGAGATCTTTAATTTGCGTGTTGTAGCCAAACTGTAATAGCCGATCCTGTTGATCGGTATGCCAGTAAGTTTGCTGGCTACCACTTAAATAAAACGAACCGTACTCGCCTAATTGCTGGGAGATATTGACCTGCAGTTTGCCACGTTTGGTGTAAAACAAATTGTAATAACGCGACCACATCGGCGTATCTTCATCATCACCGTCATTAAATTCGTAGCCATCCATATGTTTATACATGGTGTCGGAAAGGGTGTAGAAACCCGACGTCGAATAGCGATAGCCCATCAATTGAAAATTAGTGCCCAATTGGTTGAGCGTTTTGGCATACAGAAAACGATATGACTGACCTTTATGTTCGCTTTGGTCTGCCAGCGTACTCTTCGCCTGGGTCACATCGAACGAAATTGCTCCGAAATCGCCAAGGTTAAATCCCAGACCAAACATGGCGGCACGGTAATATTCAGCATATTGTCCACCACCATACCATGTCGTTCCCCACGGTCCGCCCCACTGCAACGTGGCCTGGGCAAATTTGCTCTCCTGCTGTTCATTACTATTGGTTCTGTATTTCGCCAGTGTCACCGCGTATTTGATTCGCCCCTGACGCTGGAGTAATGGCACGCTGGAAAACGGTACGCTGTAGCTATTGACGCTGCCGTCCGCTTCTTTGATTTCAACTAACAAATCACCGCTCGACGACGTGGAATAGAGATCACTAATTTCAAAAGCACCAGGCGATACATAAGTTTGGTAAATGGTGTAACCATTTTGCTTAATCGTTATCTGGGCATTGCTTTTGGCGATACCACGCACCACAGGCGCAAACCCTTTCAGGCTGTCTGGCAGCATGTTGTCATCTGACGCCAGCTGCACACCACGAAAGCTGACACTATCGAAAAAATCGCCTGCAGTATAATCATCACCTACGGTCAGTTCGCCTTTTAGTGGAATAACCGCCCGCTGCAAATAGCTGCTGAGATTCTTCCATTCTGCGGTTTGGCCACTACTGCGACTCCATGTTGAATTGTTGCGCAATCTCCATGGGCCTAAATTAACGCCACTGTTTAAATTCAGAAAATAGCTGTCGCCAGAATCACTGTCTGCGCTGCTATGAATACTGTTAGCCCCGCTAAACGAATATCCCAGTAATAGCGCGTTGATCCCTTCATCCCAACGTTCAGGGGGGACATAACCACGGGCATTACTTTTGATGGCGATTTGCGGTACTGAAATTTCCAGACGGAGTTTATTCACATTAAACGTTACGCTGGCATCCGGAATAATCTCCGCCAATGGCACACACGCTTGTTTGTCCAGTTGTTTAAAAGCCGGAAACGCATCAGTATTAACACCCATTGCATCCAGGCTTTCAGTCGTCAAACAGGCGGCAATCCCCTTCTCTGGCGTTATCTCAACAAAATTGACGTTGCGCGTATCTACAATTGTCTGATTCAGAACAATATCGACACGATAAACCCCTGGCGTTATTTTTTGTCCTTTTTCGAAACGAGACAAATCGGCCACCATTGAGGGATCATCTTTGAAAAAAGCAGGATCGAACCAGGTTTCAGCTTGTGCATTGAACGCTGCCGACACAAACACCACCAGCCCACCAATAAACGATGGCACTCCACCAGAGCTTAACAGGCTGTGTTGTCGATGAGTTCTATACATCTCGCTCTCTTAACTGAAGACGGCTTACGATTTACAGTTGAGTTGCGGCGTTTCCGCCCCGTAGTCATTGATGGTTCGATACGTTACGCTGCTATTTTTGGCCCCCTTTGGCAGAGAAAATTGGTATTTATCAAAGGGGGAAATCATTTGATTTTTAACTACTTTTCCACCTATTTTCAGGTCTGTCAGGGTAATGAAATAAGGTGTTGGGTTACTGACCGTAACCATGTCAGCTGACGAAGTGCAACGCAGTTTCGCCGGAGCCTCGCCTAAGGGATACGCTAAACCTTTTGGTCGCCAGAAAAGTTTGATGACGCTTTGTGTGGCAATCTTCAGGGTATTTCCCTCTTCCCGCTTCGTTGTTGAAGGGACTGCCCGTACGCTAGTGAAGAAAAGGGTTTCTCTGTCTTTCGCCAACGGCGCACCAATGTACATAATGCGTAACAGATTCTCATTAGCCGGATTCAGCACAAATAGCGGTGGTGTAATAATAAAATCTGCTGATTTTTTATTATCTGGGGTCATCACCCATGACTGAATAAGATAAGGAACATCCGGACTGGTGTTACGTACACCCAGTGAAATTTGCTCTTCACCTTCTGAATAAACAAGACGTGTTGCTGCAAGTCCAATCCCGCCTTTACCTGCCGCCCATGCGGATGAGCAGCTGAGTAATATTGCCGTTAAACTTACGGTCACAATTCCCTTTGTTATGCAAGTTTTCATAAATAGTCACTCTTAAAAAATATGAATATCCCCTCCAGAACACTAGAGGGGTACTAATTAATAAAACAATTAATGAGTTCTATTAATAATAGTTAATATGGAAATTTGTTACCGCATTCACATTACCAGAAGTCGCTTTCCCCGTAGCGATATAATCAACTTTAAAGGTCACTGTTTGCTCAGCAGAATCCGCTAACTGAATATTCGACGTTTCGGTACCGGGAGTTACCGATGTAGAACCATCTGGCAGATACATTTGTAGAGCAACATTCGTCGCTGCATCGGTGGTAGCCTGGTTGGCAAATGCTGTAGGTTGCACGCCGTCAGCCGTACCACTAAAGGTAAACGTCGCATTTTTAGTTACAGTAACATCACAGCCTTCTAAGGCAATTGGTACATCAGTTTTAACGCCAGAGACTGCTCCATTAGTTTGCAACTTGGTGGCGCTGACATTTGGCAATGTGACTACTGAATCTTTCGTCGCAGCTACCAGGGTACAAGCTGGAGCAATAACTTTACCATTAAATGTTACTTTGCCATCCGTGATAGCATTATCATCAGCTGCCATAACGCTGGACGTTGCACATACCACAGTTATAAACGCCGTCAATACACTTTTTTTCATCGTCATCATCCTGATCTCTTCGTAAATATGATAATGCCTTTAAATGACATTAGACTTAATAATAACAATAATTGACCGCCATTTAAATCAAGCATACTAAATCCAATAAGTGACAAATCTTTAATTTATAGATTTCATGAATATTTAAATATTAACTGAACGAGTAATTCATTGATTCAACATCTAATGACTATCCAACAAATAAATATGCGTGATATATAAAGCCCTTTCTTTAGTTTATTTTCAGAAAAAGATACACAAAATTTATATTTGGCATTTTCTTGTCTCTCCGACAGACTGACCGAATTGTTATCAATGTTAACAAAAAAAGAACAATTGGTTATAAGGAGAGAGTATGCGTGTCATCACCCTGGCGGGTAGTCCTCGCTTTCCTTCTCGCTCCAGCTCCTTGCTGGAATATGCGCGGGAAAAACTAAATGGCCTCGATGTAGAGGTTTATCACTGGAATCTGCAAAACTTCGCCCCGGAAGATCTGCTTTATGCTCGTTTCGATAGTCCGGCACTCAAGACCTTCACCGAACAGCTGCAACAGGCTGATGGACTGATAGTCGCTACACCTGTGTATAAAGCCGCCTATTCCGGCGCGCTGAAAACCCTGCTCGACCTGCTGCCAGAGCGCGCTTTGCAAGGCAAAGTGGTGCTACCGCTGGCGACGGGCGGTACCGTGGCCCATCTGCTGGCGGTCGATTATGCCCTTAAACCAGTTTTAAGCGCACTGAAAGCCCAGGAGATCCTGCACGGCGTGTTTGCCGATGACTCACAAGTCATTGATTACCATCACAGACCCCAGTTCACGCCAAATCTGCAAACCCGTCTTGATACCGCGCTAGAAACTTTCTGGCAGGCATTGCACCGCCGCGATGTTCAGGTTCCTGACCTTCTGTCTCTGCGAGGTAATGTCCATGCGTAACATCATTAAACTGGCGCTGGCGGGATTGCTTAGCGTCTCTACTTTTGCGGTTGCTGCAGAATCCTCGCCTGAAGCGTTACGTATAGGCTATCAGAAAGGCAGTATTGGTATGGTGCTGGCAAAAAGCCACCAGTTACTGGAAAAACGCTATCCGCAATCAAAAATCTCCTGGGTGGAGTTCCCCGCGGGTCCGCAAATGTTGGAAGCGTTAAACGTTGGCAGTATTGATCTCGGCAGTACCGGGGATATTCCGCCAATCTTTGCCCAGGCTGCCGGGGCTGATTTGGTATATGTGGGCGTCGAGCCACCGAAGCCCAAAGCCGAAGTGATTCTGGTGGCAGAAAACAGCCCGATCAAAACCGTAGCCGATCTTAAAGGTCACAAAGTTGCCTTTCAGAAAGGTTCCAG
>OBWQ01000740.1_pt1 | contig 9848 bp, 10 predicted proteins | sample 1476511 | NCBI WGS metagenome assembly OBWQ01 (sample SAMEA2580126, study PRJEB22360) | human gut metagenome | biome: human gut; feature: human-associated habitat; material: faeces | place: Denmark | collected 2008/2010
CTCTGCTGTAGTATCCGGTTCCTCAATGGCAGCTGTAGGAGAATGGACGCCAGGGAGTGAAGGTGGCTCATTCGAGATGAGTGGTACTTTAGTTGTTACAGGAACAAGTACAAATCCGTGGGAAGTGAAAGTTGGTCCGAATGTAACTAATTTGGATGGAAAGATTAATCAAGGAGACAGCGAAGTTAAAATCACTGTTGCTAATGCTGTTCCTGTGCTGGGTATTCGTACTCACTCTAATCAGGCATTTATAGGAAAACCCGGAATTAGTCCGCAGATTAACTATGGTGGAAAAATTAATCTGGACTCTTTTTCCAGTGGGAAAACCCAATTGGTACTGGATGTTACTGATGCATCTTCAAGTAATAAAATCGGTACTATGACGACCGAGCTTTTTGCTGGCGCAGTATATTCTTTGAGCGATGCAGTCGGTAATGCATATAGTTCAGTGTTTGGTATGTTGGCCAGTCAGGCTGGCGACGGGTTTTATGGCGGTTTGCCCAAGAATCAGAATGGTGCTTTAAAATATGCGGAAGTAGTTTCGAAGTTCAATGAAATTGACTCTTCTTTTTTAGCTAATTTTGATGACCAGAAGGGTTCGGATGTAGATATCTTAAATAGAACTTCATTTGAATCTGAGGGTGGAAAGTATAGTGGGGCCTATGGTTCTGGTGTCCTGGCAAATGAATCGCTGAATATCAAGCTTGACACTCCTGCTGCAAGCCAGGATATCGAGTGGCGTGCTTCCCTGCCAATTGTTGTTACTTACGCGTAATTAAATAATTACCAGCAGTAAATGTCTTTTATTTACTGCTGGTTAAAAATAATGCATCAACGTAATGTTTTTTTAGGATGTATGCGGGTTTTCTCTATTTTATTATTGTCCAATAAATGCGCAGAGTGAATGGCAATGAAAATAACTCATCATTATAAATTATTTATCTCCGCTCTGACGACAATGGCCTTGCTTTATTCTGCAATTCTTCAGGCAGATATTCTTGATGGTGGCGAAATTCAGTTTAATGGTTTTGTCACTGACGAAGCTCCGAAATGGACCTGGCAGATAAGTTCACCGGACCAGACTTGGTCTGTGGATACCGCTGATGCACGTACAGAGAACGGGCAACTGGTTTTTGATTTGAGCGACAAAGGGCCTCTGCCTTTTCTTGAGGGGCATTTGTATGAGGTGGCTGAGCGTGGTGGGCCCGGATTCACGCCCTTTATTACTTTCAGCAGTAACGGACGGCCTTTCGCCGTAAAGGAAGGCCGTGACACTTCAGCGCAACGTTTTCGCGCCTCTGTCCCGGTGCGTGACCCGGAGACGGGGAACGTGTCGGGACAGCTTTCTTTTACTCTGAATCAGGGGATGGCGGTCAGTACAGGTAAGCAGGAAGAGGGAGCCTCCACGCCTTCGGGTGTGTCACTGGTCAGTGGACAAAGTGTGACGGATGTACAGCCAGGTAGTCTTCCGCAGGGGCTGAAGAGCCGCCTGTCTGCCTTATTACTGATGAATCAGAATTTTGGAAATGGCATGAGTGCGATGGATAACGGACAGGTTATCAGTCAGGGGGTACTGGCTGACGGTCGAGTGATGAATCTGGCTGCGGCATATGCCTCTGTGGTGTCGGATTTTGAACTGCGGTTGCCGGCAGAGGGCACACCGGCCCGCTGGCAGGCAGGGCTGAATGTGACGGTCACAGTACAGTGATGGTCGCAAGGATATAAGGAGAAATAGAAATGAAGAAGATGACGTTGTTTCTGTTTGCTGTCAGCCTCCTGCCCTCCACTGTACTGGCCTGGAACACGCCGGGAGAAGATTTCAGCGGAGAGCTTAAGCTGGAAGGGGGGGTGACCAGCACACGTAATCCGTGGGTGTGGAAAGTCGGACATGGAAATGAAAGCCTGGAGGTTAAGCAGAGCCGTAGTGTTCGTGACGGTGAGCAGGGAATTCCGGTTGCACTGCCGGCGATGACCGTTTTACTGGGAAAAACCACCCTGACCACACCGGCAGGACGTGAGGGACTTTCTCCCCGGGTCAGTTACGGAAAGGAGGCTGAGGGTTTTTCACTTGTCTGGATAGCACCAGGCGTCGCGGAAGTGATGCTGCCTGTCACCGGAGATAATAACGTCCGGGCAGGCACATTTGTTTTCAGAATGCAGGCTGCGGGGGTATTGCGCCATGTGAAAGGCGGACAGTCGGTGTATGCCGGCGTGTATGACGACCTGGATGTGAATGGCCTGCCTGGTGAAAGCACAGCCATGAAGGGGGCTGATATTCCGGGGGTTCTGCAGAAGATGTTCAGTGGCGAAGGTCCCGTCTGGCTGCAGACAATGACAATCAGTGGTTATTCGGGAGTGAGTCATTTCAGTGATGCCACCCTGCGTCAGGTAGAAGGTGCGTATGGTGCACAGACTGTGGCAGGCAGTGGTGAATTACGTCTGAATGGCGCGATGCCTGAACGCTGGCGGGTGTCACTGCCGGTAAGTATTGAATACCAGTAAGCAGGAGGATTGTCCAGTACTAGTTCTGATTATTCCTCCGGGGCATTGGTAGGAAATATGATGCGGGAGATTTTTGTATTGGATCAATATAGAGAGTCCCGGAAAAGTGAGGCTAAGAAATGAGCAGGCAATAACTAATACATTGATATACAACAGAACTCGTTTTGGGAGTACTGGAGAAAGTGACATGGAAAAATTATACATTAATAGTAAATATATTTTATCGGTGAGTTGAGTAAGGATGGATATGCGTAGAAATATTATTGTTGATGTTTTGTTTGTTATTGTTTATTCTCTTTTGCTATTAATGTTTGGGAAGGCCTCCGCAAATGTGAAAGAAGGGGGGCGAAATACGCTATCTGGCATGGAATGTCAGATGGATATGCCGAATCCAGTGGTAATAATCATGAAAAATAAATAGCTATGCATTATTATATGATTTTTTTCGTAATTCCCACTGATATTTGATTTTGTGATATTCTACCATTATCTGAGGCTTCTGCGTGGTCACTGTTCATTGATATCGCTGCCATTCAGATGACGTTTATCGACCTGGCTTTAGTCCAACTAAGTGCGAGCGTTTCCGGAGCCAGAACTGAAATGAGACAGGTGAAACCTGTCAGTGTGTATCCGATGTAAGCTTTAATGAAATATAAAAATTACTTTTTATTTGTGTTGTTATGTCGTGTAAATGTATTTAAGAGTTTTTTATGCGATGATTATCTTTTTTTTGGGAATAATTGTTATCGTTTTTATAGGAATGGGTAATTCCGGTTAACTCATCTATAGAACCGGAATGAATATTGTATTGTTCCTCTTAGGTTCGTTTATTACAACACATCACTGATATACTTCTCCAGTTCATTTTTTTGCCTGCCGATAAACTTCCGAAGATTTCAGCAAAAAAATATAAAAATGTGATAATTTTGCGTTAGGTTTAATCATATCTTCAATTGTATCTAATGATATAATGATCTTTCTTGCTCTGTCTTTCGTGCTTTTTTCTGTTCTGGCATTACGGAATTCATCTAAAGCTTCAGACAGTTCCTGTTCGAAAATACGAAAACTGGCAAGAATTTGACTCCTTTCAGAAATCAGCCTGGAAGAGCTCAATTCACAGACCCTAATGGTTCTGTTAGCAATTTAATGGAGAGAACCTTCTTTAGGTTTGATCATTATACCCATGTCAGTGAAATAATCATCTGGATTATCATCATACGGATTAACAATAGGAAACTGATAGGTGTCATAATTGAGTTTTTTATTGTTGCACTGTTTGCAACAGTATAGAAGATTTTTCCATTCAAATGTTCTGCTTCAGCATAACCGGTTTCATCAGGTATACCTTCGCAAAAAGCGCATTTTCCATGTGTACTGTTTTTCAGGGGCTGTTGGATATCCTCATGCGTATAGAACCGGAGTGCGGACTCCTTTTCCATGGCAGAGGTTTTTTATATCCGCCATATTTATTAACCAGATCCATTAAGTTTTTTGTCCAGATTGGACCGTTTTCCCTAAGAATAGCTGGCGTTGATAATCGATTCAGCTTAATCATCTGATAGACTCCATACCTGCAATTCGTGTTTTGAGTGCAATCAAAATACTTTCATCTGGATGACTGATTGATTCAAGGCGAGAATAATTACGTTTCAGTTCATCAAGATCGTTTTATTCAATATTTTTATAGCAGATATTGGCTAGTTTTTCATATTCTTTGTTGTCGAGGCTGAGAACGCCCATTAACCCTGTAAGGATTAAATCGGTAGCCCACCCTGAATAGGCTTTACTCTGTGGGTATATATCATATTTTTCTTTTTCATAGGACGGAGAAAGAAGAATGATTTCATTTTTCTTTGCACAAACCAAGAGGTGCGGTGAGTGCGTCTTTACAATAAACTGCGATTTAGGGAGTAGCGCAGAGATACCGTTTCGGATGGTTAGTTACCATTCTGAATGAAGATGGTTGTCCAGTTCATCGATAAGCACCGCACCTTCAGCGTTTTTTACACTCCTTTCTCCTTCCGGCATGCATGATTCTGCCCATGAACTATATCGACATGTATCTGACTGAAAATGTCTGGAATTGTCGGGGGAATCCTCGCAGTTGTCAGCGCCAGTTATATAAGACGGTAATTCACCATTTGGATTATCCGCTCCACCCAACATGTTGTTTCCTTAAGGTTCTCACACCAGAAAGGACATCAACATGCTGAGCAGAGAGGAATTTTACATGATAAAGCAAATGCGCCAGCAGAGCGCGTACATTGTCGAGACTCAGATTGGTTGCTCTGAACGGGCCGTCAGACGCTACCTCAAATACCCTGAACCGCCAGCTAGAAAGACCCGCCATAAAATGGTTAAGCTGAAACCGTTTATGGATTACATCGACATACGCCTGGCAGAGAATGTCTGGAATAGCGAGGTTATCTTCGAGGAGATTAAGGCAATAGGCTATACAGGTGAACGCTCCATGTTGCATTACTACATCCCCCCCAATGTAAGATTCGCTCATCGACAAAAAGGGTTCGCTTCGAAACTCAGCGAAGGCACTAGATCCAGCATGACTGGGCAAAGTTGGAACTGAGGTCGCCGGACAACGATGCCGGATTAACTTCGTGGTTAACACAATAAGAGCCCTTACATCGTTTCCATGCCTTTGCGGTCCTGAACAGAAGAACGTCTTCGTCCGGTAACGCTGGTTCGACAGCTTCGCTCATATTAATCAACTATAGGAGCTGTGGGGGCTGACGTTGCTGGTCTGGCTCCAGAAAACCAGAGTAGCTGAAAGATGTTATCAAAAAATATTTAAAAACAGTTCTTAAGAGTGAGCTGGTCAATATCTGATAACAACGTTTGGAATCGGTATCTGTCTGGCTTGTCGGAGTCTGGAACTGAGCTGAGCCTGATTCACAGTTATAAAAATAGGTAAATCAACGTATCATTCTGGCAGTGAAATCAGAGGATAAATCCGGTTATGAAGGTTACTTATGTTGAGTAAACTGTTTAAAAGCGTGAACTATCTGGTTGATAGTGAGTTCAGATATAATTTACGTATGAATTCTGAGTATCGAAAATATCGCTGGAATATTTTTGAACGCCTGCTGGCCTGGTGCTCTACATATTATGGATGGGCCATGCTGATTCTCTGGGTTGGTGCAATAATGATTGTACTTGCTGGTTTGTATCTGAGGCCGGTCCTGGCTCCATTTGGCAGGCAGTATTTTAAGGGAGTTGAAAATCTTCCAGATGGTCTTTCAGATCTGCTGGGTGGACAATTAACCATCATTGGTATTGTTTTTCCATTAGTTGTTGGTCTAATCAGCGTCCTTTTTCAGAAAAAATCGACCCGCGAACATATCCAGTCAGCCTATCAGCTTTACTCAGGATACATGTTTGCTGGTCTGAGCGGTCTTTCCCTTGCGGCATTTATCCTGGTGAGTGAGCTTTTATCTTCCTGGGGTGATAAGTATCTTGATATCTGCCTTGTTGTTGTTGCTCTGATTTGGATGCTCTTGAATATTGGTTTGTCGATCTGGTTTTTTATTCAGAGTCTGAATGTACTGGATAATCACCGGCGTGATCGAATCATGCTTAAGTATTTTGTTTCAAAAGTTGTGACACCGCATATAAAAACTGCTATTGTAAGAAACTGGTTAATTTCTCCAGGTGATTATATTAACAGGAAAGGACGGCTGAATTTTTTAGTTGATGTTTATAACCCTCCGAAAAAAGAAAAATCAGAGCTTCTGAAACTAAAACTTGGATTGGATGAATGTGTGAGAGATGTCTATACACTTCCATTATTATTTCTTTTCAGGAGATTAAAAACTGTCGGAACGGGAGCTGAACGAGTCTGTGTCTTACCCGGATGGGGGATACATAATGGCGAAGTGGTTATTCTGGCTACAATTGGTATCAGATATAATTCTCTCTGGGCGAAATTGTTTAAGCTCTGTTTTATCCGTGGAAGCAAATGGGAAAAAACAAATTTTTTAAATTTCACCAGAGGTTTTTATGGGGAAATTTATGATGCTCTGGATGAACGAAATCTGGGGGCGTTTGAGGAAGCTGCAGATCGACTTGTTTCGACCTTTATTACACTGAAAAGATGTTTTCAGTATGGTGATAAAAATTATATTGATGACGTGTCCGTTTCATTTTTTCCACAAAGTTTAAGCCAGTCTTTTCATAATGATTTCTACCGTCTTGCAGAAGAAGTGGTGAAAACACTGGATACCACATCTATGTATTTTCGAAAGATCATACATCTTCCTCACTCTTTTTACCGGTATCGGGGAGAAGGCAGAACCGGAGAGTTGCAACAGGCTCTTCAGTCCCAGTGTGATATCTGGCAGATACTGATTGACTGGAATGCTGGAAACAAGGCGTTATCAGTGAACCAGAAGCAACGTTATGTTGCAATGCTGCAAAATTTTATCGGCGAGTGGGAAAGCTGGCATATGTGGTTGCGTCTGACGTTTAAGAATAATGTTGATACTGCTGGCTATACTGAGGCCCTTGTATCACATTTGTTTCGCTCTATGGAAATGCTTATTACAGCAATAACATCTGATGATATTGATGCCACTGATCTGAGTACTGATATGTTTATGCTGTGGCTTAATCAGGGGCAGTTTCATAATCATTATCACGAAGAATATTTGTGGCACAGCCTTTTTCTTACGCCAGATTTTTTATTGCACTCTGTTTCAGACAACTGTCAGTCCTGCATATTGAGGGGGGCATCGTATAACGAAAAAGCCGCACTATCCCTGACAATGTATAATGTGATGACAGATCTCCGCCTGTTCCTGGCAGCTTATATAGTGAGATATCTGGAACAACAAAAAAATGTTAATTTATATAATATTATTAAACGGTTACTGTCTCCTTCACTGGTCGCTCCAACTGGTGCATATAATACACTACCTCCGAAAATAGTAGGTCAGACTGATATTATTGATGTTATATTACGTCTTACTTTCTGCCATGCAGACGAGCGCAGTAACTGGTTTTCACGCTTGTCTCATATGGTGGAGAGACTCACCAGAAACAACAACGGGCCGGTTATTTCCGGGCGGATTTATATGGGCTGGGTTGATGATTTAAAAACACTATACCCTGCATTTGCTGATATAGCAGTAATGCTGTCTGTTACTGAACAAAGTGTCAGTCCAAAAGTGATTGCTGCAATCAGTGAAGGGATTTTCTCATTTTCTGATAAAAAAGATATTGTCGATACTCTGAAATCTCTGATGAAAAACACGACAGACGTAGCAGGCAATTTTCTGATGACACCTGAGGAGTACGCTACGCGAGTTGTATTTTTTAACAGAACGCTGGACATGTACATATCCGCTTTTGAAGAAAGTATTAAGTCAGATATTATAAAGGCAGAAGCAGATATCGATCTTTTCAGAAGGATTGATATGAACATCTCTCAGAATGTCATTGATGATATTAAGAAAGATCATCTTCTTTCTCTGTTTGAGTTTATACCTGATACTGGAATTTCAGAGCGCTGGGAAAAACAATGGATTAATATTGGTATTGATAGGGAAAGTGTGTCAAAGAAACTTGGACGCACAATTGATCCAGCATTTTTTTACTCAACAACAGTTTCAGACTACATACTTAATGCAGTCCACCGAAATCTCTGTATTAATCGTGGTCAGTTGAGTGAGGATGTAAGCGATCTGGATGAACTCTTTCATAAAGTAAAAATCCTGATGGAAAAGGAAGAAGATTGCACACTCATTGTGTATGGTGATTGTTTTTCCAAGAAGTTATACGAACTTGAGTATTGCACTGATAAACATAATGAGCTTGGCATAAAAAGGGTAAGTAAACCAGAAAAGGGGTATCAGCCACATGTTCTTCCATATATGATTGGAAACTGTACAATATATTTCGTTCCGGACTGTCTGGATAATTACTCATTACTGATCCGGAATTCATCTTTTGGTCGTTTACGTCTGTTCCGTTACCCTGATGATACGATGTTCTGCACGTTCTGCAGGGAAGATGCAGATGATCCACTTAAAAGTATTATAACCCACCTCTGGGAGCTGGATGCAGAGATGACAGATCCTGTCATAGCTATGTTTAATCACGTCTGAGTGCCATGAGCGATTTCTGTCTTTTCTGCAACAGTATCCGGACATTGTAATCAAAAAAGCATTAATGTGTTTTTGGTAGTAATCCGTTTTTATTAATGCCACAGAAGCATTAATCTTTCTTTTCCTTCAGGAAGATCCGAAAACCCCTGGTCACGGATCTTCCTCTCCCCCACACAACGCCACCTCCTGTAAGTACAACATGTAGTGCTTCATTCAGCTGCTTATGACACTATATGTTGTGTTATTTCCCTGACCTGTGATGCGCCACGCAGGGGCGGAAAACAGCGATATGATGATTTCCTCAGCGTGGTACACTTCCGGAAAGTTGTGATATTCCGGAAAGTCGGATCTGACGGAAACGGCTCTCCGGTAATTTAACGGCGTGGTTATATGGATGCTTGTTATCATGGTGATGATGATAACGGCATGATGTTATCAGACGGCGTGACGGTAAGGGCAGTGATGATGGATGACGTTATCGCATGACCGTCCCTGCCCGGAAAAGAAAAAAGGAGTCACCCATGTTTTTTATTGAGAATGAAGGTCAGGCTGTCGCCAGAACGGATTACTGGCAGTCTGTACAGGCGCAGGCCGGATATGTCTACCTCAGCTGGAATGCCGGCGCAGCCAGGCTGCTTGTCCCGGATGCGGCAAAACATTTACTCAGGGAGATGCGGGGGGCTGAGTACGTCATCATCAGTAAGGGAACGCTGCATGGCCGCGATGCGCTGGAACTGGTATTTGAAGACGGCAGCGATGCGCCGTTCGTGATCCACATGCTGAGTGAGCAGTGCGATCGCCTGCTCCCCGAAAACAACCAGGGAGGGGGTTTTGTTGTCACCGTCTGGACGCGTGGCGGTAACCAGCTCCGTTATCCGGGAAAGTACCGGGTTGTGGAAAACCTGCCCGACGTTTCCCCGTGGAGTGAACACTGATATGCAGCACCTGCCGGCACCGATCCACCATGCCCGGGATGTCGCTCAGCTTCCTGTTGCCATCGATTATCCGGCAGCGCTGGCACTCCGCCAGATGTCGATGGTTCATGATGAACTGCCAAAATACCTGCTGGCCCCTGAAGTGAGCGCCCTGCTCCATTACGTCCCGGATCTGCGCCGCAAGATGCTGCTGGCCACACAGTGGAACACCGGTGCGCGCATTAATGAAGCACTGGCGCTGACGTGGGGGGATTTTTCGCTTGCGCCTCCGTATCCGTTTGTGCAGCTGGCC
>OBWQ01000748.1_pt1 | contig 9698 bp, 10 predicted proteins | sample 1476511 | NCBI WGS metagenome assembly OBWQ01 (sample SAMEA2580126, study PRJEB22360) | human gut metagenome | biome: human gut; feature: human-associated habitat; material: faeces | place: Denmark | collected 2008/2010
GGTGAGGCTGTCGAACAGGGCGGTCGGGACGGCGTAGATGAAGTCCCAGGCCCAGAAGATCACGCCGGATGCGACGGCAACGATCGCGGCCACGACGATGTCGACCACACGCCATTTGACGTTGGGTTTGCGAACTGCGGAAGACTGGTTTTCTTCAGTCATATAGGTATGTGCCTTTCTCTTATGCAAAGGCACGGGAAGTAGAGAGACGTCCGTGCGCCGGCATTATCCGGTATACGTTCATACGGTTGAAGCGGTTGCTTCCTCTCAGCCATAATGGCCCCCGTGTCCGCAAGCGATATTACATGGTTCGGCGCGTTTCCAGGCTGGTATTCCACATGTCGGCCAAAAGTCTCGTGAAATGGAAAAATGGGTTCCGTGTTTTTCCTATAAACCCCGGTCTGCGGCAAAACACGGAACCCATCGATATGCGGGAAAGCCGCTGTCGGCTATGCCAGGATCGTCGCCGTGTCGGTTACCGTGATCAGCGGTTCGAACAAGCGCATCGTGTTGAGCGCCAGTTCCTGGTTCTCCGGGGTGCTGCCGGCGCAGGCGTCGGCCGGAACGCGCACGGCCACGCCGCTATCGGCCGCGGCGAGCACGGTGGTGAGCACGCAGCAGTCGGTGGCCACGCCGCAGACCGTGATTTTCTTGGCTCCGCCGATCGCGTCGATCAGCTGTTGTCCCCATTTGCCGAATGTGGTGCGGTCCACCACCTGATGGCCTTCGGCGAGGGCGGCGGTCTCGTCGGTCAGGTCGTACATCGGGTCGTCCGGCGGCACCAGGAACTGCGGCCAGTGCTTGAAGTAGTCGACCCAGGCGTCCTTTGGCGGAATCGGTGCGACGTAGCGCGTGTAGACCACGCGGTCGCCGAACGCCTTGGCCAGTTTCTCGAACGCTTCGTTGGTGTCGTAGTAGGTTCCGTCGGCGCAGGCCCAAGCGGACCATTCGCTTTCGGCGAATACTTTCTGACGGTCGATGACGACCAGCCACTCATCTTCAGCGATCATCGTATGTTCCTTCCTGTGCGATCGCGCCGTTCGTCACTTGGCTTCGATGGCATCCGCCGTTTCGGATGCCGGCAGGTCGGCCTCCTGCTTGGCGATGTCTCCACGTTGGAACGCCAACGCGCCGAACAGGCCGACAAGCAGCGCCACGATCACGCCGAGGTTGGCGGATGCCCAGCTGCCGTCCTTGCCGCCGATCAGGAAGAGGAGGTAGCCCTGCCAGGTCAGCCAGTTCGCGGCGGTGTTGACCACGAGGCCCCAGCCGAGGATGGTGCCGACGGCGAGGATGACGAACGATTTGACGTTCCACTTGCCGTAGCGGCCGTTCGGATCATACAGGTCGGGGGTGCTGTAGTCCTTCTTGCGCACGATCACGTCGGTCACGAACATGCCCGCCCATACGGCCATGGGCACGCCGAGGGTGGTCAGGAAGCCTTGGAACGGGCCGATGAAGGTGTCCGAGAAGAAGGTCACGTAGACCACGCCGGCCACGGTGAGCGCGGCGGTGAGGCCGGCGGCCGCGGTGCGGGGCAGTTTGACGCCGAAGCTCAGCAATGCCAGTCCGTTGGAGTAGTTGTCCATGATGGAGCCGGACATGAGGCCCAGCACGGCGACGATGGTGTACGGGATGAGGTACCAGATGGGCAGGATGGAGGCCATCGCGCCGATCGGGTCGTTGCCGACGTTTTCGGCGAGTTTGGCGTTGGATCCGGCGAGCAGCAGGCCGTAGAAGATGAGGAGCACGTTGGCGATGGACGCGCCGAACGTGGTCCAGAAGACGATGCCGCTGTTGGAGGATTTGCGGGGCAGGTAGCGTGAATAGTCGGCCGCGATGTTCACCCAGCCCAGGCCGAAACCGGTCATGACGAAGAAGCAGCAGCCGAGCATGGCCGGCAGGCCGCCGGACGGGATCCGTCCGATGGCGTCGAAGTCGATGTGGCCCCATCCGAGGATGAAGAAGCCGACGGTGATCACGCCGGTCACGATGGTGATGACCTGCTGGCAGCGCATGATCAGGTCGTAGCCGAAGATGCCGGCCACGACCACCAGGCCGACCACCACGATGGTGGAGATGAGCTTCGGCGCGGCGCCGGAGCCCCAGCCGAGTTTGGAGATGGTGGAGGACATGGCGAGCACCGCGGTGGTGGTCAATGAGATTTCCCAGCCCAATGTGGCGATCCAGCTCAGCGCGGCCGGCACCTTGGCGCCTTCCACGCCGAAGGTGGCGCGGGTGAGCACCATGGTCGGGGCGTTGCCGCGCTTGCCCGCTATGGAGATGACGCCCACCAGCAGGAACGACACGACCACGCCGATGGTGGTCATGATGGTGGCCTGCCAGAAGGAGATGCCGAATCCCAATGCCCATGCGCCGTACGACATGGCGAACACAGAGATGTTCGCGGCGAACCAAGGCCAGAACAGGCTGGCCGGCGTGCCTTTTCGTTCCTCTTCGGAAATGGTGTCTATGCCCTGTTCCTCGACGGTGAGGGCACCTTTATCCTTGCTCATTTTCGGTTATGTCTCCTTCGCTTCCCTGCACTTTCCGAGAAAGTGCCCGTGCCGGCGGCAAAGCGTTCCTTGTCCGCTTCGCCGAACCGTTCGGACACATCATAACCCAACTTATAGTCATTATGACTATAAGGTTTGCATGGCAAGCAGCTTCTCCACTTCGATTCTGGAAGGACATGTGGCCGGACCCCGTCGCGTCACCGCGATGGCGGCCGCCGCGTTGGCGGTTCCGACCGCCTCGCGAAGCCCCGTCCCCCGGCTCAGTTCTGCGCACAGCACGCCGGCATGGCAGTCGCCGGCGCCGTTGGTGTCGATGGCGTGGACCGGGAATCCCGCGACGAGCTCGGCCTCCGCCCCCGGTCGGGCCAGCCATGCGCCGCCTTTGCCGACGCGGACGATCAGCGCGGAGTCCAGTCTCCGTGCCATCCGCTCGATCAGCGTGCGGAACGTTCCCTGGTGCATCGGCAATCCCAGCCGTCCGGCGATGAGGACCGCCTCCCGTTCGTTGCACGACCAGACCGGACGGTATTCGACCATTTCGCCGAACGTCTCGTCGTCGATGTCGGCCACCACCGGAGACGGGTCGAACAGCGCGAGGAAACGGCGATTCGGCGCGGTCCGGCGCATGAATGCCCGCAAGCCCTCGCCGGTATGGTGCGCGAAGGTGTATCCGCTGATGTGCACGACATCGCCATCGGCCGGTTCGACGTTTTGGAAGGTGGATTCGTCGCCGCGGGCTTCGGCGCCGCGCATCGAGATGAAGGTGCGTTCGGCCGTGCCGTCGGTCAACGCCACGCAGAATCCGGAGTCGACGCTTTCGTCGGTGGGACCGACATGCCGTATGCCTTCGCTCTCGAAGACCCTGCGGATCGTGTCCGCCCAGGGGCCGGTGCCGAGGATGCCGGCGTGCCGGGCGTCGACGCCCATCTGGCGTACGGCGTGCAGCGTGTTGTAGCTCGCCCCGACATGGATGCCCGCTTCGTCGGCGAATACGTCCCGGCCCGGCTGGGGGATTTTTTCGACGCTCATGGTCAGGTCCACGATCACCTGGCCCAAGGAAATGACCGTTCCGTTTCCCATGTTTCACGCCTCCCGTTCTCTCAGGGCGCACAGGCCCGCCACCGTCCGGTCCAGGTCGAGCCGATCATCGTCTTTGAGCTGGCGCAGCACCTGTCCGCGCATATCCGGGTCGAAGCCGTCCGGACCATGCCATGCGCCGAGCATCGCTCCGGTGATCGCGGCGATGGTGTCGGTGTCCCCGCCAAGGGAGGCGGCGAAGCACAACGCTTCGGTGGGTTTATCGAAGAAACGCGTGGCGATGGCGAACGCCGCGGCCACGGATTCGTTGGCCTCCACGCTGGTGCCGCAGTCTCGTCGGAGGATGGTGGCGAATTCGCCGTCGGACATGGAGCCGTCTTCTCTGACGGCCCATTCCATGAACATCTTCACGCGGGCGACGACGGACGCCTTGGCCGACCAGTTGCCGCGCGGCGGCTGGGCTTCCACGAACGCCAACGCTTTCGAAAGGAAGCCACGCTCCCCCGCGCTGGCTCACGGCGGCGGCCACCAGCGTGGTCGATTCGATGCCCTGCATGGTGTTGTGCGTCACCACGCAGGAACGCCAGGCCTCCTCGGCCAAGGCGTTTCCGGGAATGAAGGCGATGCCGACCGGGGTGGCGCGCATGGCGCCTCCGTTCGTGGTGCCGAATCGTCCGGTAAGCTCCGGGTCGACCCCTTCCACCAGCGCCTGCAGCGCGGCCTTGGTGGATGGGCCGAGCAGGTCCAGCGAGCCCTTTTCCTTCATCTTCGCCTCCCAGCGCAGGAGGTCCTGGGCGTACGCGTCGTTGTCGATTCTGCCATGGTCTTCGATGAGGCGGGCGGCCAGCGCGAAGGCCTGTTCCGTGTCGTCGGTCACCGAGCCGGCCTTCATATTCGGCGCGATCGGCTGTTGTGGCACGGCGTCCATCAACCTGCGGACCGGTCCGCCGTAGCATTCGATTATTCGTTCGGCCGACATGCTTTGGGTCGGCATGCCGAGCGCGTCGCCGATGGCGAGGCCGATCATCGCGCCGCGGGCATGCTCCGTCAGATGCTCATCGATCGCCATGGTTTCCTCCGTTCTCCCCCGCGGTGACGTGCAACGCGAAGTGGCTGGGGTCGAGGAACGAGCGCACGTATTCGACCAGCGTGCCGTCATCGCTGAAATTGTGCCGTTCGGACAGCAGGAACACCGTCTCCGGGGTCTTCTCCAACGCTTCGGCGATCGGGCCGAGCCTGTCTGCGGATACGTCCATATATCCGGAGGCCGCCTGCAGTCCGGCCTGTTTCATGGTTTTCAAGATGGAGCCGTCCACGAGTCCTTCCATTCGTTCGATGACCTCGCGCAGCGCCGGGATGGCGGGCATATACGAGACCTCGTACGAGACCGGCGTCGACCGGAAGAGCCTGCGGCGTGCGATTTCGTAGAACCGTTCGCACTCGCTCTCCCCCTCCAACGCCAAAGGTCGGCCGACCAATGCGATGGACAGCAGTTCCGTGGTGGTCGGCGCTCCGGAACGCAGCGAGGCGGAGGTCCAACCGTCCGGACCGCTCATATCGCCGCCGTTGAACGCCACATAGCTTCCCGATCCCATGCGGGTCTCGATGAGTTCGGCCTTTTTCAGCTGTTCCAGCGCCCTGCGCACGGTGCCGCGGGACACTTGGTACTCTTCGGCCAGACGCGTTTCGGACATGATCCGCTCCCCCGGCTTGAGCGTGCCGTTTCTGATCTGCTCGGCAAGCTCGTGCCGCAGGTGCTCCGTTCGGGTGTAGGCAGTCATCTTCGGCCTCCGGATGACATTGAAACCAATATTGAACAACTATGTACAGGATAGCACAGGTTTGTACAGGTTGCGTGTTGGTGGATGATGTTGCAAAGACGCGACGGGGAATACGGTCAGCCTGACAGGCTGTTTCATCTTCCCGCGTTCAAAAGCGGGAAACCTGCATCGCCGCGCGTTCCATGTCTTTCGTTTCGAAAAAAGTTCGTTCGCGCGCTTAGTCTTTTTCCTGTGTCTACACTTGATTGCGGAGCCGGCAAAAGCGCCGGCGGCATCGTAAGGAAGAGCATTATGAAGATCACAGGACTCGACGAGGAGCGGCACGACCGGCGTTGGAACGGACAGCGCGCGTTGGTCACTGGAGCCGGACAGGGCATCGGCCGGGCCGTGGCGCAGCTGCTCGCGTCCAAAGGCGTGAAGGTGGCGGTCAACGACATCGTGCCGGAACGTGCCGAGAACACCGTCAAACTGATTGCGGACGCCGGCGGAGAAGCCTTCGCAGCCATCGGCGACATCGCCGATCCGACTGTGGTGGAAGACCTCTTCAGGCAGCTCGACGAACGGTTCGGCGGCATCGACATCCTCGTCAACGTTGCGGGGATCATCATCAAGGACTCACTCGACGACACCGACCTGGAACGGTGGAACCGCATCCTCGCGGTCAATCTGACCGCGGACTTCCTGACCATCAAGCAGGCCGTCAAACGCATGCGCAAGCAGCATTACGGGCGCATCGTCAACGTGTCTTCCATCGCCGCGAAACATGGCGGCGGTTACTTGGGCGGCGTCGCCTACGCGTCCACCAAGGCGGGCGTCGCGGCGCTCACGCGAGGAGCGGCCAGGGAGTACGCGCCGGACGGCATCAACGTGAACGCGGTCATGCCGGGACTCACCTACACGCCTATGACCGCCGGCATGCCTGATTGGAAACGTGAGGCGATCGAGGATTCCACGCTCGTCAAGCATGGCGGCCAGCCGTACGACATCGCGCGTGCAATCGCGTTCCTCGCCGATCCGGAATCCGGCTACATCGACGGCGAAACCTTAGATGTGGACGGCGGCACCAGCCTCGACTAGGCTCCACGCCTTCGCTTTGCCCTGCCGCGTGTATCCGGGAGCGTCAGTCCCGGTCCGCTCTCAACTCAAACACGCTATATGTGGCAGATTCGGCGGTCCTAAAAATCTGATATCCGCTATATGTGGCAGGTCAAACTGGATACAAGGTTGTTAGAGGGTATGATTCATGCCCTCTAACAGCTTGCTTTTCGGAAAATCTGCCACATATAGCGCAAAACGATTCCCTCAGCGCATGAATCTGCCACATATAATGGATTCCGTTTTTCTTTGGACCGGCTTTCGCCAGCCCATTGCCGAGACGGAATCGATTTAGTCGAGCACGACGCCGGCTTCACGCATTTGGCGTCGTGCTTCGACGCCAAGCTCCTCGCTGACCGGTTCGGTCAGATTCTCGATGACATGCGTCTCGTATCCGAGTTTTTTCGCGTCCAACGCGGTTTCCTTCACGCAATGCGATTCCGCCAATCCGACGACGTCCACGCGCGTGACGCCAGCCGCCCGCAACGCATTGGCAAGCGTCTTGCCCGCCGCCAGATCCGCGTCGACCTCCGTTCGTGTGGGAATGCGGTCGGTGTTGTCTTCCGATCCTTCGAAACCGGAGTATGACGGCGAATACTGCCCCTTCTTGAAATGGTGCGTGATTTTCAGTGCGGCGATCGCGGGATGCAGTTCGGCGTTCGCGGTGCCGGCCTTGCCATGCACCGGCCAAGTGTCGACGTAATCGGGATTGTCCGACCAGTGCGTTCCCGGTTCGATATGCCAGTCCTGTGTGGTGGCGATGTACGCGTATTCTCCGCGATGCGATTCAACATACTCCGCGATGCGTTCGGCGACGGCATTGCCGCCTTCCACACCCAGTTCCCCGCCTTCGCAGAACGTCGGCTGCACGTCCACGATGATCAACGCCTTGCCCATGGTCGCCTCCTACTTGGTTTTACGATGCTTCCCTGGCCAGCATAACCGGTTCCGTCGGCAAGCGTCCGGCATGATTTGTCAGAAGACGATCGTCTTCCTCTTTCCTTTGGCATTGCGCGGATATTCACGGATGCGCGTGACGTATTCCAGATTGACCGCTTCGACATTGCCGTCCTTTTCCAGCACGATGCCGCCGTCCGTCACGTCCTTGACCGTTCCTTGAATGCTTGAATCCGTGCTCGTCACGGTGTAGATGATGCATTCCTTTCCAATGAACTGCCTTGCCAGCTCCTCCATCACCTTGTCCTTTCCACTGTTCCTTTTCCTGTTCAGCACGTGCCTGATTGCGGCGATCCTTCGTTGTTTCACCATCCAGAAAAGAGCCAGGATGATGGCCAAGGCGAGCAGAAAATAAACGGAATCCATTCCCCCTCCTTGGTTTTTGCCATCGTTCAATGCACGAACAGAAACACATCTTTTTGCAGATTACCAGACAAGCGCCTTCCGCATGCCGGCAAACCGGAGATTCCGCCCACAGCGCCATGCGCAAGCGGAATACATCAGGCTTCCCTTTTCACCTTTCCCAGCTTTCTTGACAGTCTGGTAGCAGGACGTTCCACGGCAAGATAGAACGCCTCCGCTGCCAGAAGGCACAATGCAAACAAAACCACGGGACGCAGCATGCCCTGTACGGGAATGTACGGCACAATCCAGTCGCGGACGGGAAGATGGGTCAGATACAGGCTGAATGAAATGCGCCCCAGCCAACGGACAGGTGGCGTGGAAAGCAGGTCGGATACCACGTTGCAGGTAAGTGCGACCACCACCAATATCAGGCATCCGCACACGGCCAAAGGTTGGACGACAATACCAGGCAGCAAACCGAAACCGCTTTGGCAAACCAAGACGATGCCACACAGGGCGAGCGGTACGGCAACGACGTCGCGCATCGTCTCGCGCCCGTTGTCCGTAAGCCGTTTCGCCAACGCGACGCCAAGCGCGAACATGGCCATGTGACGCAACGGCGGCCACTGCGTCCACTCCGACAACAGCACGCATGCGAGCGCAATGGGTGCCACGAATCGCATGTCGGTGGCGATGATGACGTATACGGGCAGGGCGAGGCTGAAAAGCAGTTCCCAGCACATGCTCCATGATGGCAGGTCGGCCATTGCCAATGTGGAACCGTCCACTCTGGTGCCGGCGGTGGTCATTGAAAGCATGTCGAGTTGGGTGAGCAGATTGTGGAGCCAGGCTGATGGCGAGGATGTGCTGAACGCGTTTGCGTATTCTTCCGCTTTCCACCCCATGTGCATGGCGATTGTGGAGACGATACAGCAGATCCCGATTGCCGTGCAGGTGGGGATGGCGAGTCTGGCGATGCGACGCAGCTGGTAGCGAGGCCAGTTGTATGTGTCGATTCCGACGCGTAGCGGAACGATGGAAAGTACAAGTCCGCTGAGAATGAAGAATAGGGTGACGAATTGGGCGCCTGACAATAGTTGGTGGAGGGTGCCTCCCGTGTAATGGTATGCGACCACTGCCAGGGCCGCGAGTCCTCTGAGCCCGTCCAAAGCGTATATGCGTGTGTCGGAGTCCTTCTCTTTTTCGTTCACGGGTGTACCCTATCACGTGCGCTGGCTGGCATACATCCGCCTACGTGCGTTTGGCGTGCGTTGTTCGGCGTGTGTTCGACAACAGTGCCATCGTCGAACACGACGCCACATAACTTCCATTCGTCTCTCTTCCCCGCCCGACTGTAGTGTCGGATCATATGGAGATCCGCGAATACGACATGATGACGGACGAGGCGCGCGGCATCCGCACGGCGGCATTCGTCGTGGAGAAGGATTATCGTCCGGAATTCGACGAATGGGATGAGCCGGGCCGAGCCACGCATCTGCTGGCTTTTGGAAACGGCCGCGCCGTGGCGACATGCCGTCTCTACCCTGATCTCGACCATGCCGATCAACCCGGACGTTGGGTGATTGGTCGTTTGGCCGTGGTCGCCGACGAACGTGGCCATGGTATCGGCAAGACGGTGCTGGCCGAGGCGGAACGTCTCATCCGGAAGGCCGGTGGACATGTTGCCGCCGTACACTCCGAAGACAAGAATTTCGCGATGTATGAACATCTTGGCTACCGCATCACCAGCGAGCTTTTCGACAACGGTACGCATGGTTGGCTGGTCAAGGCATTGAACTGAATCCGGAGGAAGCGGCCATCACCTGCGAAAGCGTCCGACACGCGGTATCAGGTGATGGCCGCATATGGCATAATAGACACTTGGCGGAAAACCTCGGGTTTTATCGCCGTTCCCCCATGGTGTAATGGCAGCACACGGGTCTTTGGAACCCTTTGTCTTGGTTCG